>OGCM01002429.1_pt1 | contig 17171 bp, 6 predicted proteins | sample 1570151 | NCBI WGS metagenome assembly OGCM01 (sample SAMEA4370582, study PRJEB24528) | human gut metagenome
CCGTCGCTGTCGTACTTCACTGTGCGGTCATAGGTCCGCGTGAAGGCAAAGCTCTCGCCGTTTTTCGTGACTGTCACCGTAATGTCCAGCTGTAAATCGACGATTGCCATGCCTCCACGGCCTTCGCCGCCCTCCCAAGGCGTAATCTCACTAAGCAATGCGCTGGCCGTGTCACTATTCGCCGTTTGGTTCAGCTTGTCGGCACCGTCGCCCGGGCGGCGGCGCAGTGTTACCGTGATGGCCTCGGCACCGCCATCAGGCTGGCTGCCGTTCGGTTTCCAGGCGAACTCCTTGGGCTGGGATTCCAAATCATAGATGTCCTTGCCGTAGCTTTGGGAGAACATGAACTGCTCATTGACGAACTTGGCAAAGCTGCTGTCCTTCTTGTTCAGCTCCCCTTCCAGCACGTCGGAAAAGCTGGTTGCCAACTGGTAGGCTTCCTGTTCCAGCAGCTGGCGGTTGGCATTGGCCGTCAGCACGGAGGCCGCATAGACCAGCGCTGCCGACAGCGCCACAAACAGCGCGCCGATGCAGAGGACCAGTATCATCGAAAGTCCCTGCTCCCCGCGCAGAATGCTGCGTGCCCTGCGGTGCATAATGCCACCTTCTTTCCTGAAATAAAATTACGATGCGTCGCTTGTTTTCGTTCGTTCCGGGGGTGCGGTTTCCGCCGCGTCCGTCTCATCCGGGGCAGCGGCGGTCTCCGGGGTCGCCATGGGCAGTGCCGCACGGGCCCGCATCAGGACCGGGGGCACGCTTGCGGTGGCGCTTTCCGCCGCCGTGCTTTCTGCAGTCTCGGCGGGCGCGACGCTCTCCGCGGAGTCCATACTCTGGGCATTCTCCGTCGCATCGGCGGTGTTCGTCCCGTTGACGGTGACCGTGACCATGCCGGATTTGACGGTCTTACCTTTGTTATCCGAGTGCGCCAGCGTCTGCAGCGTCACACTTGCGGTGAACTTTTGCAGAGCGAGCGAGTCGTCCTGCACCTTTTCCTGCAGCTCGGGCAGGGTGATGCGGTAAACAGGCTCGGCGCCGTCCTCCTGCACCAGCTCCAGCATGGGAACCGTCTGTGCCTGGTAGTACAGCGTACCGCCGTCCTTTTCCACCGTGCCGGTGACGTTATAGGGTTGCGATTTCCAGCCGGTCAGCTTGTTATCTTTGTCGTAGACAGGCTCAACGCTCAGGTCGTACCAGATGCGGGTGACTTCGCCAGCCTCATTTACGTCGTTGGTCGGGGCGATGTTGGTTTTTTCATCGCCAATCGTCTTGGTGACGGTTTTGATTTCCCCGCGCTTATGCGTGACTGTGCCGTCTGCGCCCATCACGTCCCTGTCGTAGGTCGTCACCGTAATGCTGTAGGGCTTTTTGTCCTTGTCCAGCGGCGTGACGGTAAAGGTATAGCTGTCTGTCAGGTTGCGCACCGTGCCGTCGGCCTGGGTGTACTTGTTCACCGCGGTCCACTCCACCGTAAAGCGGCGCAGCTCCAGCGGAGTCGTACCGCGCTCGACGGCAAACTCGGGGTCGTTGTACAGGTTGACCTCCTGCGCGTAAACGGCATTGCCAAGTGCGCGTTCCGGTTCGGCAGCGTCCACGGGGGCGTCCAGCGTGATGGCCGGCAGCTGTGCCGCTTCGGTATCCTTCTGCAGGATGTAGAACCAGTTCGACGCTGTCGTGCCGTCGGTGGGCATAACGCGCACCGCGGGCAGCAGGTATTGTTTTGCGTGGTCGGGCGTCAGCGTAAAGCCGTTGCCGTCGGGCACAAAGGTATAGCTGGCGGTGGTGCCGTTGACGCTGGCGCTCCCGCCCACCGTGCGGTTGTCTTTCGGGATGACCAGCTCGGCGGCGCCGCTGGCCAGCATCTCGTCCAGTGCTTTGGTCAATTCCTGCTGGGCCTCATACTTGGACTGTCCGGTGCCTTTGCCCTGCCGAGCCTTGGCCAAACCGGCAATTGTATTGTAATTGTCCTTGTTGCTGAAGATATAGCCGGTAAAGTATACATTGCCCTGTGCGGCTGCGTCCAGCGTCATGTTGAGCTTGAGGTCGTTCAGGAACGTCTCCTGATTCGGGCTGTTGTTGTCAAAAGCGACGTTTTCAACCACAGGTGCTTTGGCGCGGCTGACGATGGTCTCGGACTGGCTCAACGCGCCGTCCGGGCCGTCAAAGCAATTGCTACCAGCCTTGCGGCGGGCAATGACGCGGAAGCGCAATGCCTTGCCCTGATACTGCTCCAGATCCAGCGTCAGGCTGCCGACGTTGCCCGTGGTGGGCAGCGTCAGCACAGTTTTGCCATCGGCATCGACGACGCACAGGTCATAGTGGTCAATGCGCTCGTCGTCGGACGGCGACCAGCTGACCGTGTAAAGCAGGGCATCCGCGTTGTCGGTCTCGCCGTTGACGCGGGTGATGGAGCTCGGCGCGCTGATGCCGGGCAGGCGCTGCTTAACGCTGTAATCCGCCACAGCGGACGCGCCGATTTCATCGGTGTCGGCTGCCGCCACGCGGGTGACCTCGAGCCGGACCTTGTCATAGCGCCAGCTGTCGCTGCCGTTGGCCAGCATGGTATCCACGTTGACAGGCAGTGTAAAGTTTCTGCCATTTCGTGTCGGCGTCAGGGTGACGCCGTCCTTCAGCGCAATTTGCTCCTGACCGGTCACATTGCCGTCCGTGTCCGTCAGCAGACCGTAGAGCTTGATCTGGTAGTCGGGGGCTGCGTCAGTAGCCTGCATGTCGTCCTGTGTCCATTTGAACGTGTAGGTCAGCTGATTGTTGTCATCCACTACGCCGTCCTCAATGGTTTCGGCCAGCGTCGGGGCTTTCAGGACATTCAGGTTCAGCTGCTTGAAGATGATCTGCGGGGTCGTCTGCGTGGCCTGTATAGCCCATTCCTTGTCATCGGTGCGGTTCACGTCGGAGAAGCAGAGCGGCGTCAGATGGGCATAGGTATAGCTGTGCTCGCCCGTGCGGACGATCTCATAGCCGTTCTTCCACCAGATTTCTTTGTTGGTGTCGTTTGTCTCGTTCGCATGGCTGGCAATGGCTGCGGACACCTCGTCTGCCTTGGCATCCCAGCGATACTTCATATCGCCCTTGCCGCTGGTGACGGGCACCGCGACAACGAGGAAGTCGGTGTAGTTCGTCATTGCATCCGACGGCAGGCTGTTCAGATTGAAGGTGACGGAAGACTCTGTCACAATGCTTTCCCGCGCGGCCAGCGTGATGTACTGGCCGTTCAAAGATACGCCGTTGACTTCGTCATTACCCAGATATTTTGCCAGCAGCATGACGCGGTAGGTCGGGCTGCCGTGCTCGCTGCTGTCGCTCTTGACTCCCGGGGCAAAGCTGAACTTCACGGTTGCTTCAAAGCTCTCCGCTGTCTGGCCGGTGTAGGTCACAAACTCCGTGTTGCCGTCCTGTTTCAGCGTGCCAAGCGGCAGACCGTCCTCGTCCTTGCCGTTAGGGCCGTTTTCATCACGCCACTGGGACGGGAGATAGGTCTCTGACTTGTACTGGGCCGAGCGCAGATACTTTGTACTGCTGCTGTTGTCCGGGGTTGCCAACGCCGTAAGCGTCAAAGTGCGTTCCAAATTTTGGGTCAGGCGGATGTACTGCTTGCCATTCTGTCTGCTGAAATAATAAGTATACCTTCCATCGGTCAGCTTGACGGTCCAAGCCTCGTCTGTCGGGTATTCGGCGTAGTTTTTCAGCACCGCGACAACTTCATACTTGAATTCTCTCGATTTTTCATCCGGCGTCTGGCACTGACCCCAGTCAAAGCCGCCGTTATTCCGCTTTACCAGCCGGAACTCAATCTCAGGTGTCGGCAAGGCGTGCATAAAGGTCTGCACGCCGCTGGTGTTGGGTTTATCAGGCTGCTTCGGGTCGTCGTTGGTATTGTAGGGCGTTACACGCACGACGAAGTTACCCGTCCATGCTTTATCAGCCACAAAGGTATAGCTGCGCTGGTAGACGTCCGCGGTCAGGTAGGCGGCCCCGGTGATATTGCCTGCGGCGTCGCAGGGCAGAATTTCAACACGGTAGTAAGCGGCGGGGCTGGCTGTCTTGTCGTTCGGCTCGCCCCACGTCACTTCATAACGGCCATAGACGTTGTTGTCCGCGTCCTGCACCTGGCTGGCCTTGACGTGGATTTCTCCCGGCTGGGCGGGCTTGGTGCTGTCCAGCACGTACTTATAGTAGTTCTGGATGACCTCGTCGGTGATGTCGGTAATATCAACGTCCGGGTTCGTACTGTTCGCGGCTTCGCCGAATTGCAGCATCACAGTCGCTCTCTGGTTGCCGGGATTGGTATCATTGCCCGCGCCGGTATCATCGTAAATGTAGGCTTTCTTACCGTCGGTCTTGATATAGGCAGAGTTTTCTGCGGCATTCCAATCCGTAGAAGTAATGCCTCGCATCCACCACAGACTGTACGCTGCGCCGTTCCCACCCTCTGCCAAAGTGGGCAGGAACGCAATATAAGGATTGGTTGCTTTATCAGTGACATTATAGCCTATGTACAGACGGTGTGCTTTTACTTTTTTCGAGGACGAGTTCCAATCTGTCTCGTTGTAGGCCTTGTCACTTCCTTGCTTATCCGCTTTCTCCCAGTTACCTGTTGTACTGTTCGGTTTTTCTGTGGTCAGTTTACGGGAATCATTCTTAAAGAAGCTCTTGCCTGCATCGTAGGAATTTTCAATATAATAGTTGCCGTGGCCGGTGACATTCTCGCCACTCAGGCGCAAATAGGCAATCGGGAACCAATCTGTACCAACCGTCGCAAAGCAGTTTGTGACATTGGTTGCTTTATTCGACCCAGAGCCATTACCGCGGCTGCCAACAATGCCGATTTTTCTGCTACACGTAAAGTCTGTATTAAGGTTTCGGCAGCGGTCAATATTTACTGTAACATAATCAATATTTCCCTTGTCGTACGGGCCGATCCATGCCAGAATGCCGACTGCCTGCGACGCTGCCTTGATTGCACCGCTATTGACGCAGTCGATGATGTTCAGCGTCATAATATCGGTGACCTTCTTCATCTCGATTTTGCCGATAATGCCCGCACAGTCATTTGCGCCGTTTGAATCATACCAAATCTGACCGTAGTTACGGCAGGAAAGCACATTTGTGGTGCCGCCGGAAATAGGCTGGTCAATAAAGCCGACAATACCGCCGACTGCACCGTAACCGCTGTTTTTGTCGTTCGTGTTTGTTGTGATTTTGCCAAAATTGAAGCATTTCTGCACGGTTCCGCCGTAGTCCAGCCAATAGGCGATCACGCCGCCCACATTGGCCGAGCGGCTGTTGAACACACTGCCGCAGTTGACTACCTTGCTGACAGACCACCGGTCATCGCTGCGGTTCTGCTGCTGGCCAATGACACCGCCCACATGGACAACAACACGGCTGCCGTTCTTGTAAATGTTGTCATTGTCTGTATCATTCTTGTTATTCACGCACGTAAACCGCCGCACGGCGGCACAGTTTACCACAGTGTCCAGCACGCTTTTGTCTGTGACGTTGGATTCGTTCTGGCCGACAATACCGCCGACGGTGGATGCCGTTGTCGCATTGTCAGAATAGACAAACCACTGGCCGGTGGCGGAAGTGTCAATGGTACCGCGGAGAGAGTTAAAGCCTGCCAGGCCGCCCAGATAACCGGCGGCACGGACGGTCTCGCTGTTGTTGCTGCCGCGCAGGGCGACAAGCAGATCATTGGCGGCAAGACCTGTGTTGTTGTAAACGTTCGTGTAGCCCTTGTCCGTCACAGTGTCAACGCCCTTGAGGTCCGCGTAGGTCGTGCCTGTGGTCAGCTCTGCCGCCATGCTGTTGATGCCGGCATTGGCATCTGCCGCATCCAGCCAATTATCAACCTGTGTAACAAGGGCGGGTGTTGCTTCTGCGTCGCTGACCAGCGCTTTTTTGCTGCCGCTGCCCTTGATAGTGCCGTTGTTGGAGCCAGCGACGCCGCCCACAAAGCCGTAACGCGCCGTGATGATGCTGCCCGCGCCGTTGCTGCGCTCGGTGGCGACATAGCTGTTGGCGATTTCGTCATTGTTGCGGCCCGCAATGCCGCCCACATGGCTGGCACTGGCGAGCTTTTCGTCTGCGGTCTGGGTCGTGGTGATGTTGCTGATACCGCTGACCTGCAGTTTGATGTATTTGACCTCACAGCCGGTGATTGTGCTGTTGTTCAGACCGGCAATGCCGCCCACCGTGCTGCCGGTGCTGCGCGCACCGACGGAGACAAGGCCGTCCGTGTCCGCGTTGCCGCCCATCGTGCCGGAATAGGTACACTGATCCAGGGTACCGTCGTTCTGGCCTGCGACGCCGCCCAAATTTGTATATTTATCAAGATTTTGTGTAAGGTCCAGCAGAACGTTGGTGCTGCTGACCGCGCCGTCCTCCGTGGTGCGGCCCACCGCGCCGCCCAGCGTGACGGTGTTGGTGCCCGCGCGCAGACCGGCGTCCAGCGCCAGCGCGCCGTTTTCGACTTGACAGCCGGTGACGGTGCCCTCGTTCATGCCCGCAAGGCCGCCAATCGTGACCGCCGGAGTGCTGAACCGCACGTTGGCGTTTTCCGCCAGCTTCACATTGCGGATGGTCGCGTCCTTGCCGTTGTACGCCGCAACAGCGCCGATGCTCTCCGATGTACCGGTGATCGTGCAGTTGCTTACGCTGCTGTTGTTTTCCAGCCCGCTGTCTTGGCCGATGGTGCCGAAGTTCGTGGCCGTGACGCCGCCCGCCGTGCCGTTGGCCGCGGTGACGTCGGCCTTGACCTGCACATTCTCAATCAGCGCGTCTTTATTATTATTGCCCGCGATGCCGCCCGCCTCGCCGTTGGTGGCGTAGACTGCGGCGGCATTGCCGGACGCATGGCTACAATAGCTGATCGTGCCGCCTTCGTCGTTCACACCCGCAATACCGCCCGCATATTTTGTGCTGGCGCGCACCGAGGCACGGTTCTCCACACGGGTGATTTCGGCACGGTTCGTACCGGCCACGCCGCCCGCGTAGTTGGCGGCAGTGACGCTGCCCCCGACCGCGCCGTTGGCGTCGTCAGCGCCGTAAATGCTGCCCTTATCCGTATTGATACCGGCCACGCCGCCCGCATAGTCGGTTGCGGTGACACTGCTTTGCAGCTGGCCGGACAGCGAAATGCTGCCGACGTTGGCACCGGCCACGCCGCCCGCATATTGGTTGGCCTCCACCGTGTCAGTGCTGTTGTTCTCTGTGCAGATGATGAGGCCCTTGCTTGCCGCAGCGTCACCGCCCAGGTTGACGCCCGCAATGCCGCCGACATAGCTGTCACCGCGCACGGCACAGCCCTGCGCCGGGTAGGCAGACTGAATAAGACCGCCGTTGACGCCCGCAACGCCGCCCAGATAGGTATACCCGGTTTCACGGTTGCCGAGGGACGCCTTCATGCTGCCGCCGGTGATCGTGCCCTCGTTCCAGCCCGCAAAGCCGCCCGCGGCGCACTTGTGAGCCACTGTGCCGTAGTTTGTGCAGCTTTCCAGCTTCGTGTTGGGTGTGGCATAGCCGATGATACCGCCCGCCAGTGCGCCGCGCGCGGTGCCAAAGTCATAGCGGCCATCGGCCAGCGCGTTCAGCGATACGCCGCCTTTAAACGCGCCGTTGTTGGACGGGTTCAGGCCGCCGACGGACAGGGCATTCTGCGTTGCGCCGTTAGTTGCATTTTGAATCGTCAGCTTCGTATTGGCGTCGTTTGCGCCGACGATGCCGCCGACGTAGATGTCGGCCTGCAGGTTGAGCATGTTCTGGAAACCGGTCAGGATGATTGTGCCGTCCGCCGTTTTCACGTCGGTGCTGTCGGTCAGCACGCCGGTGCTCTCGTTAATCGTCGGCAGCAGCGCCTCCAGCGTGACGTCCGCGGGCTTGGGCGCCAGCAGACGGTTGTAGCCGATGATGCCGCCCGCGACGGCGTCGGCCTCGACGCGGCCCGAGGCCACATCTGTTTTAAACGCGCCGCCGTCCGCCACGGTGAAGCTGCCCACCGGCAGGTTGGCGCCGATGACGCCGCCGACAAGCTGCTGACCCGCCACGCGGCTGACCTTCACAGTGGCGGAGGGCAGCTCCGGCGCGCAGTTCAGGCCGATCATGCCGCCGACAGCCTTGCCCGCCGCCACGATCTGGCCGCTGATGGTCAGGTTCTGGCCGGAGGTGTTGGAGATTTTCGCATTTTCATCGTTATAACCGGCCACGCCGCCCACGTAGTTGTTGCCGTACAGGATGGCACCCAGCGTCGGGGTGCTTGTATCCCACGTCACAACGCCGTTTTTTCCGTTGCAGCCCGCGATGCCGCCGACATAGTCGGCGCAGCCGCCCGCGGAGCTGCCCGCGGAGCTGCTCAGCTCTTTTAACAGGTTGATGCGGCGGGTGTCGGTGGCGTTGTCGCCGGACATACGGTTGGCGCAGTTCTGCACGGTGGCTTTGGCAGTCTTGTCTTCACTGCCACCCCAGTCGGCATCATTGACGCCGACGATGCCGCCGACGTAGGCCGCGTTCTTTCCAAAGGCCGCGACCAGACCCGTATTGGTCATGCCGCTGATTTTGCTGTTGCTGCCGTTGACCGACACGATGCCGCCGACGTAGCGGTTGCCAAAGACGTCACTGCTGTTCGTATCGTTCTGTTGTACGCCGCTGCCGGTAAAGCCACCGGCCAGACCGCCCACAAACCGGCTGCCGAGCACGTAGCCCTTGCCGGTCTTGCAGTTTTCCAGCACAATTTCCTTGCCGTAGCCGACAAGGCCGCCGACGAAATCACCCTTGAGGGGGCTGGCGTCGGTCAATGTCCCGGTTGTGTCGAAGCCCGCCTTGACCTGCTCCTTGAGCTGGGTCTCGGTCAGGTCGCTGCGGGTCACGCTTTCGCAGCCTTGCAGGGTCACGCCCCTGCCGTAGCCCGCAATGCCGCCGAAGAACTGCCCCAGCACCAGGCTGCGCGCATCGCCCGCGGTATCGCCCTTATAGTTGGCGCCCGCGCTGACCGTGCCGTTGTTCCTCAGGCCCGTCAGGCTCTGGGACACGCTGGTGTCCGTCGTAAACAGGTTGCCGACGATGCCGCCCGTAAAGCCGTTGCCGGTGACAAAGCCGTTGTTGACGATGTTCGTTTTACTGTCTGTTTTCATCTGGGCAGCGTCCACCGTACCGAACACGCCGCCCACGCCGACGCTGCGCCAGAGGGAGTTCTTTTCACCCGGCTCGGCTGCCGCGGCAGCGTAGCGGGCCTTCTCGGCCTTCTGGTCTGCCGCTGTGGTCGTTTCCACGTTTTTCGTGTCCTCGTCCACAAGCAGACCCGCTACCGTCACGTCCGACGCAACGGTCAGATTCTGCATGACGGAATCCGTTTCGGGTATGGCAACGCCGACGAGACCGCCAATGCCGCGCGGCTCGTCTGTATAATAGGTATAGCTTTTGCTGCCAGCGTTTTGCGTCTGCGCTTTGCGCTGCATTGCGGTGGTAGTGTTGTCAAACGCCAGCGCCGCGGCCACCAGCGCACTGGTCGAGGAGTTCGTGCCGCGGGTCAGGGCACAGTTCTCCAGCGTGCCGGTGTTGACGCCGCAGAGCGCGCCGACGGCACGCACATCGCGCCAGTTCTCGTCTTCCTTCGCCAGCGCCGTGACGAATTTGGTTGCAGTCAGCTTGAGCTGGTTTTCGTCCGGCAGCGCACCGGCGGCGACGGTCTCGGTCTTGACGTTGACCTGAATGTCCGGGTCGCGCAGTGTGATGTAAGAAATTTTGCCCTTGTTCTCGCCGATAAGGCCGACATAGTGGTCGGCCAGCTCGTCCTGCCCTTCCCTGCCGGTTTTTGCAACGGACTTGCTGCTCAATTGCAGATTGAGGATGGGCACACGGGTCGTTTGGGTTGTAAGGCCCGTTGTTTTGCTCCTAAGTTCGATTTTTTCACCCAGCTCCGGGATCGTCGGCCAGGCGACAGGGTCATTGAGGGACGGCACCTTGGCCACAGGAGGCCATGCGCCCGCGGCGCAGTAGACCGTAACGCCGCCGCCCGTCCAGTTCAGGCCGGTGCTGTTGCTGGCCTGGGGGGTCAGCGTGTAGGTGCCCTTGTTGGTGATGTCCCAGTCGGTAGACCAGCGCAGGTTGTACAGATGGCGGAAATATTTCAGTTCTGCTTTATCCGCCTTGCCGCCCTTGGCCAGCAGGGTGTTTTCCTCGTTCGTCGTTTCCTCTTTGCTGGCTGTGTAGGTGTCACTGTAGTTCTCCCGCGGCTCGGCGCGCATGGCAATGTAGATGTCCTGCGGGTCGTTCAGCAGGCGGGTGATGCTGTACAGGCTCGTGGCGGCAACGTCAGCGCTGTTCTCACACGCGCGCAGCAGCGCGGCGTCCGCCATGGCGTCCAGCGTCAGCACAAAGCTGCCCTTGTTGTAGCTTAGCGGGAAGTAGAGTTTCTTCTCCTCGGTGCCGGTCTGCTGGCCCGCGGCGTCGTATTGGTAGATAACAACAGGCATCTCTGTGATGACCTGCTTGTTATCATCCGCCGCGCCCGCGGTGTCGCGCTTGATCGTGATGGTAAACAGCGGTTTATCCTTGTTTTTGTCGTAGGCCGTGGCCGTGTAGGAGGTGTCCAGATCGCCGAGGCTGGAGTTGCCGCTCCAGCTCAGGGTCAGCGTCTCGCCGTTCGTCAGGCGGGGATTCTTGACCTTCAGCTTCGTCTGCACCAGCTGCACAACGTTGACGCGGTCCTCGGCAGAGTAGTAGCCGACAAGGCTGTCATTGCGGCGGTGGTCATAGCTGCGGTCATAAATATTCGTAGCACCGTCCTGATTGAAGCGGAGCTTATCGGATTTGGTATCGTAAAAGACCGAGTAGACCTGCCCGCTCTGCACGTCGATCTCGACACAGATCGAGGCATTCAGCAGCGAGGCGTCGTAGATGTAATCGCCCAGCAGCTCCTTGACCAGCGCGTTATGGTTGCCCGCGGCAGCGCCCGTGCGGTCATAGTAGAGCGCGGCCACGTTCTGGTTCAGTTCGGTCTTGGTGCGGCTCACAAGGGGTTTGCCGTCCGCGTCGGTCACGGTGACGTCGTTCTGGAAGTGGTCGCCCGTGCTGCCCTCCTCCATGACCTGCCGGCGGAACGCATCCAGCTTCCCCGCCGTCTCCATCCGGGTCAGGGAGATCTGCGCCGTCTGGAACAGCGTGCGGGCGTTGGCCTCGTTCTTTTCAAACCGGGCCAGCCGCGTGTAGGCGATCAGCCCGCCGCCGACCAGCACCGCCAGAATGGCTGTGATAGCCAGAACGACCATCAGCTCCACCAGCGTAAAGCCTTTCTTTTTGTTTTTTATATTTTTATTGTACTGCACCATAGATGCTCCCGTCGTTTCTCCGGTGAAAGGTTACAATTAGACACAATATCAGATTATATATATATATTGGCATTATACTCGGAATGTGACGTTTTCGCAAGAAACTCCGCGAGATTTCAGCAAATTTACACCAAATATAGTGGGTCTGCGGCAAGCTGTGCACGATTCCGCCATAATTTCCGTTATCTTTGAACAAAAAGCAGAGTTTTTTTCGTGAAATTTCTTGCAAATACAGGCCCGGCACGGTATACTAAATAGCGTGTTATTATATGGTAGAGGATGTGTAACAATGCTGGCAGCACGACTGGGCGCATGGCTGCGCCATACCGGGGAACGCTGGGCCAAAGCTGCGTTTGCGGAAAAGCTCGCCGTACTGCTGGCGCTGGGCGCTGTCCTGTATACTATTGTGACCGGCGCGGCGGAGCTGCGCTATCAGGCCCGTGCGCGGGAGGCCCTGGCTCAGGTCAAGGCTGCGCGGCTGGCGGCCAGTGCCGTGTCTGCCCAGTGCTACTCCGCCGGGCAGACGTTCGCCGACCAGACAAGCGCGGACGGCTTTGCGGACGGCATCGCCGAGGAAATCCGCACGCTGGGCTCACTGCCCGGCACAGTGACGCTTTTGCAGATCGACCCGAACGGCTACACCGTGCAGCGGCTCCTGTATCAGGAGAACGGCATGTACGCCATCTATGATGCCGACAGCGGTTACCGCGTTTTCCGCGCGGAGGACCGGCTGCAATACGGCGCGGGGGTGGGCCATGCTGCTGCTTGAGCTTCTGCTGGGACTCATTCGTTTTCTGCTGGGCGCGGCGCTGTTCAGCTTTATGAACGTCGTCGCGTGGCGGCTGCCGCGGGGCATGGACCCGCTGAAGGGCCGCAGCGTATGCCCGCAGTGCGGCCACACGCTGGGTGCGCCGGACTTAGTGCCTGTGTTCAGCTGGTTATTCTTGCGCGGGCGGTGCCGCCACTGCGGTGCGCACATTCCGGCGCGGTACCTGCTGGTGGAGCTTCTGGGCGGCGTGCTGGCGCTGGGCTGCACTTGGCGGTACGGCGCTGCCTACGCCCTGCCGGGCGGGCTGTTCGGCATGAGCTGGGCCGCGCTGCTGGCGCTGGCGGTCTGCGGGATCTTGCTGAGCGTTTCACTCATTGATGCCGAGACGCAGACCATCCCGGACCGGCTGAATCTGGCGCTGGCGGTCTGCGGCGCGGTGAGCGTGCTGCTCTCCCCTGCCGACTGGCTGCCGCACGTCATCGGTGCGCTCTGCGTCAGTGTGCCGATGTTTCTGCTCTGCCTTGTCATCGACGGCGCGTTCGGCGGCGGCGACATCAAGCTGATGGCAGCCGCCGGGCTGTTCCTGGGCTGGCAGAATACGCTGCTGGCGATGTTTTTCGGCATTGTTTTTGGCGGTATGTACGGCATATACCTGCTGGCCGCCAAAAAGGCAGGGAAGAAGGACCACTTCGCCTTCGGCCCGTTTCTGTGTGCGGGCATCGTGATCGCGATGCTGTTTGGCGGGCCCGTTTTGGAATGGTACTGCGCGTTTTTGTGAAGTTCAGACCGTCAAAAAATTGCATTCTTGCCTTATTGCGTGTGTAGGGGCGACCATTGGTCGCCCGTCAACTTACCGCAGCAACGCTTTTTCCGGGACAGTTGTCTTACAAAGCAAACGGGCGCGGGCGAGCAATGCTCGCCCCTACAAGAGTTTTTCGACAATCTGAAAGTTTTTAACCTGTTTTCGGAGGAATCTCCCTCATGCCACGTTTTCGTTATACTGCCACCAATGAGAAGGGCAAGACCGTCCGCGGACTGCTTGAGGCCCCCAGCGAGGAGGCGCTCTACGCCAAGCTGCGCAATGACGGCCTGTACATGACCGACGCGCAGGAGGCCCAGAAGGCCCTCGCGACGTTCCGCCCGCTGAAAACCGCCGTGCTGGCGGATTTCTGCCGCAACCTGGGCACCCTGCTGACCGCCGGTGTGCCGCTGGTGCGTGCGTTCCGCATCATGGCGGACGAGCGCACCATCGACGCCCGCCAGAAGGCCCTGTACGAGGCCATCCTGAGCGAGCTGCGCAAGGGCGTGCCGCTGTCCGATGCGATGGAGTCCTGCGCACCCGCGTTCCCCACCCTGCTGCTGGCCATGATCCGTAGCGCTGAGGGCACCGGCAGCATCGACCACGCCTGCGCCCGCATGGCGACCTACTATGAGCGTGAGCACAAGATGAACCAGCAGGTCGGCAACAGCATGATGTACCCCATTATCCTGTCCGTGCTGATCGTCGGCGTTATTGCGATTTTGATGACCTTTGTTCTGCCGCAGTTCAAACCGATGTTTGACCAGATGGAGACCCTGCCGTTCCTGACCCAGCTGCTGTTTGACGTCAGCGACTTTGTCGGTGCCAACTGGCCGGTGCTGCTCGTCGTGGCGGCGCTCATCGTCTTTGGCGGCAAGCTCCTGCTGGCACAGCCGAAGGTCCGCCGCCAGTGGGACCGCTTCATCCTGCACGCGCCGGTGGTCGGCGTGCTGAACCGCAAGATCTGCACGGCGCGCTTTGCCAGCACGCTGTCCAACCTGTACGGCAGCGGCGTGCCCATCATCACGACCCTGGCCGCGGCACGCGACGCCATCGGCAACCGCTGGATCGAGAGCCAGTTCGGTGACGCGCTGGACAGCATCCGCGCAGGCCACAGCCTGTCGGAGGCGATTGCGGGCATCGACGGTTTTGAAGTGAAGCTCTCCTCCTCCGTCGCTGTCGGCGAGGAGACCGGCAAGCTGGACAGCCTGCTGGCGACCATCAGCGAGACGCTCGACTATGAGGCCGAGATGGCGACCAAGCGCCTTGTCACGCTGCTGGAGCCCGTTATGATCGTTGTTATGGGTCTCGTGGTCGGCGGCGTCGTGGCCGCGGTCATCGTGCCCATCTACCAGTCCTACGGCACCATCGGCGCGTCGAGCGGCGCGATTTAAAGGAACCACCGTCAACCCTGAAAAGGGATTTTCCCGGCAGCTTCTCTCCTTCCGGCCCTTCGGGCCACCTCCCTCGCAGAGGGAGGCAAGTTCCCTGGCCCCCTCTGCGAGGGGGCTCCCGCCGCAGCGGGTGGGGGAGAGAGCCTCATCACTGCAGCTCCTTTTTCTGTTTATATTTTATCCATTCGGAGGCCCACCATGGCACTTCTTACCTCTTTATATCTGTGCAGCCGCACGGTGTATGCCGCCGTCGGCACGCCCACGGGCAGCGGGGCGCGCGTTGTCGCCGCCGCCCAGACCGAGCTGCCCGAGGGATGCCTGATCAACGGCGTCATCACAAACGAGGCGGACCTGACCGCCGCGCTCAAAGAGTTTTTCACCGCCAACAAGCTGCCGATGAACCACGTGGCGCTGATTGCAGGCGGCAGCCAGTTCATGCACCGCATCCTGACGCTGCCCGCCATGAGCGAGAAAAAGCGGATGGCCGTGCTCTCCCATGAGCTTGCCAGCGGCGGCGCCGAGGTCAAGGCTCCGCTGGACGACTACATGCTGCTCTCCCGCGATGCCAGGACCCGCGTGGATACCGTGCTGGCCACCCGCGTGGAGCAGAGCGTCATTGCCGGGTACGACGCGCTGGCCAAGGCCGTCGGCTTCAAGCTGTACAGCATCGACTTAGGGCTGGCCGCGCCGATCAAGGCCGTGCGCACGATCCCCGATTTGCAGCAGAAAACCTTCGTGCTGCTGCAATTTGACGATGACACGATCTCTGCCTGCCTGTTTGTGCAGGGGCAGTACACCTACTCGACCCGCAGCCGCCTGTTCAACCCGCGCGGCTCGGCGGAGTCCGGCACCGAGATCGCGCAGAAGCTCTCGGGCCTGATCCAGTTCCACACGACCAGCAAGAGCGAGCACCGCATTGAGACGGTCTGCTTTGCCGGTTCCACGGCGGACGACCTTGCGGTCTGCCGCCCGGGCTGTGAGGTGCTGGGCCTGCAGGTGGCCCGCTTCCCGGATTCACCCACCGTCAGGCTGCCGTCCGGCACCGCGCTGGCCGATGTGCTCTACGCGGCGGGCAACCTGATCGCACGCTGATTTTTACCTGCAAATACTTGCCCCGGGGGCTTATCATTATGGCTATGAAACAGAACAACTTTTATCTGCGCTGGCAGAAGGCCGCCGGTGCGGCCAAGTCGGAGTCCCGCAGCCAGGGCCTGCGGACGCTGGTGCCCGGCCTTGCTGTCGTGGCTGTCTCCATGCTGGGCTGGGGTGTGCTGACGCTGCACACCTCAATGCTGAAAAGCCAGCGGGAGGACATCCTGAACTGGTGCAGCGACAATACCGAGCCATACCGCGCCGCAACGCAGGATTCCGAGTCTGCGGCGCAGTTCCGCTCGCTGACCGACTATTCCGATGGGATGACCGAGCTGCTGAACAGCTACCCCGACGTGACCAGCAGTCTGCTGCACCGCGTCGAGGCTGCCGGCGGGTCCGGCATCACGATCCAGTTCACCGACTACAACGCATCGACGGGCGAGCTGCTCTTTAACGCGAACTCCTCCCAGGTCATCGACATTCCGGCCTACATCCGTTCCCTGCAGAACTGCGGGGTGTTTTCCACCGTCAGCTACACCGGCTACAAGGCCGATGACGACGGCTATTCCATCGATCTGCGCTGTGTGCTGGCAGCGCCGCAGCAGTAAAGGAGGGCGCTATGGAAATTGCACCAATGACAAAGCGCGATAAAATTCTGCTGTACGTCGTTCTGATGCTGGCGTTCGTTGTGCTTTTTGTCCGGTTCCTGCTGATTCCGGGCATTGAGAACCACCAGCAGGCCGACGCCGATCTGCGCGAGGCGCAGGACGCCCAGACCTCCATGCAGGATGCGATCATGCTGGCCGGCACCTACGCCGCCGAGAAAAACAACAACTGGGGCGAACTGCAGACCGCCAACGCCAGCTACTACAGCCTGCTGAGCAGTGACGAGCTGGACACGCTGGTGACAAGCCTGGAGCTGAACCACAATTTACAGCCCGACTCGCTGACCATCGGCGAGCCCGTGACCCAGAGCCTTACCTATTATACCGCCAGTGAGAACGCCGGACAGAGCGCTGCCCCCAGCGCAGCCGTGTCCGCCTTTGCCGGTGACGACGACAGTGACGACGACAGCATCACCGCTGACACCGCCGACACGACGGCCCAGGGCAACGCCATTTTGCAGCAGATCTTAGCCTCCGACCTCATCCCGGACTATGACCAGCCGGGCTATTACCGCAGCGTGGCGATCAGCTTCTGCTGCACGGGCGAGGACAGTGATTTTCTTTCGATGCTGGACGACATGGCCGCGAACTACCCGTCCGTACAGCTTGTATCCTTCTCCATCGATACCCGCAGCTTCGCCGACACCGACGGCAGCGCCGTGACGGCCACGGCGTTCAATGTATCCCTGAACGTGATCCTCTGTGACAAAGGAGGCGTACAGCCGTGAAAAACATCCGCCTCGGCGACGTTCTGATCGAGTTCGGCTATATCACGCCCGACCAGCTGAACACCGCCCTTGCCTACCAGAAAGAGCACCGCGACCTGCGCGTCGGCCAGGCTTTGCAGGAGCTTGGCTACGTCAATGAGCGTCAGGTCCTGGAGGCACTGGCCCAGCGCCTGCAGCTTACAATGATCGACATCGAGCACACCAACGTCGATGTGACCGCCGTTGAAAAGGTCCCGCAGGAGCTTGCGCAGAAGTACGATATGCTGCCGATTGCGCAGAGTCCGCGCGCGCTGACGATTGCCGCCAACGACCCGCTGAACTACTACGCCCTTGAGGACATCCGCCAGCTGACCGGCCTCGAACCGGAGATCGTGCTGGCCGA
>OGCM01002458.1_pt1 | contig 16997 bp, 30 predicted proteins | sample 1570151 | NCBI WGS metagenome assembly OGCM01 (sample SAMEA4370582, study PRJEB24528) | human gut metagenome
TCAGACCGGGGATGTAGATATTACGCGATGACCTTCACGCCTTCAGGCAGGTTCTCCAGAAGCCATGTGCGGATGTTGGCGATGGCTTCCAGCTTCCACGCGCCGCCGTCGCACTCGATAAGCTTGCAGGCCAGCGGGTTGGACTGGAGCCTGAACACGACCTTGTGCGCGGGCTGCGCGACTTCCGCGAAGGTGCTGAACGGGAAGACGACCGCCGGGGACGGTACGGGCACTTCGGCCTTGCGTGCCGCGCCCTGCCGGATGGAAACCTCCTGCGACACACCGTCATCCTGTACGCGGACTTCGGAGGTGTCCACGAGGTTGCCGCTGATCTTGATGAGCGCATCGAGATCGTCCGAGGGAACAAAGCAGGACTGGAGATAGGGGACGAACTCGTCGGGAGAGGTCCAGCTTCCAAAACGGTGGGCAGGGATGACGGCGTCGGCCCGCATGTACGTGGTGCGCTGTTTCCAGCCCCCGAAGGGGACGGACATGACTTTCACGGTCGTCACGTCACAAACGTGGACAAGGATCTTGCTGAGGTCCATCCCGTCGGGGTTCTGGTTGAGGTAGTCCACCACGGCCTGCAAGGTGCCCACGTTGAGCGTGTCCTGTTCCGCGTCATGGAGGCGTTGCCATTCCCCTTCCGGGTCACGCTTGTAGAACCGCAACCCGTCTTCCGTGACGTGAACGGGAAGCGTAGCCTTGGCCTTGCCGTCAAGGGATTCGAGTTCCCGGCCTACGCCGATGAGGTGCCTGTCTGCTTCGATCCGGTTGATTTCCATGTGATTCCTTCCTTCGGTTACTGGTTGACGGGATGTTCCTCAGCCTTCTTGAACGGGGTGACGTTCACGGTCACGCTGCCGCCTCCCCTGAGTTCAGAGGGCATGGTACCGTCAAAACGGTACTGGTCGGGGCGGTTGTCGGTGAAGGACTCGAACAGCATGGGCGCGCCGTCGAGCTTGTCGAGCACGACCGGGATGGTCTGCGGCTCCTGCGGCTGGAGGTTGGTCGTCACGACCGCCTTGGATGCGATCAGCGTCCGGCTCTCGTCGGGCTTGAAGGTGATCTTGAGGGTGACGGTGCGGGGCTTGTCCGGCGGCGTGTTCACGTCCGCTATGTTGTCCGCGACCTTGGCAAGCGCGATGTTGACGGCTTCGACCACGCCGCCGTTGTTCATGGTTCGCATATCGAGAGGGCTGCTCATGGCTCTTTCTCCTTTGGGTTGGATAAAAAGAAAGCCCGCTGTGATGCGGGCGAATTGGCACTGTGCCGGGGTACATGCCGCCCCCGGCGGGCTCTATGGGGACGGCGCGGGAGGTGGGCGCCGGTTACATGACGGTGACGGTGGCCACGGAACGGAGTTGCGCGAGGAGTTCCTGCACGGCCTGTTCGCGGGCCGGTTCGTAGGCGACGGACAGGATCAGGGTCGTCGTGACCGGGGGGGCCGTGGGGAAGTCGTCTTCTTCGATGAAGGGGGCTGCTGGCGGTGGCGTCGGCACGGCCTGCCGGGTCTTCCGGGCTTCCTCGGCTGCGGCTTCGCGCGCGGCTTTGTCCTGTGCCTGCTGCTCGCGCAGGCCGGCCTCCGCCGCGAAGACCTGCCCGATGAAGCTCGCGGCTTCTTCGCTGGTGATGTCCAGCGACAGGCAGGGCGCGAACTTGCCCATCGGGAGGCTAAAGCCGTACTCCTCTGCCTTGGCCTTCAACGCGGCTTCAACCATTGTGGCGCGGTCGGCCTTGGCCCGCTCAAGCTGTTCGGCGGCGGCCTTGTCCTGCTTGTGCTTGAGGATGATGTTCTGGATCTCGGCGTGCAGTTGGGCCTGCTTGATGCTCTTGTTGAGCCACGGTTCCTTGATGGGGATGTCGAGTTCCGGCACGCCCTCGCCGTTCTTCAAAGCGTCGATGACGAACTGGACGTTCTGGCGGCGGCCTTCGCGGTTGCGCCGTTCGAATTCCTTGACCTGCCTGCTCAGGCCTTCGCGGACTTCGACGACGCGGACGACCAGTGCCTTGGCTTCGGCGTCAAATGCGTCCAGCGGCCCGGCAATCTGGCGGGTGATTTCCTTGCGGGCGTTGTCGAGCCTGTCGCGGAGCTTGTTCAGCCCCGCCATTTCGGACTTGATGGCGGGCACGTCCTCTTCCCGCACCACCAGCCCCTCGTACTGCTCCAGCGTGGCGTCGAGCAGGGCGGACACGGCGTCCCGGTTCCAGTTGATGACCAACGGGGTGGCGGTGACGGCAAGGTCGAACTGCGCCAGCCCGCCGGGCTGCGCTTGCGCGGGTGGGAGGGATTCCAGTATTTCTGCGGTCTGTGTCATGATTGTATCCTGTTGGTTTTGCTAGAACGGAACATCGTCCATGCCGGAGGCCTCGGACGGGAAGGCGGGGCCGAGGTCTTCATAGTCGGATAGGGGAGGAGTGTGGCGTTGGCCCTGCTGCCTGCGCCCGCCTTCCTGTTGCCCGCCGGGTTGCCCGTTGCCGTCCGCCTTGCGGTCGAGAAACTGGACGCGCTGCGCCTTGATTTCCGTGACGAAACGGTCCTGCCCCTGCTGATCCTGCCACTTGCGGGTTTCGAGCTTGCCTTCGATGAAGACGAGGCTGCCCTTGGCGAGGTACTGCGAACAGTTTTCCGCCGCCTTCTGGAACACGACGATGCGGTGCCACTCGGCCTTTTCGACCTTCTGCCCGCTGTTGTCCGTGTAGGATTCGTCCGTGGCGACGCTGAACGTACAGACGGGACTGCCGCTCTGGGTGTATTTGAGTTCCGGCTCGCGTCCGAGCCGCCCGATGATCATCACTTTGTTGAGGCTCATGGATTCTCCTGCTGGTGGGATAAAAGAAAGCCCCGTCCGATGGTCGGGCGGGGCACGGATTACGCGGCGCGGGTCTGGCCCGCTTCAATCTGCTTCCGGCGTACCCGGAAGGCTTCACGGATGGCGGCAATCTCCGGGTGGTTTTCCGGGACGGCAAGGCGGGTTGCTGCCGCGTACAGGGCCGTGATCGTCTCACAGGCGTTAAACTCGGCAATGACCTGATCCGCCGGGATGATGTTCGGGATGGAGGACGTGGGGCGGGGCTTGGCGGGCGGTGCCTCCCGGTTTTCCGCAACTTCCTTGCGGCGGTCGAGGAACAGCCGGGAAAGCTGGTTGAAGTGGCGGTGTTCCTTTTCAACCCGCACCTTCTTCCAGTATTCCTGCAGTTCCTCTTCCGTGGTCATGCGGGCGAGTTCCGCGCGTACCTTGCCGAAATCCACGGGGCCGTTCATGACCTGCGGGCGGGCGTCCTGCCTCGGCTGCACGGGCTCAGGCGTCTCGGCGTCGGGGTCGTCCTGCCCGATGTCCTCGGTGGGGATGCAGAACGTCTGGAGCAGGCGGCCATTGCCTTGTTGGTGGCCTTGTCCGAAGTGTCCCGGCCCTCGCCCATGACCGTGCAGGAAATGGAAGAGCCGTCCGCATGGAAGAAGCGGTACTCCACGGAAAGGGTCACGCACTGCAATGCACCTCCGTTTTTGGTTGCACGCTCTTCGCTGGCACGGGAGAGCACCGTGGGGGCCATGAATACCTTGTGCTTTGCCAGAAGCGGATGCAGCGCGTTGTACACGTCGTCGATGCCGCGGTACTTGAACCCCTGTTCCTTGTTCTTATTGTCCTTCCCGATGGACGGGATTTCCGCGAGGATCTCCGCCATAGCCTGATAGATGCCCGTGGGCTGCGGCTGGTCACACATCGTCATCTCCTTCCGTCGTTTCCCGGCACAGGGCCTTGCGCCGGGAGGCATTGGCCGCCGCGATCATGAGTTCCTCGTCCGTCCAAGGGCCGTATTCCTCGTTGTAGGCGTCGTCCGTCCAGTTCATCGCAGGGCCTCCTTGATCAACGGCTCGATAATGGGGCGCATACCGAGAGCGAGATAACAGCCGCCGAGCAAGGCGGCGACCAGCACCGGAGCCAGTATCCGCTCGGGGATGTGCCAGTGGCGCACTTCGTCGGGATCGGGGAGGGGGTATTTGTGGACCGGGGTTGCGTACGGTTCCTTCATGGGCTGCTTCCTCACTTTCGCGGCGGCTTCGGCAAAGGCGCGCGCCGCGTTTTCATAGATGATGGCTATCTCATCGCGGGTATAGGTGTGCCCGCAGTGACGGCATTTGAGCTTGTCGCCGGAGGTTTCCGTCAGACGAATCAGGCGGCCTTGCACCTTGCAGTGGGGGCAGAGAACACGGGCTTTCATGCGGCTACCTCCAACCGTTCGAAGACGGCATCAATACCGCCGTCCTCGTCGACAAGGCGGCAGTCCGTGATGGGCCGCGTGGGGACGAGTTCCCCGTCGTCCCATTCCGCCGCGCGGAGGTTCCAGCCCTCCCGTGTAGCCTTGATGAACAACATCACGGCTGCGGGTGAATTGAAAAAGTGCCTGACCGTTCCGCCGTAGAGCGAGTTCCCGGTTTCGATGCAGAAGATGGTGGTGGTCATGCAACCCTCCTCTTTTCCTGCTTGGCTTCGTACAGGGCGTTGCGGTCCAAAATCCGGGCGCTCACCCATTCCGTGCAGTCGGTGATCTTGTCCGGTTCGATGGCGATTTCCGAATCGGCCAGCGCTATGCCGAACTGTTCCTTCATGGCCTTCACCACGGTTTCCGGTACGTTGCACACCTGATCGAACTCGAAGAAACGGGCGCAGGTGGCGCATACGCGGGGCTCATCTTCCGGGTCATATTCGTAGGGGTTACGCATGGCTGTATCCTCTCGGTTGAAGTTCGTTCCGGCGTCCCAGAACCAATGAAAAAGCCCGGTTGGTTCCGGGCTTTTCGATGGGGCTAGGCGTGAAAAAGGCGGCTCTTTCGAGTCGCCTTGATTCGGTCAACGGGTTTTGTGGTCAGGAGTGCTTGCAGGTAAGCCAGAGGCCGATGCCGTCAATGAGGGTGATGATTCCTTCGATTAATCAGAACGTTTCCCGTTGCAGTTTAATACAAGGAATAAAAGTAAACCTCGCTAGAACAAAAATATAACTGCCTAAGCTGGGGTAAAAATTCGTTGAGTTCTTGAAATGGTATATAAAAAAAACCAAAATTATCATCAAAAACTAATGCATTATCAAGATTACTTATAATCGCGATGGCATGTCGCCTAGGGTTGTTTTGGGGATCAATCAGAGAAAATGTTGATATATAGTAGTAATGATGGTCCACGTTTTCAATGATACATGCGTCTTTAAAAACAGCTTTGAGTGCATTCAATTCCATATCGGAAGTTTTTCGCACTACAAATGTTTGTTCTCCCATTATTTTTAATCTATCGAACATTTTTGTTCTAACTTCATCCAATATCGTTTTAAATTCAGGACTAGTAGCTAAATTGTTTAGCGTTGTGTCATCTATAGGGTCATTTTTTCCTTTATAGATCACACAATATTTTATGAAACATGACGCAATAAGTATACATGGGTTTGGCAAATTTTGTATCATTTCATTGAGGGTATTAGACGGCTTGCATACCCTATATTTTACTATAAACTGAAAAGCTTCACGATTTAAATATGTTGCCGCTTGCTGTGCTCTGGTCTGCATATCTATCATTTGACTCATGATTTACCCCTCTAGGTATAATGTCCTTGTTAGTATAAAAGTATACCTTAGGCAACCCGTGAAGGATAAATATGTTTATTTTTTTCTATATAATACAAAAAATTTTTTATAGTTATCTCCTTCCCTTTTTCATGTGTGCGATATGTTCTCGGTGTCGGCGATTCCGTTTTTCGGGGCGATATACCACAGAAACTACGGCTTCGTTGGTATGATTTACGCTGTTTTTCCGCTTTGCGGTCGGCATCTGTGGACCTGTTCCACGCATGGTTCGGGGCGACGGGTGTTCGCCACCCCTTTCATGTGAGGCCGTCAGTCCACAGGGGCAAGCCTGTAGCCGAGTTCCCGCACCATCACGTTGAGCGGGGTGGAGTCGCCCGTGGTTTCGATGATGTCCATGAACGTCTCGACGCCGAGCTTTGCGCCGGGGTCAAGCGGGTTGGTTTCCCTGAGCAGGGTCGAGTAGGGCTTGCCGATGGCCGACGCGATGGCCTTGGAAGGCATCTTGCCGTTGACCACGGTTTCGTGGATGGCCTTGATGACCTTTGACATGGGTTTCTCCGTAAAAATAAAGTTGTTTCCTGTGGTTATTGGACGGTATTGCTCAGGGCCACCGTGGGTATCTCTGTTTTCCCAACCCCAAACACCGACGCGCACGCCGATGCCGCTGGTTCCCGCCGACCCTGCGCGGCTTGTGTCGCAGATCCGGGGGACTGCGAGGACGGGGGGTATTCCCGGACGTCGTGAAGATATTATTACGCTGACGCAATAATACGGTCAAGTAAAAATATTGCGCTTGAGTAATTTAAGAGGTACAAAAAATACCACCGACACCACGAAGGGATCGGCGATCACGCCCGGCGAGGCAAAACAAAGCCCCTCACGAGGAGGGGCGGGAGGGATTATGGAACAGATTAGAGATACTGTGACAAGAGTCTTGGAAGAACTCGAAAAATTTTCTCTAGTTAAACCGATTTCATTTGAGTTTATTTTTATAGACTATTCAAATATTGAGCAAACTATCCCCCAAAGTATGCTTGCATCTGGGGTAAGTATTAAGCCGATACATAATAAAAAATCAATAATGAAAATTAATTTTGAAATTAGTAAAAATATATAGTTATTTTTAAGTTCTTTCCCAAAACATTTTTTCTATTATTTCATTTTTGATTCCATTACATAAAGTTGATTTTCCTGAGTAGATATATTTATCCGAACCAGTCTCTATTGTTTCAAGAATACCTTTTATTCTTATAAAACTATCCGAAGTATTTGTGTTAGATTCTATATCTGAATAAAATGGAGTACTCAGCATCAATTCTGAACAAAAATCATTATATAGTAATTTTATTATATTATATAAATTTTCGTCAGGAAACTCAATTGGAAGTCCTAAATTTTTTGCTTCCTTTCTATTTATGGTATAATCATGACTTCCAGAGTCTGAACATAAAAAATTAGTAATTCTTTCAATTGTTTCATCGTTAGAAGTGTGTATTTTTAACAGCCGAGTTGCAAGCATTCTTATTTGATCCTTTGTTTTTTTTACTTTTCCTATCGCAAGAGGGTGGACAACTCGAGAAAAATTTAAAAATATATCATTATTATTAACATCATCACCAATAACTTCTTTAGCTAATTTAAAATAAGCATCCAAATCTTCTACAGATATAGGTAGTAATTTGTTATCTTCTTTTTGATTATATGATGTTGTAACTGATGGATCTATAGGTCCAAGAATGGCTTGCTTTGTCATTACAATATTATCAGCACCAAGCGATATCAGTGTCCCGGTACTTAAAGCCCGAGAAGGAATTATAACTTCTAAGTAGTCACAATACATTCTGATAAGGTTAACAATAGTCCATCCTGCTAAAATATCCCCTCCATTTGTATGAAGGATAAGAGATATTCTTTTAGTTTTTTTAGTGATATTATCTAAATGATCAGGGAAAAAATTTATTATATCTTTAGAAATATCTAATTCCATGTTAGTTCGTGTACTTGTTACATATGTTATAACGTAAGAATTACGCAATTTGCTAATTTTTTTATAGAGCTTAACTCTATCTTCATACATAATTATATTTCCTTCTCCCCGCTCCGGCGGGGATTTTCATTTCTTTACGAGCTTGAGGAAAGGCTTATTCACGAGGCGCGCTTGTTCTTTTCGGGAAGTTTTTGAGTATCCGTACCGCTCTGGGCGCGAAGGCTTTCAAGGTGGCCTTCCCACTTTATTCTATAAGCCTTGAGTTCCTCAACTTGTGTCTTTAACTCGATATTTTCTTTTTCAAGTTCAAGGTTCCGTTTGTAGATATCTTGGAGCTGGTTTGTCTCCGTAGAAACATCTGAAGGGAGGAGGATTTTTGCCTTCAAGATGTTGAAAGGTTGGACGAGGCTTTCCATTTTGGGAATGTTTTTACCGTTGAGCCAACGCCAGAACGTTGGGGGTTGGACGCCAAGAGAGCGAGCAGCCCGATCCTTATTCCCGCCGAAGAGCGTGTCCGTATACTCTGCCAGAATTCTGATGATGTCTTGTTCTAAACTCATGGGAATAGCCTACCAGTAAATTTCTAGGACGCAATTTCATGGGCGTATGGGATTGCTTTTTAAATTTCGCTAGCGTAATAAAAAGACATGGAAAATATCACTGAAGAAATCCGTACTTTTTTGAGTTCGACCGGCCTCCCCCAGTGCGTTCTTGCCAAGGAGGCGGGTGTTTCTGCGGCAACTATCAGCAGAATTTGGAAAAAGAAGCAGCATGAGATGATTGAGTCTCGGGCAAAAAAGATCCGTGCGGCGATGTCGCGCCTTTCCCTTACAGCCGCCCCCAGCACTCCCACCGAACCCGAAGAGGTGAATCATGGACTGGCCTGATATCGCCGCGAAGGTGGCCTTCTTCGCCCTCATGGGGTTTATTTTCTGGCTTGATCGTGACTAACCCCGCCGCGCACCGCCGGGCCACGGCTTCCGGCGTGGGGTAGTCCTCGGCGCGGTAGCACTTCCAGCGGATGGTGCCGCCGGACAGGATGCGGACGCGCCAGACGGGGCCGCGCAGTGTGATGAGCAGATGGACTGTAGGTGCAGGCATGGGTTCCGAACCTTTTTCAGCCATCTTATCGGAACGCAACAGGCCGTAAAGTTGAAAACTTCAGAGGAAAAGCAGGATGGCCGACTACAAGAACATGACTGCGATCGAGGCGCTTCGGGAAGCCAAGGACGCCAGCGGCATGACCGCCGAAAGCATAGCGCAGGGAGTGGGCATCACCGCGACGCATTTGCGCCGCTATCTTGATCCCAATGACAACTATGCGCCGAGCCTGCACATCATCCCCGGTTTGTGCAGGGTGATGCGGAATACAATCCTCCTCCAGTGGCTTGAAGCGCAGCTTGTAGCTGATGACACTCCGGTGACGCCCGCCGCGACGCGGGCGGACGTGCTGACGGCGGTGGCGCGTGCGGGTTCGGCCCTTGGCGAGGTGCAGCGGATCGTCGCCGAGGCGCAGGTGCTTTATCCGAGTACGGCGCGGGAGATCCGTTCCGGGCTTGGGGACGTGATCGCGGCGTGCCGGAGCGCGCAGGCCGGGCTGCAACCACTGGCGGAACGTCGGGATCGGGATGTGGCGCTGGCCAGCCTGTCGGACGGAGAGCAGGCGCCTCCGGTGGCGATGCCTGAACCGCAGGCGGGGGCGTGTCGTAAACCGTGGTGGAAGGTGTGGAAGTAATGATGAGCGTCGTGCCGAAAAATCCGTACGAAAATACTTCGCATGGAACGCGCTGTTTCCGGGCAGGGAAAAAAGAACTGGGATAACCTCTCTTCAAAAAGAAGGAGGAGCCGATGAGCGGGCTGCGAATTTTTCAGAACAGGGAGTTTGGGGCCGTGCGCGTGATCGAGTACGGAGGCGAGCCGTGGTTTGTGGCGCGGGATGTATGCGCCGTCCTCGGGACGGAGACGCGGGATCTGCCGGACATTCTGGAGCACGACGAGCAACGCCCTATTGTCGATATTATCCACACTCTGAATGATTCCACAGGATTGCGACGCGATAGCCGTATCATTTCAGAACCGGGCCTGTATTCGCTCATCCTCCGGTCGCGCAAGCCGGAGGCCAAGCGGTTCAAGCGGTGGATCACCCACGAGGTGCTCCCGTCCATCCGCAGGACGGGCGGCTACGGCGCCCCGGCGCTTCCGAACTTCAGGAATCCGGCGGAGGCGGCGCGGGCGTGGGCGGACAAGGAGGAACAGCGGCTTCTTGAAGAGCAGAAGCGTCTCGCGCTGGAGCAGAGGATGGAGGAAGTGAAGCCCAAGGTCGTCTTCGCCGAATCCATCGAGGTCGCCCAAACCAGTATCTCCGTCGGGGAAATGGCGAAGCTCATCAAGCAGGCCACGGGGTACGACATCGGGCAGAACCGTTTCTTTGAGTGGCTCAGGAACAGGGGCTACCTGCACAAGGATGGTTCCCAGACCAACATGCCTACCCAGAGAAGCATGGATGCCGGATGGATGGAGATCAAGGAAGGCTCACGCATCGGAAGCAGTGGGGAAAGCCGCATCACCCGCACGCCGAAAATCACGGGCAAGGGGCAAATCTACTTCATCAACCTGTTCAAGCGGCTGGTGGAGTCATGAACATCCGTTGCCGCCACCGTATTCCTTCACCCGAGGCCGTGGGGTTCCTCACGGCGGAAAGGCTCAGGGAAGCCGCCGCGCGGTATCCGCACCTGCGGCCCTGCAAGAAGCATAGCTGGAACTGGCTGTATCGGAAGGCCTGCGCGAAGTGTGGAGATAGAATTGAAGTGCCGCTTGAAGGTTCAGAACACGAAAAAGGCCCGGTGGGGAAACACCGGGCCAAGGAGGATGAAAACATGCGAGTTATTCATCAAAACGTTGAAAACAGTATGCCCGCAACCGGGCCTGCCGTCAAGGGAAAGGTGTGAATATGGGCGGCTATTTCAAGGTCTGGCGCAAGATTGAGGACTCGAAGTCGTGGAGCCGGGGCGCGCTGTATCGTGGGCTGATGATCACCCTTCTCCAGAAGGCGAACTGGAAGCAAGGATACTTTCACGGGCAGGAAATCCTGCCGGGTCAGCTTGCCTGTTCCGGGGCTTCGCTGGCGAGCGAGCTTGACCTGTCGCGGTATCAGGTCATGCGGATGCTGGCGACGCTTGAGGACGACGGCTTCATCTCGCGTCAGACTTTCGGAAAAGTATGCACTCTGATTACCGTCGTGAATTGGCAGTTATACCAGTCTACTACGGAAGAGTCCGCACAGCAGCCGCACAACGAGCGCACAAGCGGCGCACAGGTTCCGCACACGATAGAAGAAGGGAAGAAAGCAAGAAAAGAAACCCCTTCTGCATCCGCCGATGCAGTGGAGAAAAGCGCTTCGCCTGCCGGGAAGGAAAGGCAGGAAGAGGTGGCACCCCATGCGGCCCCCGAGCAGGTTGTTGTTGCCCCCGAACCCTCCCCGTCGTCCGGGCCGACGTATCGGACGGCTGGCAACCGCCAGCTTACAGGCCAAGCCCTGACATGGTTTACCAGCGTGTGGGACGCCTTCGGCTACAAGCGCGGGAAGGCCGAGGCTGCGGACGCTTTTCTGGACATCAAGGGCATGTCTGATTCCCTTGTGTCCGTCATTTGCCGGGCGGCCCAACAGGAAGCGGCACGCAGGCCCGACCTCGTGGCGCGGGGCAAGACGCCGAAGATGCTGACCGGGTGGCTGTCCGGGCGGCGATGGGAGGACGAGGCGGACGCACCGCCCCCGCTTGTGCCGGTTGCGTCCCGTGGCCCTCTGCTTGGCGATCCCGTCATCGACGTGCCGACGCAGGCGCAGCGCGAGGAAGGCTGGAAGGCGGGCTTGTCGTTCATGGAGAAATGGCGGCATGGCGTGAGGCCGGACAATCAGGTCGGACAGTTTGACCGCCGGAAGCCGCTGCCCATTCCGGCGAATTTCAGGAGCGTCCTGCAACGGGCGCTGTAGGAGAACGGCTTATGACATGGAGCGCTTCCAACGAACCTGCCCCCGTCCGGCGTGCACCGGCGAAGCGGCCCTCCTGCCCTCCCGAGTCGGAAGAGCAGAAAGCCCTGTTCGACTGGTGGCAGCGAACGCCGTATGCCCGGCACTTCGTCATGTACCACATCCCGAACGGCGGACGCCGGGACAAGATCACCGGGGCGCGGTTGAAGGCCGAGGGCGTGGTGGCGGGCGTCCCCGACGTGTTCCTTGCCTCGCCCCGGCAGGGGTTCCACGGGCTGTACATCGAGATGAAGCGCCAGCGCGGGGGGACGGTTCAGGCCACGCAGAAGGAGCTGATCACAGCGCTCCGTCAGGCCGGGTACCGCGTCGAGGTCTGCAAGGGCTGGTGGGAGGCGCGGGAAGTCATCGAAAACTATCTGACCGGGGAAATCCCCAAAGGAGCGTCCAGGCGTGTCGAGCCAGCAGCGAACCAGCAGCCCCTCACGGATCGTCGAGGTCGTTGTGCCGTTCAGGGAAGATGAAAGCTTTGTAGACAGACTGGCCCGCACCAATGCCGCTCTCGGCAGGGCTATCCACGCGCAGCTCCCCGCGTGGAACGTCAAGCGCGACGAGATCGCCGTATTCGGGCCACAACGGGCGCATCGCAACGGAAGCGTCTCGTATGTCTACCGGCTGGTCGAGGACCGCAAACCGCTGTTCGGCAAGGGTAAGAGGCCGGAACGGGGGCTCATGAAGCACAACGTATGGAAACAGCAACTGGAATCCGCAGCGCTGTAGGCTGGCGAAGGGTGGGTGATACCGTGGAATTAATGGAATCGGCTTTTCTTCTCGGCAATGGCAGACAGCGGGACGGCGCGGGCATGATCGAGGCAATCGCCCGGCGCATGGCCGAAGCACGGCGGAAGCACCCGGTTTTCGCGGAAGGCAAGTATCATGCACTCGGCGTCATCGGCGCGGAATATGAGGAACTCGTGCGGGCGGTGGAGCGCGAAACGCCGGAACGGGTACGGGATGAGGCGCTTGATGTGGCGGTAACCGCCTTGCGCCTCTGGGCGGGGGAAGAGAGATGCCTGTGATGGCGATTGGGTATATTCCTCAACTTCTTTTCAGCCGCAAAGAAATACGGGATGCATTTCAAGTCGGGGATGACACGGTAACGCGCTGGATTGAACAAGGCGCTCCCATCGTAGTGGAGGGCAGGGGGAACAACGTCCGCTACTGTGCGGAGGTTGCAGCGTTGCAGGCGTGGAGGGTTGTAACGAATCGGGCGCAACGGAGCAAATCGTTGCGCCCGGAAAATCTTGTCAATCCCCCTGACGTACAGTCCCCGTACGGCTGACGTGCGGCTCACGCAAAGAAAGGCCAAAACCTCATGTTACGCTCCTGAGCAAAAATCAGGAGCGTTTTTTCATGTCCACTCTTCGTTTTTTCAAGCCTGAGGAATTCGCCTGCAAATGCGGGTGCGGGCGCGGGTATGACGACATGGACGCAGGACTCCTGCGTATGCTCGACGAGGCGCGTGCGCTGGCGGGCATTCCGTTTTCCCTCTCTTCCGCTTTCCGTTGCGCCAAGCACAACAAGGCGGTGGGCGGGGTGGCTGATTCCGCGCACACCCACGGCTATGCCGTGGACATCAAGTGCACGTCCTCCCACTACCGTTTCCGCATCATTTCCGCGTTGCTTGAGGCCGGGTTCCGCCGCATCGAGGCCGGGCCGACGTGGGTTCATGTGGACAACGATCCGGCCAAGCCGCAGGACGTCATCTTTTACGCTGCCGGGAGGGTGTATTGATGGATTTTTCCATGATTTCCGATTTCCTGAATTCCCAGACCGGATCTTGGGCTTTGTTCCTGTCCGCCGCCAGTGCCGTGTGCGCGTGGGCCGCCACGCTCATGCCCGCCCCTTCGGAGACATCCGGCGTTATCTATCGGTCCCTCTACAAGGTCATCAACTGGATCGGGGCGAACATCGGCAAGGCCAGAAACGCCGACGACGCGCAGAAGCAGAGGAAGCTCCAATGAGGGGGGACATGCCATGCAGACGTTCCTTCGTCTTCTGGAAGCGGTGGTGTCCCTCTGGGGTTCATTCCGCGCGTATGCTGAACGCCGCCGCGCTTCCGCTGCTCGTGATGCTCTGTCTGCCGCTCCTGTGCGGGTGCTCTGCGGCAAGCTCGGCGGACAGCCGGACAATCCCGCTGTCGCCCATACTGACGAGCCTGCGTCCGGTGACGCTGGACGGGATTGACGGCGCGTGGATGGACTGGCGCGACGCACAGGCCCTTGCCGCGTGGATCGACGGCGTGGAAACGGCCCGGTGAGCGACGACATGCAGATGCTCCGCGATCTCGGCGAAATGAAGGCCGAACTCTCCGCAGTCAAGGCGGAACTGGCCGGGCTGCGCGAGCGCATCGACGATGTCGTCATCTCAAACCTGCGAGACCACGGCAAGCGAATGTCCATGCTCGAAACCCGTGTTGCCGCGCTCGAAGCCGCCGAGAACCCCCGGGCCGGGGGCATGGCCGCGCTGGTAGCCGTGGCGGCTGCGGCAGGTGCGGCCGGAAACGTCCTTTCGCGTTGGATTGCGGGGTGAATATGAGGAAGCAGCGGTACGACTGGGAAACGATCAGGGCGGAGTATGAAGCCGGTTCCAGCATGGGCAAGCTCTCCGACAAGTACGGCGTGGACAAGGCCGCCATCAGCCGTCGGGCGAAAAAAGAGGCATGGGCTCAAGATGTTTCGGGTGCCGTTGAGCGGGCTGTTGACGCAAAAGTCAACGGCATCGTCAACACCGTTGACCCTGAAAAAAAGGCCGCTGCCATCGCTTCCGCCGCTGACGAAAAAGTTGCGGTCATTATCCGGCACCGCGAGGAGTGGGAGACACAACGGGCGCTGGTCACAACGGCCATTGAGAAGAACGATTTTGATAAAGCCAAGCTCGCCAAAATCACCGCCGAGACGCTCAAGATCCGTCAGGAGGCCGAACGCAAGGCGTGGGGCATCCGCGACGTGGACGCGCAGCCGGACGGCGGCGTGCTGACCGTGCGCATACTCCGGGTGAGCGGGGAGTAGGGGGATGGAGATCACGCTTCCTCACAATTGGCGGCCCCGGGACTATCAGATCCCCATGTGGCGCTACATGGAGCACGGAGGGCGCCGTTCCGTTCTGCTCTGGCACCGCCGCGCGGGGAAGGACGACAACTCCCTGCGCTACCTCGCCAGCGCCGCGATGGAGAAGACCGCGACGTACTGGTATCTGTTGCCCAAGGCCGTGCAGGTACGCCGGGCCATTTGGGAGGCCGTCAACCCGCATACGGGCAAACGCCGGGTGATCGAAGCCTTCCCCGACGCCATCGTCGCCCGTACCCGCGACAACGAAATGACCCTCACCCTCGCCAACGGCTCCTCCGTCCACTTCCTCGGGGCGGACAACTTCGACACGCTGGTCGGTTCGCCGCCCTACGGCATTGTCTTTTCCGAATATTCCCTGACCAACCCGTTGTCGTGGGCGTACCTTAAACCGATACTTGAGGAAAACGGTGGATGGGCCATCTTCAACTTCACCTCGCGCGGGCGGAACCACGCGGCCACGCTCTACGAGTACGCCGCCGGGGAGGAAAGCTGGTTCGGGCAGCGCCTCCCGGTGACGGAAACGTCCGTGTTCACGCCGGAGCAGGTGGAGGAAATCCGCAAGGAGATGCACCGCACCTACGGCGAGGAGGACGGCGAGGCGCTGTTCCGGCAGGAATATATGTGCGACCTCGACGCGCCCGTGGTCGGGGCCTACTACGGCAAGCTCCTTGCCCGGGCGGCTGACGAGGGACGCATCACCGGCGTGCCCTATGACCCCGCCGCGCCCGTGTTCACGGCATGGGACCTCGGTATGGACGATTCCACCGCGATCTGGGTGGCGCAGTGCGTGGGCCGGGAAATCCACCTCATCGACTACTACGAGGCCAACGGCCAGCCCCTGGCGCATTACGCGGACTGGGTGCGCGGGCGCGGCTACGGCAAGCCGACGCATTACCTGCCGCACGACGCCCGGGCGCGGGAACTCGGCACGGGCAAGAGCCGGGAGGAGGTGCTCACCGGGTTGGACATCGGCCCTGTGCTCGTCGTCCCCCAGCAGAGCGTGGCCGACGGCATCAACGCCGTGCGCACCATCCTGCCGCGTTGCTGGTTCGACCAGATCAAATGCGGGGCCGGTGCGGAAGCCCTGCGCAATTACCGCAAAGAGTACGATGAGAAACGGAAGGTATTCCATGACCGCCCCCTACACGACTGGACGAGCCACGCCGCCGACGCCTTCCGGTATCTGGCCCTGAGCTGCGGTCAGCATCAGAAGTCCGGTTCCGAGGGCTTCCGCCCAAGGAGGCGATAATGGCGAAGCATGATAACCGGATGCCGATTCAGACAGCCCTTGGCTATGTTGAGGAAGCGCGCGCCGCCTCCCGTGACTGGCGGGCGAAGTCGTGGCGCGACCATGAGATGTACGACGGCGACCAGTGGACGTCGGAAGACCGCCAGCGTGCCGTCGATGCGGGTATCGATCCGCTGACCATCAACCGCATCTTCCCGGCCATCAATCTCATCCTCGGGTCGCAGGAGCTGAACCGGGCGAACATCATCGCCAAAGCCCGTACCGCCAAGGACGGGCAGATCGCGGAGATCATGACCGAGGCGCTGGCCTTCGTGCTTGACCAGAACGACGGGCAATACCGCATCGGTCAGGCTTTCAAGGATGCCGTAATTCCCGGCATCGGCTGGCTGTACTGCGGATTCAACAACGATCCCCGGCAGGAGCGGATCAAGCTCGACTTCCGCGACTGGAAAGAGGTGTTCTGGGACCCCTTCGCCTCGCCGTGGCTGGAATCGGACAAATGCCGTTACGCCTTCTTCCAGCGCTGGATGGACCTCTTCGACCTGCAATGCCTGTATCCCGAGCGGAAAAAGGAGATTGGGGAAGCGTTCTCCGGCCTGAGCGCGCACGATTCGGACTACTCCTACATGGACGACGAGGCCGACATCGTGGAGCAGGACAAGCGCGTCCTCGGCTCGACCCGCTGGTCGGACACGGAACGGCGGCGCATCAGGCCCGTGCAGCTCTGGTATCCTGTACTTGAAAAGGCCGTGTTCGCGCTGTTCCCCGACGGGCAGTGCGTGGAGGTGAACACCAAGCTGCCCGACGCGCAGGTCTACATGCTGGTGCGGAACGCCCAGCAGCTGATCACCACCTCCGTCCGCAAGCTCCGGGTGAAGACCTTCATCGGTTCCTATGAGCTGTCCGACGAGCCGTCGCCGTTCCCGCACGGACAGTATCCGTTCATTCCCTTCATCGGCTACCTCGACCGCTATTTGAATCCCTTCGGCGTGCCCCGGATGCTTTCCGGGCAAAACGAGGAAATCAACAAGCGCCGTTCCATGAACCTCGCCATGCTCCAGAAACGGC
>OGCM01002460.1_pt1 | contig 16968 bp, 15 predicted proteins | sample 1570151 | NCBI WGS metagenome assembly OGCM01 (sample SAMEA4370582, study PRJEB24528) | human gut metagenome
CGTGGTTTCGAGCGAGAGGCTGTTCGGAAAACGAAGTTTTTCGACAGCCTCAGGCGGACAACCGTCCGCCTTTTGGCTCAATCCTTCTTATACTTTGCAACGCCCTCGGTGTAGAGGTTGCCGCCGACCGAATCCTGCGAGACGATGGCGGAGAAATTCTCCACGGTGAGACGCTTGACCGACTCACAGCCCAGCTCGTCATACGCGATGACCTCGACATTCTTAATGGATGCCGCCTTCGCCGCGCCTGCACCGCCGATGGCTACCATATAAACCGCGCCGTTGCGCGCCATTGCGTCCTGCACGCCCTGACCCCGCACGCCCTTGCCGATCATGCAGGCAAGACCTGCATCGAGCAGACGCGGTGCGAACGGGTCCATACGGCCGGAGGTGGTCGGGCCGACCGAGCCGATGACCTGACCCGGCTTTGCGGGGGTCGGGCCGGCGTAGTAGATCGCCGCGCCGTCGAGGTCGAACGGCAGCTTGTCGCCTGCGTCCATCGCGGCAACGATCTTCTTGTGTGCGGCGTCGCGCGCGGTGTAGACCGTGCCGGTCAGCGTTACGGTGTCGCCCGCACGCAGCTTCGGCGCCATTTCCTTGAGCTGTTCGGTTTTCAAATCGTAATGTGCCATGCTTATTCCTCCGTTTTCGGGCGCAGATTGTTCAGAACCTCACGCAGTCCGTTTTTTGCCTTGTCCGGCTCGGGATGGGGTGCCTCGCCGTCCTTTTTGCCGAGCGACGCGCTGATCTTGTCAATTTCGCCGAGCACTTCACCGGCTTTGCGGGCCATCTCGGCGGATTCCTGCTGGTTGCGTGCCAGCACGGTGCGGTAGTTCTCCTTGGTGGCATCCAGCTGGCGGCGCACCTGCTCGATGGTCTCCATCGACTTGCGGCGCAGCTTCTGCAGCTCTACCTTGGCATCCTCCTCGATCTGCTTGGCGCGCCGGTACGCGGAAAGCTCCATCTCGGCGATCTTCTCTCTGGTCGCATCGTATTCGCCGCATTTGGCCGACAGCTTGGCGTTCTCCGAGGTCAGCCGGTCGTTTTCCGCCGCAAGCTGTGCCGCACGGGCGTTCTGCGCCTCGATCTCGGTCGCCTGCAGGGAAAAACCGCTTTCGATCTGGTCCAGCTGTGCGCGGATTTTATCGGTATCCAGCGTCATTTCGCCCAGCCGCTCGAGCAGCTCGGCGTTCTTCGCGGTAAGCGCCTCGTTCTGCGTGCGCAGCTCGTTCATCGCGGACTGAGCCTCGGTCAGCTGAGAGCGCAGCTCGGCGGTCTCGGTGTAGTATTTCGTGTCGGTTTCTTCTATGTAATGCAGTACGTCCTCGCGGTTAAAGCCGCCGAAGATGGCACTGCGGAATCCACGGGTTTGCTCGTCCATTGCAGTTCCTCCCACAATAATCTTTCTTTAGTATAGCAAATTCATGAGATAAAGGCAAATAATAATTAGTAATTACTAATTCCTAACTGCTAATTACTGACTCATATATATAATATGTGTCTTGCAATCAAAAAAAGAACGTGCTATTATTATCTTAACTTGCAAAACGAGGAAGATGCTCAATGTTAGAATTAAAAGATTTCGAGGCAGCTGCGGACCGACTGAAAAACGTCATCCACAACATTCCGCTGTCTACGTCCTGCACCTTCTCCGCCATGACCGGCGCAGAGGTTTATCTGAAGTACGAAAATCAGCAGAAGACCGGCTCCTTTAAGGTGCGCGGTGCTTACAATAAGATTATGAAGCGCTTCGCTGAGGGCGACCTGCACGCCGTTGTTGCGTCCTCTGCGGGCAACCATGCACAGGGCGTTGCCTTTGCGGCAACCGCTGCCGGTGTAAAGTCCACCATCGTTATGCCGCGTTCCGCGCCGATTGCAAAGGTTTCCGCAACCCAGGGCTACGGTGCCGAGGTTGTTCTGGCGGGCAACATTTACGATGAAGCCTATGCCAAGGCGTGCGAGATCTGCGAGGAGACCGGCGCAGAGTTCATCCACCCGTTTGACGATGAGGATGTTATGGCGGGTCAGGGCACCATCGCGCTGGAAATCCTGCGCGACCTGCCGGGCGTTGACATGATCTTCGTTCCGGCCGGCGGCGGCGGACTGATCTCCGGCGTGGCTGCCTGCGCAAAGCAGATCAACCCGCGCATCCAGATCATCGGCGTACAGGCTGAGGGCGCACCGGCAATCGCAAATTCGTTCCGCACCGGTGAGCGCATTCCGTCCGATACCGTGCACACCATCGCTGACGGTATTGCCGTAAAGACCCCGGGCGAAAAGACCTTTGAGTATATCAAGAAGTATGTGGACCGCGTTGTCACGGTTTCCGATGACGAGATTGCTTCCGCTGTTCTGCTGCTGCTCGAGCGCTGCAAGCAGGTCGTTGAGACCTCGGGTGCGGCTCCGCTTGCGGCTGTACTCAACAACAAGGTGGATGTAAAGGGCAAAAAGGTCGTATGCGTGCTGTCCGGCGGCAATATCGACGTATCCTTTATTCACAAGATTGTGGAAAAGGGCCTGATTACCCGCTGCCGTCAGCTGAAGTTCTCTGTGCTCATGCCGGATGCACCGGGCGCACTCGAGCATTTCTCGCACATCGTTGCACAGCAGAATGCCAATATCATCCTGTTCCAGCATGACCGCGTACAGACGGACCTCGAGATCGGCGAGGCGATTATCCATGTCGTCTGTGAGGTCGGCGGCGTTGATCACGCCAAGCGCCTCATCGACACCCTCACCGATGATGGCTATAAGGTGTTTACTTCGCAGATTTGATAAAAATGCAATGAAATTACAGCGTTCCGCTTGGATAGAGCGGGACGCTGTTCTTTTTTTCGGAAGAATGGAGAATTGAAAATGAACGTAAATCATCACATTCATTTTCAATTTTCAATTACACCTGCCTTGTATAACGCTCTGCTCTCATGGCAAGATATTATATTGACAAATAAATAACGATGTGCTATTATCTCAGCGTGATAAGGAATGAAAAAACAGGTGGACGTTTTATCGCATTATTTGCTTTAAAACGGATAGAATAATAAAACCAAGCATACAGTCAATCGCAGAAAGGAAGCATTACGCTATGGCAGCACACATCAACGACGAAATGCTGAACAAAATGGACGCATACTGGCGGGCGGCAAATTATCTTGCAGCCGGTCAGCTTTACCTGCTCGATAACCCGCTGCTCAAGGAGCCGCTGAAGCTCGAGCACATCAAGAAGAAGATCGTCGGCCACTGGGGCACGGTGCCCGGTCAGAACCTGATTTACGTTCACCTGAACCGCATCATCAAGCAGTATGATCTGGATATGATCCTGCTGTCCGGTCCGGGTCACGGCGGCAACTTCTTTGTGGCGAACACCTATCTCGAGGGCACCTACAGCGAGGTTTACCCGAACATCAGCGAGGACACCGAGGGCATGAAGCGCCTGTTCAAGCAGTTCTCGTTCCCGGGCGGCATTGCCAGCCACGTTGCCCCGGAGACCCCGGGCTCCATCCACGAGGGCGGTGAACTGGGGTATTCTCTGGCGCACGGCTTCGGTGCGGTGCTGGATAACCCCGACCTGATCGCAACCGTAGTTGTCGGTGACGGCGAGGCGGAGACCGGCCCGCTGGCAACCTCGTGGCACGGCAACAAGTTCCTCAATCCGGTGACGGACGGCGTTGTTCTGCCGATCCTGCATCTGAACGGCTACAAAATCTCCAACCCGACCCTGCTTTCGCGTATTCCGGAGGAGGAACTGCGCAAAATGCTCGAGGGCTGCGGCTGGAAGCCGTATTTCGTCGAGGGCGATGAGCCGATGAAGGTACACCGCGCACTGGCGGACACGCTCGATACCGTAACCGAGGAAATCCTTGCCATCCGCAAGCATGCGCGCGAGACCGGCGACACGACCCGTCCGATCTACCCGATGATCGTGCTGCGTACCCCGAAGGGCTGGACCGGCCCGAAGAACGTGGACGGCAAGCAGATCGAGGGCAGCTTCCGCGCGCATCAGGTGCCGCTGATGATGGACAGCCCGGAGCACCTGCCCATGCTCGAGCAGTGGCTGCGCAGCTATCATCCGGAGGAGCTGTTCGACGAAAACGGCAAGCTGATTCCCGAACTCAAGGCACTGGCGCCGACCGGCGAGCACCGCATCGGCGCAAACCCGCACGCCAACGGCGGTCTGCTCATGCACCAGCTGCGCCTGCCGGATTTCCGTGATTACGGACTGAATGTTCCGGCTCCGGGCAGTGTTGAGGGTCAGGATATGATCGAGCTTGGCGCTTATGTCCGCGATGTCATCAAGCTGAACATGGACAGCCGCAACTTCCGCGTATTCGGCCCGGACGAGACCATGTCCAACCGCCTGAGCCACATCTTCGAGGTCACCGACCGCGAGTGGAACGCCGAGCGTCTGGACACCGACGAATTCCTGTCCGCAAGCGGCCGCGTGATGGACGGCATGCTGTCCGAGCACATGTGCGAGGGTTGGCTTGAGGGCTATCTGCTGACCGGCCGTCACGGCTTTTTCGCAAGCTATGAGGCGTTCATCCGCATTATCGACTCGATGGCGGCACAGCACGCCAAGTGGCTCAAGGTCTGCAACGGCCTGCCGTGGCGTCAGCCGATCGCGTCGCTCAACCTGATTCTGGCTTCCAACGTATGGCAGCAGGATCACAACGGCTTTACCCATCAGGACCCGGGCTTCCTTGACCACATCGCCAACAAAAAGGCGGATGTTGTCCGTCTGTACCTGCCGCCCGATGCAAACTGCCTGCTCAGCTGCTTCGATCACTGCATCAAGAGCCGCAACTATGTCAACGTCATCGTGGCTTCCAAGCATCCGCGTCCGCAGTGGCTGACCATGGAGCAGGCTGTGCAGCACTGCACCCAGGGCATCGGCATCTGGGAGTGGGCGTCCAACGATCAGGGCGCAGAGCCGGACGTTGTTATGGCGTGCTGCGGCGAGACGCCGACGCTCGAAACGCTGGCTGCCGTATCCATCCTGCGGGAAGAGCTGCCCGAACTCAAGGTTCGCGTTGTCAACGTGGTTGACCTGATGAAGCTGCAGCCCGAGCGGGAACATCCGCACGGCCTGTCCGATGCAGAATACGACATGCTGTTCACCAAGGATAAGCCGATCATCTTTGCCTTCCACGGCTACCCGACGCTCGTCCATGAGCTGACCTACCGCCGTCATAACCGCAACCTGCACGTTCGCGGCTACAGGGAAGAGGGCACCATCACCACGCCGTTCGATATGCGCGTGCAGAATGATATCGACCGCTTCCACCTCGTCAAGGACGTTCTGCTGCGCCTGCCGCAGCTGGGCAACCGCGGCGCGTACCTCTACCAGAAGATGAGCGATAAGCTGGTGCAGCATCAGCAGTATATCAACGAGTACGGTGAGGATATGCCGGAAGTCCGCGAGTGGAAATGGAAATAATGGAGAATTGAAAATGGAGAATGACCGTGAAGGGATGGTTCTCCGCAGGGCGCACATTGTGCGCCCTTTTTCTTTTGCCTGTTGATAGGGGTAAAATGTGGGTTTTCATTTGTCCTGCTGTTAGAAATGGGAACCGCAGGCAATGTCATAACATAGTATTAACCCAAATGCAATGCTGAAAATCATTGCACAAACCATACCGTAGGGTGCGACAAGGTGAATTGCGGCATAGCCGCAAGAGAAGGTGCCCTGGGGTACGACCTCGGCGCACCGCATCAAACGATTGGCATAAATTCAATGGATTGATATAAATTGAACGAATACCGTAAGGCGGGGTGCCCTCACCCCGCCGTGTAACCGATAGGCACATGCGTAATCGTAGGGGCGACCATTGGTCGCCCGCAGCGCGACCGGAGCCTGCGCAAGGAGCGGCCACGCACCCGTTTAATCATAACGTGGGCGGCCGATGACCGCCCCTACGGGATAAATATTGCCGGTGAATTTACATTCGGCGGGGTGAGGGCACCCCGCCCTACGGAAATGGTTTATCGATGCATTAATTCCTAACTCCTAATTACTAATTTTGCACAGTTTTTCCCTTGACACCTCGTCAACTGTATGCTATTATCTAACTGTACTAAAACACACAGTACAGTTGATACACTCTCAAATCAACAAAAGGAAAGGAGGCGCGTCAGGTGATTAAAATCGACTATCGGGATGCCCGACCCATCTATGAACAGGTGGTGGACGGCATTGAGGGACTGGCTCTGCGTGGGGCACTGCCGGCGGACACCCAGCTGCCCAGTGTACGGCAGCTTGCGATGGAACTGTCGATCAACCCGAACACAATACAGCGCGCTTACGGAGAGCTGGAACGCCGCGGTGTGATCTACGCCGCAAAAGGACGGGGAAATTTTATATCGGACAATGCAGCGGTGCTGCGTTCCCAGAGGCTTAACGAACTGGGTGAGCAGATTACCGCACTGGCCGGTCAGGCGCGCTCGCTCGGGGCGACCGAGGAGCAGATGCGCGGCTGGGTAGAGAGGAAAGGAGAGAGCAGAACATGATTACGGCAACCAACGCGACCAAGCGGTTTGAGGACATCACGGCGGTCGATCACATCTGCGCGGAAGTCAAGGACGGCTCGGTCTACGGCCTGATCGGCTCGAACGGCGCGGGCAAGTCCACGTTCTTGCGCATGCTGGCAGGCATCCTGCAGCCGGACGAGGGCACGGTGCAGATCGACGGCAAGGATATTTTCGAGAACATTGCGATGAAGGAGCGGTTTTTCTTTATCTCGGATGAGCAGTTTTTCTTCCCGAACAGCACACCGAAGGAAATGAAAAACTACTACAAGCGCTTTTACAGCAAATTCGATGAAGCGCGCTACCGCAAGCTGATGAACGGCTTCGGTCTGGACGAAAACCGCAAGCTGCGGACGTTCTCCAAGGGCATGAAAAAGCAGGTTTCGGTCATCTGCGGCGTATGCAGCGGCACGGACTACTTATTCTGCGATGAGACGTTCGACGGTCTCGACCCGGTCGTTCGCCAGACGGTAAAGAGCCTGTTTGCCGAGGATGTAGCGGACAGAGGTCTGACGCCCATCATCGCCTCGCACAACCTGCGTGAGCTGGAGGACATCTGCGACCACGTCGGTCTGCTGCATCGCGGCGGCATCCTGTTCTCGCGCGATCTGGACGACATGAAGCTCGGCATGTACAAAATGCAGTGCATTTTCCCGAATCCGCTGCCGGATTCCGCGTGGGAAGGCTTTGACATTCTGCACAAGGAGCAGCGCGGCTCGCTGTACACGATTACGGCGCGCGGCAGCCGGGAAGAGCTGCTCGCCAGGGTGAACGCGCTGAACCCGACCTTCTGCGAAATGCTCCCGCTGACGCTGGAGGAAATCTTTATCAATGAAACGGAGGTGGCAGGCTATGATGTCAAGAAACTCCTGTTCTAAGGGTCTCGTGCGGGATTGCATGAAACGCAATCTGTGGGCCATCGTGCTGTCCACGGTGGGATTCTTTATGGCGCAGCTGCTGCCGGTGATTATGACGGCGCAGCACAGCCTGTCGGCACATAAGCAGGATCTGGTCAATCTGAGTGCGGCAGATGCCGCGGCAAGCTGGCAAGGCTATGTGGAGAGTGTCGGTGAGATGCTCGGCGGACAGAATATGTTTGTCAAGCTGGCCGTCATCATTCTGGCGGTCACCTGCGGCGTGAGCATGTTCGCGTACCTGCACAACCGCCGCAAGGTGGATTTCTATCACAGCCTGCCGATTTCGCGCAGCCGCCTGTTCGCGGTAAACTACGCGACCGGTGCGCTGTGTGCGCTGGTGCCGTACCTCGTGCTGCATGCGCTGAGCATTGTCGGCGCATGTGCAATGGGCTTCGGGGAAGCGGTCAATGCCTCGCTTATCGGCGTGATCGCGTCCAACGTCATTTTCTTCTTCCTGCTGTACGCGATGGCGGCTGTTACGACCATCCTGTGCGGCAACACGGTCATCACGCTGCTGCTCGGTCTGTGGGTGTACTTCGGACCGACACTCGTAACCGCACTGTGGCAGGGTCTCAAGAGCATGTTCTTCCAGACCTATGTGACGGATGCCTCCATGACTTCGCTGCTGTTCTGCAGCAAATTTGCACCGCTGATTCAGTATTTCGGCGTAAACGGCACGAAAATGCATAGCTGGGCAGTGGAGCCTGTCTATGCGATGGATTACTCCGCCGGGCTGCAGGAGCTGAGTGCCATCGGTCTGCTGATCGGCTATGCGGTTGCGGCGATCGTTATCACCGCACTGGCGCTGTTCCTGTTCCGCATCCGAAAGAGCGAGCGGGCGGGCACGGCACTGGCATTCAACCCGATCAAGCTGCCCGTCAAGATTATTATCTGCGTGGTTATGGGTACGGCGTTCGCTGAGATTTTCAAAATGCTGGTCTACGAATCCGAGCTGTGGTTCTGGGTCGGTCTGGTGCTCGGCACGGTCATTTTCCACTGCGTGGTGGAGATTATTTATGCGTTCGACTTCCGCGCCATCTTCCGCAAGCCGCTGCAGCTGGTTATCATCCTTGCAGTGCTGTGTGCGGGTCTGCTGACCATGCAGTCCGACGTGTTCGGCTACGACAAGTGGCTGCCGGATGAGGGCAGCATTGCAGCGGCAGCGCCGATGGGTTACGTCGGTGAATCGGCACTGCTCAGTGAGCCGGAAAACATCGCGGCAGCGCGGCAGCTGGCGGCGCTCGGCGTGGAAAGTCTGAATAACACGGATGAAAATGCACAGAAGGCGTGCATCACCGTCACCTTCAAGCTGAAGAACGGCAAGGTGAAGAGCCGTTCGTATGAGCTGCCGGCCACAGACGAAGTGTTCACGCTCAAAAAGCAGATTTACCAGTCCGCAGAGTACAAGCAGAAGGCGTGGTCGCTGTTTGCGCTCGGCGAGGTCAATGAGGGTTATCACCGCAACATTGTTTTCTACACCAACGGTGACGGCTACAACGGCGTCGGCACACTCAGCGACTCGCAGAAGGCGCAGGAGATCATTGACACGCTCAAGGCAGAGACACTGACCCACACCGGAGACGCAATGCCGGTGCTGCGCATGGAATTCTCGCAGCAGAACAACGACGATTATTACAGCGAGGGTGCCGTATGCGTGACCGACAAGGATGTAAAGACGCTTGCACTCATCAAAAAGTACGCCAATATCGTTCCCAAGGCCATCAGCGCGAAAAACGTAAAGCTGATTACACTGAGCATCTATCTGCCGGATAAAGACATCTGGCAGGGCGTGCAGGTGACCGACAGAGCAGACATCGATGCGCTGCTCAAGAATGCGGTCAACATTGACGCAATGAATCTGTACGGCAGCGATGCGATGGCGTACGGCGTTATGCAGCAGTTTACCCGCAGCGACGTATCCGTGACCTACACGGACGAAAAGGGCGATGAGTGGAACGCAAGCGCAGGTTACACCGAAGAGGATTATCCGAAGGATATCATCGAGAAATACCGTGCACAGGCGGAGAAGGACGCGGAAAACGGCGTCGAGTCTGCACAGAGCGGTGATGTTGCCTATACAACGGAAGTGCCCCTCGGATGAGAAAGCGCGGTATCATCGGCACGCTGCTTCTGCTGGTGTACCTTGCGGGCGTGGGACTGTTCACCGGTCCCTCGCTGGCGCAGATATTCCTCGGCAGGCTGCCGCAGCCAAGGCTGGAGCTGATTCCGTTCGCGGATATGATTTCCGTGCTGACGGACAAAAACGCGGTCGGACTGGGCGCGTTCGTGAACATTGCCGGAAATATCGCGCTGCTGTTTCCGCTCGGACTGTTCCTGCCGCTGTTCTGGCGGTGGTTCGAGCGGGCAGGCCGCACCATCTGGTGGTGCTTCGGCACGTCGCTCAGCATTGAGCTGATACAGCTGGCCGCGGGCGGCGTCACCTCGGCAGATGATCTGCTGCTGAATACGCTCGGCGGTGCGCTCGGCTTCGCGGCGGCAAAGCTGCTGATGAGAGCGTGTCCCAAGCTCGCGCCGACAGGCGAGGGAAGGGCAGAGTGGGCAGCACCGCTTGTCTGCTGGCTCGCCATCATCGCGGCAAGTACAATATCCGATCTGCTGATTCTGTGGTAGGAGACAGCGGGTCGCAGGATGGATAGAGAGTAATATACGGAAAACAGGCACACCGAGAGGTGTGCCTGTTTTGGGGTTTATGTGATTGAAATACGAGGTAAATGCACAAAAGCCGCCCCGAAGAGCGGTTTATTGACAGTATGAAACCATGTATGCTATAATGAAGCTGCTGATATGGAACGGCGAGGTTATTCCCCTGCATTAAGGGGGTGACGCGCATGACAACAATGGAGGTACTTACGCTTCTGATGCTGCTTGCGACGGTTGTCTTCGGTATTTTGAACCTCAAGAAATAACCGCCACCTAAAAAGGCAGCGGCGTTTTCCTCAAGCTCTAAACTTGCAACGGGGAACGACCGCACCTGGCAGTGAAAGCCGTTCTCATAGCAGTATTATAAACGGACGCTCCGGTTTTGTCAAGTGATGAAACCGGAGCGCTTGTTTGTTGAGAGACATGGTTTTGCACCATATGTCCCGTAGGGCGAACACACCCACCGCAGTGGGCGTCCAGCGAGCAACCGCCGTAGGCGGCTCTTAGCGAGTCGGAGTGTTCGCCCACGAACCGTATGATTTTGCGCCCCTGCGGGATAACATCGCAAATGGCAATATATCGTTACAAACGGTCCGCGCTGGTAGATTTCATCATCGAACGACCGCTCTTTCCTTCGGATTGGGCGCGTGCCTGCCGGGATTGGCTGGTGCAGTCCCATAACCGCACTGCTACACGCCTGCCGACCCGTCCGGTGGTGGATTCGCTTTGCTGCGGCAAAGCCACGCCGGTTGAAACGTGCCACCGGCACGTTTCTAAGAGCCGGCTTTCGAATCCATTCCACCTGACACCAAAAAAGAACCGATACTCGAATGAGTATCGGTTCTTTTGGTGGAAGGTGGTGGATTCGAACCACCGAAGTCATAGACGACAGATTTACAGTCTGTTCCCTTTGGCCACTCGGGAAACCTTCCATATTCGATTACCAGCTTGATTGGAGCTGGTGGACGGACTTGAACCCCCGACCTGCTGATTACAAATCAGCTGCTCTACCAACTGAGCTACACCAGCGTTTTGTCAAGCCGTCTGTCTCAGCGACTTATATATAATAGCATGCAGAGAGCAAATTGTCAACAGCTTTTTGCAAAGTTATCGAAAATAATTGTAAAGCCATGTAAACCGCTATCGGAAAAGGGCGGACACACCGATCCGCCCCTGCGTATGGATTAGACGAACACATTTTGCACCAGCACCATGTAAAGCACCGTGCCGACGCCGATGGACAGCAGGTTATTATGCTTCCAGATGTGCAGCAGCGCCGTGATGGCAATGCACAGCAGCTCGGGAATACCGTGGGTACCCGTCACCCAGCCGACGTTCTTGAGGCAGTACACGACCAGCAGCGCGATGACTGCGGGCGGCAGGGTAGAGCCGAGGTATCGGATGATCGGCGGGATGGGCTTGGAGCCGTTGAACAGCAGAAACGGCGCGACGCGCGTTGCAAATGTGCAGACGGCTGCCACGGCAATCATGGCGATAGCGTATGTCGTTGTCATATCAGGCGACCTCCTTTGCCAGACGGCCGCGCATAGCGACCAGCATGACGCAGATTGCGAGCATGGCGGGCAGGATGAAATTGTCCGGCCCGAGGATGGCGAGCGACACAGCTGCCGCAGCCAGCCCCATCAGTGCGGGGATGTGGCACTTCGTGCTCTGCCACTGCTCCACGAAGATAACCGTGAACAGCGAGGTCATGGCAAAATCAATGCCGGTGGTGTCAAACGGCAGTATGCCGCCGATGATCGTGCCGAGCACCGAGCCGAGGATCCAGTAGCTGTGATCCAGCATGGCGATCCAGAAGCGCATATCGCCTGCGTCAATGCCCTCGGGCGTCTTGACCGAGCACAGCAGGGAATAGGTCTCATCGGTCAGCGAGAAGATCATGTACCACTTGCGGTGTCCCATCGCGTGGAACGTCTCCAGAAAGGACAGACCGTAGAAGATATGCCGGCAGTTGAGCAGCAGCGTCATCACCGCCACGGTGACGAGCGAGGCTTTGGCCGCCAGCAGCGACACAAGCAGATACTGTCCCGAGCCAGCGTAGATGCTCAGGCTGCAGAAGAAGGACCAGATCGATCCGAAGCCGATATCGCGCAGCATAACACCGAATGCAAAACCGATGAACAGATAGCCGCACAGTACGGGTATCGTGGCGGTAAAGGCAGGACGAAACGCCTTTTTCATGGAAATCACCTACATACTATAAGGGTAAAAGAAAAGCGCTCTGCGAACAGAGCGCTTTGGCATTTCAACGTAAACGCACAAATCGTTAAAATCAGATAGCGCGGGTAACCTTGCCGGAACGGAGGCACCGAGTACATACGTTGATATGGCGGGGAGTACCATCGACCATAGCCTTTACGCGACGAACGTTCGGCTTCCAGGTTCGATTGGAACGACGGTGAGAGTGGGAAACCTGAATACCAAAGGTCACACCCTTATTGCAAATATCGCACTTTGCCATTTTCCTGCACCTCCTTCTTTCGGGCATTGCATAGCAGATATTATATTACCACATGTATAGAATGAATGCAAGCATTTTTTTCAGAAAAAGAGAAAATTTCAAGTTTTCCTGCGGTCCATGCGGAAATCGTTGAAAATAACAGGAAAATAGGGTATAATACATCTATATCTACTTTATGTATTATACTATGTATTATACAGTAATAAAACAGCAGAGTAAAGAGGATATAGAATACCTGCCACAGCGGAAGGGAGCATTATACTTATGCAGTTAAAAGAATTCGGTGTCAGCTTGGGCGATCTGATCCATGAATTTAATTTTGAGGTCGTTTACGGTCCGGAAGGCTTTGAAAAGACCGAGATCACCAAGGACGACGTAAACCGTCCCGGTTTGCAGCTGGCAGGATTTTTTGATTATTTCGATCCGAACCGTATCCAGATCATGGGCAAGGTTGAGTCCAGTTATGTAGAGGGTCTGTCGAGCGAGGAGCGCCGCAGCCGTTTCGACCGTTTGTTCGAGACCGGCATCCCTGTGCTGCTGCTCTCGCGCAACATTGACGTATTTCCGGAATGCCTTGCGGCTGCACAGGAGCACGGTGTGCCGATCCTCCGTACCAACGAGTTTACCTCTACCATCATGAGTGCGATCGTCGCCTTCCTCAAGGTAAATCTTGCACCGCGTGTTACGCTGCACGGCGTACTCATCGAAATCTACGGCGAAGGCGTGCTTCTGCTCGGTGACTCCGGTGTCGGCAAGTCCGAGACCGCGATCGAGCTGGTAAAGCGCGGCCACCGTCTGATCGCGGATGACGCGGTTGAGATCAAGCGTGTATCCGACAAGACGCTCGTCGGTACGGCGCCCGAGGTTATCCGCCACTTTATCGAGCTGCGCGGCATCGGCATCGTTGACGTTCGCCGTATCTTCGGTATCGGCGCGATCAAGATGACCGAAAAGGTTGAGCTTGTCATCAACCTCGAGCCGTGGGAGGACGGCAAGCAGTACGACCGTCTCGGCATGGACAGCCAGACGACCTCCATCCTCGATATCGCGGTTCCGAGCCTGACCATTCCGGTAAAGCCCGGCCGTAACCTTGCTGTTATCATCGAGGTTGCAGCGATGAATGACCGTCAGAAGAAGATGGGCTTCAACGCCGCGAAGGAGCTGCAGGAGCGTATGCTCAAGCAGTACGGCAACTGATAAAAGGTAAATAAGGCAGTACAGCACAATGCAAGCGATATTGCCTTGAAAATTTAATAAAAGGTGGGGATCTTTATGAAAAAAGCAGCGGTATTGGTATGTATGGCGTCTGTTCTTCTTTCGGGATGCAGCGGTGCCGGTGGGGAAAAGGCATCGCAGACAGCGGATTCCTGCGCGCAGGCGGTTGTGTCCGAGCTGGCAAAGACCGACTGGACGGCAGTCAGCACCGATACAAACAGCGATGACGCTGCGTATGTGATGGCGCATACGGACACGGTCGCGCTCGACAGGCTGATCGCGTTTACACTTACAGCCGATGGCGGGCCGAGTGAGGGCGCGTGCGAGGAACTGCGGAGCCGTTTTCTGGAATCGCCGCATACTGTTCTGGCGTATCTGGTGCTGATGGGCGATCAGACGGTATCGTCGGACGACAGCACACCGGCGGCAGAGTTCATCTGCGGGCAGATTGCCTCGGCGGATGCTGCATGGCATGACGGCTCGGAGGAGTTTGCACAGGTAATGGAATCGTGCAAAGCCGACTATCCGGAAGGACCGGCGGCGGAGCTGCTGAGCAAAATGGAGACGGCGCACGAAGCCTCTCTGGAACGAAATAAATAAGGTATGCAGGCAAAAGCGTGACTTTGACGGTCATGTCTTTTGCCTGCGTTTTCTTTTAGGGAAAACGACTAAACAGAGCGGATGTTTTTTGTTGCACTCACCAAAAGAAAACCGGGAACAAAACCGCTTTCGGATCGTCTAACTGGGTATAAAAAGGAGGTAGTTATTATGATGGAGAAAAAACGAATGGCGGCATTGCTTGCAGCGGTGCTGTTCGGCATGAGCGCGATTCCTGCCGGAGCAGTGAACCTGATCGACACGGACGCAGCAGCGACCGACTCCGCCGAGCACGCGGAGCTTGATCTGTACGGCGTGCGCGCCACAGTAACCGACAGGCAGGACGGCGAGCTGACCGTCAGCACTGAAACCGCAGGCACAGTTGTGGTGCACATTGCGGAGCAGACGATCATCATGGACACGCAGACCGGTCTGCCGGCAGGCGCACAGGATATCAAAAAGGGTGACGAGGTGTACCTCTACTGCGGGGAAATGATGGCGCTGTCCGAGCCGCCGCAGGTGTATGCCAAGGCGGTTCTGGTCAATCTGACCGACGAACACGAACCTGCAAGCCTGCTGTCTGCCGAGCAGGTGAAGAGAAATGCGGACGGCAGTCTGACTGTGCAGGCAAGCGACGGCGGCCTGACGCTGAACATTGCACGGAATGCGTCTGTTACGCCGTTCGGCACGAAAAACAAGGCAAAACTTGAGAATATCCGCATGGGAACCCGGTTTTTTGCATGGTATGATACGATTCTGGAATCCTATCCGGCACAGGCGGGCACGGACAAGGTTGTGCTGCTGCCTTCTGAGGACGATACGTTCGCCATCGTCATTGAGGGCGATATGGTCGCTGGCGAAGGCCGCATGACGAACGGCGTGGCCATGGTTCCGCTGCGCCTGACCGCCGAGCTGTGCGGCTTTACGGTCAAGTGGAACGCCAGGGACCGCACGGTACACCTCACCAACGGCACGGTGCAGACGACCGTGACCATCGGTCAGGACGAGTATTTCCGCGCAACCGCTCTGCCGGACGCGGACGGCATGAGCCGCCCGGGAGCACTCGGCGCCGCGCCCTATATCGCACAGAGCAGAACATGGGTTCCGGCGGAGCTGTTCGGCCTGCTCGGCGAGCAGATTGAGATGCGCGGGGACGCGCTGTATCTCGGCGGGGTGCCGAATGCTTTCACCGGAGAAGCCGATGAGACGAATGCGTTTAACATCGTGTGCAAGGACAAGACGCTCGACAAAGGGCGCATGGAAAACGGCGTGGCTATGGTGCCGCTCCGTGAGGTCGGCGAAGCCCTCGGCTACACCGTGACGTGGGATATCGAGAACCGTCAGGCGAAGATGAACAACGGCAAGGTTATGACGCATGTAAACATCGGCGAGGATTCCTATATCCGTTCGGTGATGAACGGCGACGGCACGGAAGCACCGGTTTCGTTCGGCGCGGCGCCGTATTTCGCTGATGGCAAGACGTGGGTTCCGGCAAAGCTGTTTGAACTGCTCGGAGAACAGGTTGAAATGAAGGGGAATGCGCTGTATCTCGGTGGAACGGAGAACTAAATACGAGAAAGGATGACCGCCATGAAACGAAAGTGGAAAGCCTGCCTGTGCATAGCCGCGTTCCTGCTGGCCGTGCTGCCGGTCTCCGCAAGCGCGGATTCGGGTCCGAAACCGCAGATCACCATTCAGGTGCAGAATGCGCCGGACGGCGATTACTACGTTGACCTGCTCATTCCGGGCGAGATACCCGAGCGCGACATCGACAATATAGAGTGGAACCACATCGACCGTGCGTCGCTGCCGCTGGATGCGCTGGAGCGCGACCGCATGGACGGCTGGCACTATGCCATGCTGGACGGCACGCCTGCACCGCTGTTTTACAAGCATCCGGACAAGGACACGTTTGTGTTCAGCTATTTCGGCACGCCGGACAGGTTTCGGATTGCGATTTATGATGATTCTCAGCAGAAAGTAAACTTTTCTGAGGTGATGAAGCGTACACAGCTGCAGCAGATATTCACCTGTGACTTTGCGGATAATACGGTAAAAACCGGAAATCCGCTGCTGACATATCTCAAACAGTTCGCGTCCTCGCTGCTGCCGACGCTGCTAATAGAGGGAATCCTGCTGCTGCCGTTCGGCTTCTGGGACAGGCGCAACGCAAAGCTGTTTCTCGGCATCAACATCGGCACGCAGCTGCTGCTCACGGTCGTAACGGCGGCCTGCATGTGGATTGGCATGCCATTCTACCGGTATCTGGTATTTGCGCCGCTTGAGCTTGTGATTTGGATCATCGAGGCCGTTATTTACCGCAAACGGCTGCAGACCCGGCGGGAGACGGCTCATCCGATCACTTACGCGCTGTGCGCCAACGCACTGAGTGCAGCCGCAACTTTGTTCAGCGTGCACATGATATTTCCGTGGGTTTGAGTGCAAAGAACCTGTCAATCGACAGGTTCTTTTCAGTCTGTCGAAAAAGTCGTATAGTCAGCATTTTTTCAGCATTTCGCGCGGTAGCGCGCATGAAATAGCATTAGCTCTGCAAATGCTCAAAAAGGGGGA
>OGCM01002464.1_pt1 | contig 16932 bp, 17 predicted proteins | sample 1570151 | NCBI WGS metagenome assembly OGCM01 (sample SAMEA4370582, study PRJEB24528) | human gut metagenome
ACGAGCTGCAAGTTCTTGGTCGCGGGGGCAGGATTTGAACCTACGACCTCCGGGTTATGAGGGGCATTTTCTACGTAGGCCATGCAAACGCATGAGAGTTGATTAGGGGTATCTACCTCGTAAGACGGCAACGGGAAGTAATTCTAGGGAGCCTGTGGTAGTCCGTGGGAGCGGACCTGCTGCCACAAATCCTGCCACAGGCTCTGCCACAACTGACGTAAGGATTACTTCCATGAACGACAAGACGAACATCGCCCGAGAAGGCGACGAGCACCGCAACGCAATCGGACGCCGTAGGCGGATCTACGTCCGCGTCACCGAGGGCGAGCTCGGCCGCATCCGCTCACGTGCGCGCAAGGCGGGCATGAGCATTTCCGCCTTCGCGCGGATGAGATTGCTTGGCGACGTCGAGGCCCGCCCCACGCTGGACCTCGATATCACCGAGCTCCGCAAGGCATTCGCAGATCTGAAGCACGCCGGGTCGAACTTGAACCAATGCGCTCGCGCGCTCAATACCTTCGGGGCAGACGGGGACTCCGCTGCCAGCACCGACCGTGCGATTCGCAGCGTCTCCGCAGCGGCGGACAACATCTGCGCGCTTATCGCCGCAGCGCGCAGTTAGGGGGAGCAATGGGAATCCTCATCCCCTCCCTCATCAGCGCTCTGGCACTCGGGGCGTTTTGCTGTCCCGCGTTTGCTCTGCCAGCGGAATGTCTGCTGAACGAAGACAGTGTCACCGCCATCCCCGCTTTCGACCTCACCGCCGTTCCCGCTTGGTGGCTGTCGGGCGGTTTCGCCGCCCACCCGACGGGCACCATCGCCATCCTTGCATCACTCTTCCTCATCTCCCTGCTCTTCTTCGCGACCGAAAGGGCCAAGGGCCGCGCCGAAGACGGCGGCGTCTTGGGAAACGCCCGCGTCAAGGAGGGCCGTGAGGTCATCAAGGGCTCCATGACGTGGGACGGCAAGAGTGAGCCGAAGGGCCACGGCTACGTCTACGGCTTCTCGCGAGGTCTGTACCTCTTTGAGCCCGACCGACATGTCATCTGCATCGGCCAGACCGGGTCTGGCAAGACGAGGTTCCAAAACATCCCCAGCCTCGACCTGCTCACCTTCGGCGAGGACGGCGAGAACGTGGTGGTCTCGGATGTGAAGTCGGAGCTCATCGAGCTGTGCGGCGACGCCATCGAGGCGCGCGGCTACGACGTCCTGCTCCTCGACACGCAGCACCCGTATCGCAGCTCGCGATTCAACCCGCTCAAGCTCGTCGTCGAGTTTGCGGGCCGCGGGGATTCGCAGGCCGCCGAGCAGGCCGCGGAGGACCTGGCTTCGGCGATAATTCCCGCCGAGCGGGAGGGGCAGGCCTCCCACTGGGTGAACTCGGCAAGGGGCCTCTTCTCCTCCATCGCCTACTACATCGCAACCAGCCCCGACTGCCCGGACGGCTCCCGCAACATGGCGACCGTGTGCAGGGTGATCAACGAGGGCACCGAGGCCGAGGGGGCCGACCCCGCCGCCCCGCTCAAGGCGCTGCTGCGCTCGCTCCCCCACGACCACCCGTCCCGCGCCTTCGGCTCCCAGTTCCTGAGCAGCGGGGGCAACGAGATGCGCAGCGTGCTGTCCACGCTCAAGGTCAACCTGCGCATTTACGCCTCGGGCCCCGTCGCGTGGCTCACCTCCGGGGACGATATCGACGTTCGCCGCGTCCTGACCGAGAAGACCGCGCTGTTCCTCCACGTGATGGACGAGGGGAGCCCCTACAACCGGCTGTTCGAGGTGCTCTTCGACCAGCTCTACAAGGCCGTGTACGCCGTAGCCGACTCCAACGGCGGAAAGGTCCCGAGGAAGCTCACCATCCTCGGCGACGAGTGGGGCAACCTCGGCGCGGTCAAATGCCTGCCCGCCCTGCTCTCCCTCGGTCGCTCGTATGGCCTGAGCTGGTGCGGAAGCGTGCAGAACATCTCCCAGCTCAATAAATACGGCGAGCGCGACGGCCGCCGCAAGATCCTCGCCAACTGCTCCGTGAAGGTCTTCCTCAAGTTGGGAGAGGAGGAGGACAGGCGCTACGCGAGCGAGCTTGTCGGGAAAACGACCCGGCATACCATGGGCACGAGCGCGAGCAGGGGCGCGTCCTCATCGAGCACCACGAGCTATAGCGAGCACGCCGACGACGTGATACGACCGCATGAGTGGATCGAGATGGCGCCCGACAGAGAAGGCGCCATCGTGGTGAAGCAGGCCATGAACGGCCTGCCCGCATCCCGCGCGGGCGCGTTCCGCGCGCCGCTGGCCGACTGCACCAAGATGCCCACGAAGGCGCACTTCGGGCTCGGCACCGAGGAGGAGGACGCCGCGAAGCGCCTCGCCTACCAGAAGAAGCTCGACGGACGCGGTGCGGGCAGAGCGTCGGACGTCCGCACATGGTGCCCGGACTTCCCCGAAGCGATCGCCGACGCCCCCGACGATGATGAGTGGGGCGCGCTGTAGCCCCGGGAAGGAGGAAGATGACGGCCGTGAAGCAGGTGTCCGTCTGTAGCGAGCGCCATTTGAGGAACATCAGGTCCTATCTGGACTGGAACCGCGAGAAGGTGCTGGCGCACGACACTCAGAACATCATCGACGAGGGCAGGTGGTTCGAGGAGATGCGCACCACTCGCGAGCAGCTCCATCACAACGAGCCGGGCAAGGCAGGCGCGCGCTGCACATACATGCAGCATGTCACCCTCAACTTCAATCCCGACGAGTGCAGCTGCAACGGCGGCAAGATGACGCCGGAGCGCTGCATGGACTACGCCCGCGATTACATCCAGACGCGGTACGGCACCCACGAATGCCTCATTGTCCTGCATCGGGAGCACTGCGGGTCCGACGGCACCGACAGGTTCTCCGCGCATGTGGCCGTAAATAGGAGTGACCTCGCCACCGGGTTGCGACTAAACGAGGGCCCGGCGCGCGCGGCGGCGAAATCACGCGCCGAGACCGTTCGCGCCCTCGACGAGAAGTATGGCCTCAGGCAGCTCGAACGTGGCAAGGCGAACTCCCGCGTGCACGGCAGGCAGCCCGGGGCGGCGGAGCGCGACATGGCCCGCAAGGGACAGGCTGAGCGCTCCGAGAACGAGCGCGTGAGGCGCGCGGTCGCCAAGCGCATCGAGGAGGTCGGGCGTATACCCGCCTGCCCAGACCGCATGGCCGAGCTCTCGCGCCGCCTCGCGCAGGACGGCATCAAGCTCAAGCGCTCCAAGAACGGCAACCTTCAATACCGCTTCCATTCGAAGTCGCTGGGAGGCGAGCGGAAGATGAACGGAGCCAAGCTCGGCTATGTCACCCACCGCAGGACGGGGCGCACGATCCGATTCACCTATCATGGGGTGATGCGCGCGATAAAGCTGTGCATGCAGCTATACCGCACCATGGATTACATGACGCGGGACATCTAGGGGCCAGAAGCGCACTCGCGCGATGTGCCCGAAAACATCCCTGGACGGCAACGGAGAGAAACACACAGCCCCGGGGGAAGTCTTCATGGACTTCCCCCGGGGCCTCTGTATCTGTGGCGCTGCGAGCTCCTTCGCGCCCCCTACCTCTTGCGACGCAATGCCTCGCCGACGGCGGCGATCGCCGCGCCGGAAGCGGTCAGGAGCCCGAACATGGACGCAGGGTCGCCCGTTGCGGGGAGGTTGCCGCCCGCGCCCTCGGTCTTCCCGCCGTTTGTTGCAGACGGCCCCTGCTCGAGCCTCGCAATCGACTCCGTGCGCGTGACGCCGCACCTCCCGCACGTGAACGTCTTCGCGCCCTCCGCGCTCACGGTCGGCTCGGCAGTCACGACGCCCTCGCCCCACGCATGACCCAAGGCGGGCAGGCTCTCGGTGCGCTCGGCGCCGCAGATCGCGCACGCGTGCTTCCTAGCGCCCGCCTCGGCGCAGGTCGCCACTGAGACCGTCTCCCACGGGCCGAACTCGTGCTCCTCGCCATCGATCGCGTGGAAGCTGAGGCCGCGGTTCCCCTCGGGGTTCACCTTGAGCCAATGGTCGACGTATTGCTCGGCTGCCGTCCCCTTATAGCCGACGATCATGCAGGGGTCGAACGAGTCGTAGTAGATGCCGGGGGCGGTCTCGTGGACGTCCCCAATCTGCACGACGGACTTTGGCAGATAGACGCGCTTCAGGTTCGTGCATCCGTTGAACGCGCCGTTGGGAATCCACTTGACCCCCTCCTCAATGATGACGGTGTCGGCGCCAATCCCGTGGAACGTCGCGTTGTGCCCGTCCTCGAACTTCGAACCGCCGGGTATCACCAGCGTGCCGCCCAGCTGGGAGCACCCGGCGAAGCAGTCGCCTCCCCAAGTGACGTTGTCGGGGAGGGCGATGGACGTGATGCCGGTGTTCGCGAATGCGCTGTGGTTCACGGCCTCAAGGCCGTCGTTGAGATGGACCTCGGTCAGGCTCCGCGTTCCGCTAAACACATCCCACCCGATGGTCTTCAGGGTCGAGCACGCGGTGAACTTGGTGAGGCTCGAGTACTCAATCGGATTGGCCCCGTAGGAGCTGGAGGCGAACGCGCCGTTCGGGATGGTGGTGACGCCCTCGGCGAGCCTCACCTCGCGAACCCGACCGGCGTACCGCCCCCACTCGTACCTGAGATCGGAGGGCCTGGGGATGTCCTTCTCGATGGTCAGGACGCCGTCCTCTCCGAGGGCCCACCCATCGCCAGCGATGGCTCCCTCAGATCCTGCCATCGGGGACATGGGGGAGCTTTCCGTCGCCAAGGCGGCCCTTTCGTCTTTGGCGATCGGCATTTCGAGATCCCCCGCTTCTGCCGCCAGAGCGGCAACAGGCCCCGTCGCAAATGTAGAGACCAAAATGGCAGATGCTGCGATTAGCGGGAGTGCGCCGCCAGAGCGCTTGTTTCCCATCAGAACCTCCTTCTTTCAAGAGGGACATGTGCCCCGAGCTGTGTGCGGATGGCAAAAGCCCTTATTCCTGGAACGCCTTCACGTCGGTGAACCGAATGGTCGCATCCAGCTCGATCGATGGGCTGTTCTTGTAAATGTGCAAGGCGAACGGCACTGGATCGCCGCCCAACACGAGCGTCCCCGCGTAGCGCGGAGCCATTGAAGAGCCGATGCGCGATGCCGTGAACAAATCCACTTCAACCGTATACTCGCCCGAATGGTCGCGAGCAATCCACGCGCCATCGTCGGGAACCTCGTTGAACCTCAGGCTTTTATCGTATTCACCCTTTGTGAATGTCCCCTTACCGTCCCTGAACGTGATTGTCTCCTCCGCCTTCCGAACCCTGTCATCGACGTCCAGGCGCCATGTCGTCGATTCGAGAAGTTCTGCCACGCGCTCATCGCAACCGGCCAGGAACTCGTCGCGATACTCGATGGCCTCTTCTTCGGTCGGGAAGTACCGCTCCCCCAGGTCTTCCCAACCGGACTGCGTGTACGACTCCTCGCCTTCGGCCTTCTTCAGGGTCATCGACTCGTAACCCGGAAACGCGATCACCACCGCATCGTCATCCTTCGACCATGTGCCCGAGAGCTCTTGCTCGCCGACGTAACGGCAGTTCTCCCCGTCCAAAAACGTTACGCTCTGCATCTTCTCCGGATTCCATGCGGGCGCGCAGTAAAGCGTCTTTCCCTCCAGCCCGTCAGATCCGCCCTCGCACCCTGTCAGCCCCATAATCCCAGCGAGCGCGAGCGATGCCGTGCCGCACACGAGGGCCCTCCTCGATACCATCCCTCTTTCTCCTTCCGCATTGGTCCAAACAATCTTGATGCCGCGCGGGGTGCCCCCAAGAACGTTTTGCCAAACATGATTCAGCAGCAGGCCAGCGCACCCATGGGGGTGAGATCGCATCGAAGCTGTCTGCAGTCCTCTTCAAGCAGCCGTTCGGCAAGGTCATTGTACGCCAGATTGTCACTTATATAGGGGTGACTTAAATAGGGCCAGGCTGAACCATTGGTACCGAAGAACGGAAGGTGCCGATGACTCAGCTTGGTCCCAAAATGCGCGTCGGGCTCCGCATCAAGGAGCTCCGAAACCGCCTTGGCGTGAGCCAGGAGGCGTTCGCGTACTCGATAGAGATGTCGCGCACGTACTTCGCGGAAGTCGAGACCGGCAGGCGCAACGTCTCCATCGAGAACATCGACCGCATCGCCGAGGGTCTGGGCGTCTCACTCAAGGAGTTCTTCGACGCCGAGATATTCGGCAGTCGCAAATAAGCCGCCTCAATATCGCCGACCGGAATGGACCGACCGCCTTTGACGGGGCGACGCGTCCATTCCCGAGTCGCGCACCGGGCCGTAAGCGAAGCCGACATTCATGGCGCTATCAACAATGCGAGTGAAAGCCGCAGCATTGCATGCAAACGAGGCGGCCTGCCTTCGAGACCGATTGATGGGAGCGAGCCGTAGCGAGCGGTCCATCGCCCGGCGGGAGCGAGCCGTAGCGAGCGGTTCGCCCTCCCCTGCGCCCGCGCGCAGGGCAAGATCATTGCGGCGGGCAAACCGGAGGAACGACGGTTTGTACGCCGCAATGCATATCTTGCCAGCCCATCGGGATGGTGAGCGGAGGGCTTCCGAAGGCGACCCCGAGGGAGCGTTTGGAAGCCCTCCGCGAGAGCCGGCGGCGCGCGACGCGGCGAAATGATCGCGGCCATGAGCAAGCGATCGAATGCAGCCGCTCGCGGGCCACCGGCGGCGTGAGCGGAGCACGGTCGGAAGGCGACCCTGAGGGAGCGTTTCGACCGTGCGCAGCGAGAGCGAGGCCGAAGCGACGGGCCGCCGTGCCCGAGCGAAGGCCGAGCGGGCGCAGGGCCCCCTGCGGGCCCGGAGCGCCGCGCCGGGAGGCGCGGCACCCCGTGGCGGTCACAGCGAAATCCAGCCCTCGGAGCGCACCTGGCCACGGACCGCATTTACCTCGGTGTCGTAGACGAAGCCGCTGAGGCCGTATTCCAATACCGTGTCCAACAGCCCCATGGCCTCGTCGGGGTCGTCGCTCGCCCCGTAAGTGATGCCGTCGCGCAGGGCGCTCCCGTACGAATGGAGCAGGCTCCTCTCGTAGACGACGTAACGGCTGCCCTTCTCTTCCAACTTCATTTCCATTCACCCTTCCTCTGCGACGTGCGGGGCCGCATCGGCCCCGCCCCACCGTCTCTAGCGCCTGACCTCGCGCACGGGCGCGGGCTCGAAGCTCTCGTCGCGCTCGATGACGCCGAAGCCCTTGGCGCGATTCAGGGCCTCGAACTCAGGGATGGAGAAGTAGCCCCACTCGTCGGCGAAGCCCTCGACGAGGCCGAACGCCTCGCCCGTCGCAGGGTCGTACTCGGTCACGTACCACGTCCACCCGCTCACGCAGCTAAACATCTTCACGCGTGCGATGGGGTCCCCCTCGTCCTCGGTCGCGTACAGCGGCGGCACCATCTCCGCCACCCTCTTCGGCATGAGCTCCTGCATATCGGTCTCCTTTCCGGCCATGTCGGCCAATCCTCTCCGCCTCGCAGGCAGAAGCCGTAGGCGCTGCTTGCCGCGCCTATGGCTTCTTTCCTGAAGCCACGAGCTGGAGCCCGCACGGGTCAAGGGAGCTGCACGGCAACCTCCACCAACCGAAGCGAAGCGCAGGTTTGTGCGGGGTTCCGTGTGGCCCCTTGACGCGCGCGGGCGGAGGCTCCACCGGGTGCGGCCTCTGACACGGCCTCCCCTTCGGGCACACATGCCTCAGCCGCGTCCGGACGAAGGCCTACAATCACCCCGAAGGGAAGTGATTGGGTTGTTCAAGGGAAGGGAGCTTCAGGCACGTGCGGGATACCGCGCGAATGCGACCGCGTCTACGTGGGGGGTCGAGTGTCCGCCGAAGGGCCTCAACGACGATGTCGATGTGCCCAAAAGGCTCATATGGCCAGACGGAAGGAGCTGGCCAATAAGGTCAACCGCCCGCCACGTGACGCACGGGCGGGCGGTGTTCGGCAACCTCGTGGAGAGGTTCGACGTCTTCATGGCTCAGACGGGCGAGCTCAAGACGATATGGCGTCAGGACGGGCGCTGGTTCGTAGGGAAACCCAGCGGAGTAATCGCGCGCCCGAAGAAGCGCTAAAGCCTCTCGAAGCCCCTCCTTATCAGCTTTGCCATGAGAATGCGCCTTCTATAGAGAAACCGCTCGTAGTCAAGCCCCTCGAACTCGATAGGGAGGGCGTGTTCCTCGCAGGTGCGCTCGTAGGCCTCGTATCCGAGCTTCTGCTTGAACCTCGGCACGTAGTCGAGTGGGGAGTCGTCTGAGATCTCGATGTTGGTGCCGTAGTCCACGAGAGCGAAGTTCGCACGTGCGCTGCGCTTCTCTTTCTGTCCGATGGACTTGAGGTAGTTGTCCGGGAATAGGTGATGTTTGTCGAGCGCCTTCTTCGTGCCCGACGCGCTCGGCAGCAGAAGTTGGGAGAGCGGGGTCGTGCCGAACAGTGACTTGCAGCCGAGGACGACTTGCGCCGCCACGAACCCGTTCCACGTGGGGCCCACGGCATCGTTTGCGTCGAGGTCGTTCGGTAGGGTTATCGAGAAGTAATCGTCCGTGAGGAGCGATGCGACCGACCACTCGAAGTACTTTTGGAAATCGTCCGCCTCGTCCAATTGCGAGATCTCGGTCAACTGGCGCTCGAAGGCGGTCTCGAAACCCCCGACGTAATACGAGGTGATGGAGCACGCAAAGAACCACCTGCGTGTGAGGCGGCTAATCTCGCCGTGCTTCATCCCGAACTCGCGCTTGCCGATGAGGTAGAAGGCGTAGGTGAAAAACAGCGCATTCGCCGAGCTGATCTGGCTGGGCGCGACGTAGCCCGCCTCACCCAGAAGGTTGATGAACGAGTGCCAGTTGTTGAGATCGAGCACCTGGTCGAGGGCGACGCCGAAGCGCTCGAAGTTCTCGGCACGGGTCTGCGCGCTCGTCTCCTTGGTCTTGAGGTCCTTGCCCCTCAGGATCTGGTAGGCATAGCGAAGCCTGCCGCGCTTGAAACCGACCGCCACCGCCGTCCTGATGACGCTGGTCGGGGAGACAGCGATGAGTTGGTTGTAGGAAGTGCCGCCCATGGGGATGCGGCTGTCTGCGCAGAAGCGCTCGATGCGCTCCCTCATGGCTGGCTCATACACCGACAGGAGCGTCATGATGAAGTCGTCCTGTTTCAACGCCTGCCCCTGAGAGTTCACGCGGACGAATATGTCGGACACGGTCTCCTCGTCGGCGTCGGCGGTTATCCTGAGAACCGGCAACAGGTACCTTTCGAGGCCGAGGAGGGCGGTGAGGCCCCTCTCGATGGCGTCCTCGGCGGGGTCGTCGAGCTCGGGCTCGCCCTTCTTCACGTTTGACTCGTTGAGCGCCTTGATGAACGCGCGTCTGTAGGAGCTGAACGCGTTTTCCCGGTTCGCCCCGAACACGTCCGAAACGCACGACACGAACCTCGGGTCCCTATCAGTCGATGCATCGGCCACCTTGAACTCAGCCGTCACCGGGTTATAGGCGATTCTGATGGGCCGCGAGCCGAACGAACTGTCCCTCACCTCGACGCCGTAGAAAACCGCGAGCAGAGCGGTGAGGCGCTGCTGCCCATCGATAACGAGCTCCTTGGGGACAGCGTAGACCTTATCGTTGTCACCGATCTGCGACTTCTTCGACACATCATCGGCAGGCGGCTCCCATAGCATCACGTACCCGATGGGATAGCCCTTCAACATGGAGTCGAGAAGATCCCTCACCTTGTCGTTCTTCCACACGAACGGCCTCTGCAGGTCGGGCAGGCCGATCTTTCCCGTGATGACGTCCTTGAGGACGTTGCCGACCTCAAGGGTGATGGGGTTGTAAATCGAGTTCGCCACGGGTGCTACGCTCCAGTCTTCTCTGCATACAGCTTGAACAGGTGCGCGACGATCTTCTCCTCGTCGCCGTTGAAATCGACGCCGTAGGCAGCTTCAACAGCGGCGTCGAGCTCGCGATGGGCGCGCATGAGGTCAGGGAAGAACGCCTCGTTGTCCGGGCTATACATCTCGGCAAGCGTCGCCCCTTGCTGCGCTTCGCGCACATCCAATACGGCCCGTGCGCACCGTTCCACTTTTTCTTTATCTTTGTCCGAGGGCTCCGGCCAGATGAAGTTGTTGTACACGATGGTATTCGAGTACTGATAGTCGCTTTTCAATCGTCCAGCAACTTGCCTCATCCATGCGTTGTGAAATTGGCTTGCGATAATCCCGAAATCATAGATTTCGGCACCCTCCACGAAGAAGAGCTTGTTCCCCGGGATGGTTCCATCAGTGATGTATCCAATTGGGACGTACCTCCTCCTGCCAGACGAGACTTGAGGAACAGCCAGATAGGCCCCTTCCTGCGGCACCTTCAGCTCATCGAACTCCCAAGGCTTCTCAGCTCTTTTGCGCGTACCGGCACGAGGAGATGCGGCGCGGCGAGAACGTACTTCCTCGAATCTGTCTTTGATCCGAGATGGCAGTTTGCTGAGCTCCGCCCCAGACACACCCGCAAACCAAAGGCAATAACGCCGAACGCCTTTGATGAATTCCGCACCCATGGAAAACGGCCTGATGTATTTCCGCATCTCCGGGTAGTCCCTTTGAAGCCGACTGGCCTCCTCCTCATCAAGCGTCAAGAAGCCCCAGTCGCCAGCACCGCCGCCCCTGGACATCCCCGGGACGTTGCATACGGGCCGAGAGCTCTTTGCAACAAATACGTTGGGAGCGTCGGCGAGGTAGCCGTTAATGTGATCTGCCTTTCTCCCCCCTAGCGCATCGATTATCAATGGCGAGACGTTGTGTTGCCGGGAAAAACCAACGACCACCACGTGCACATTCGCCTTATCGGAAGCCTCGGAGTTCCAGACGAACGTCTTATGGGCGAAGTCGATGGAAATGCCGTCTTCGAATAGCGGCCTCCACAGCGGCTCGACCTGCTGACCTTGGCAGATGGAATTGGTGGACACGAAGGCGCAGCGCGTGTGCGACCCGCGCGTGAAATCCGCCGCCTTCTTATACCAACACGCTACGTAATCGAGCACGCCTCCGGATTTTCCGAAGATGTCGGCGCGATCCTTCTTCTGATCGTCGCTCAGATTCGAATACCCGATGAACGGCGGATTGCCGATGATGTAGTCCAGATCGGCGGCGGGCACGGCATCGGCCCAATCCACGCGCAGCGAGTTGCCGTGGATGATGGTCCCGTACTCCCTGAGCGGCAGCTCGTCGTAGACGCGCTTGACCACCTTGGCGGTGTTGATGTCGGCCTGCTTCTCGGCGATCCACAGGGCCGTGCGCGCCACGCAGCAGGCGAAGTCGTTAACCTCGATTCCATGGAAGTTGGCGAGCGTCACCTTGACGGGGCTCTCCTCCTCCGCCTCCTCGAACGAGATCTCGGACTGGCCGCCGCGCTGCAGCTCCATGAGGACCGTGTTCTCCAGCCTGCGCAGGCACACGTAGGTCTCGGTGAGGAAGTTGCCCGACCCGCACGCAGGGTCGAGGAACGTGAGGCCTCCCAGCTTGTCGTGGTAGGCGCGCAGGGCTCGGGTGCGGGCGCTCGGGTTCTGCTTCGAGAGGATGTCGTCGAGCTCTTCCTTCAGCCCGTCTAGGAACAGCGGGTCGATGACCTTGTGGATGTTCTCCGGGCTCGTGTAGTGCATGCCGCCGGACCGGCGCGTGTCGTGGCTGAGCGCGCCCTCGAAAATGGAGCCGAAGACCGTGGGATCCACGCCCGACCAGTCGAACTCCTGACAGCCGGAGACCAGGATCTCGTAGTGCACCTGATCGTTCAGCTGGGGTATCTGGATGCGCTCGCGGAACAGGCCGCCGTTCATGTAGGGGAAGCGGGCGAGGAGTTCGCTGGGGTACTCCGCCTTTCGGGCCTCGTCGTCGGTGTCGAGCCAGCCGAAGAGCTCGATGAGAGCGCTCCTCAGGTGCGCGCCGTCGACCGAGGCGACGTAATCTCGGAAGAGCCCGGGTTCGATCAGGCCCGCGTCCTCGCAGAACATGAGGAACATGAGGCGGGTGCAGAGCGCCGACAGCGCGTGGTGGCTCTCCTCGCTGTCCGGGTCGTGGTACAGGCCCGCGATCTCGTTGTGGATCTGGCCCATGATGCGCCCCGCCTCGATGGAAACGGCGCGCTGGACGCTCCTAGGAGCTGACCCCCCCCCGTTAAGGAACTTGAGGGCGGGGAGGTTCTTGGGGAGCTCCACCAATTCGAGGCGCAGGTACTCGTCGCCGGTGCACAGGGGGTTGACGTTGCGGTCGTACACGCGGATCTCGCGGAAATTGCAGGCAATGACGTAGCGGGGTTGCTGGTTGAGCGGAAGGCCCACGGCGTATCCCCTGCCCTGCTCGGCGGGAGTGACCTCGCGGCCCTGACGGACCTCCTTCTTGTCGAGGTCCACGTCCTTGCCCTTCATCTCCACAAGCGCGCTGGCGCTGGGGATGAGCACGTCGATGTAGCCCGCGTGCGAGGAACCGGAGTCCGTGTGCACGGGGACCTCGAACTTCAGGCGCTCGATGGCGTCCTCGACTCCCAGCACGTTCTGAAACAGGTCGATCCAGTAGGAGCGGCCCTCCTGCGTCTCGTCGCCCCTGCCCGCCCAGCGCTTGGCGAACGCCTCGGCGTCGGCTTTAGTCCCCGCCATGGATACCTCCGTAGAATTGACTGCCCCCAATTCTAAAGCAGAATACGCCGCTCACGCCCCTCTACGCTTACTGGTGAATCGGGACGAAATGTTGTCGGACCAGCCCGTCGTCCACGCCTATGTAGTCGCCCAATGAGGCGAGAATCCTCCTCGCCATTGAAGTCGTATCATGGATGTCCGCACCCGCCCTCACGAGGGAGTCGCAGTATTCTTCAAGCCCATATTGGGTGGTAAAGATGACGGGCAGCATGTTGCCCCAACGCTTATCGACCACCTCACGGACTACCGCGCATTCCTCCCTTCCCTGCCGGACACATGAACCCAAATCGTCTAGGACAAGCAAGGGACAAGTCGTCAGAGGCTCAATGAGCCGCCACTTATTCCCTTCTCCGTAAAGACCCGAGCCCATCCATGTTCCATGGACCAAATCGGAGACGGTCACAAACTTGCAGCCATTAACCAGCGAGAGAGGATTCTCCGACGCTTTCACAATCTCCTGAACCGCCCATGCCGCCGTAGTGCTCTTGCCCACGCCGCTTCCGCCACTAATCCACAGTGAGGAAGTCCCCTTGCCCCCGTACCCCTCGACCCAGGCTTTCACCAAAGGAGAAATGCGGCCCTCATCAAAACCCTCAGATCTCATTACCTTGATGACCACCTCAGGAATACCCAGATCCGCAAGCTTCGCATCCAGATCGAACTCCTTTGGCTTGCCCTCTTTTTTCGATAGGCGAGCTTCTTCCATGCGTCTATCGAACTCTTCTCTTGAGATTGTGGTCGGCACGATGACGGGGCCCCCGCTCATGGCATCTCCTTGTCCACGCGGTCCAATAGAGAAATGGCAGGGTCATATTTTGGCCCTTCTTTGTTAGGGTCTGAATAAAACTCTTGCATCTCAGTTATGGGAATCGAGCTCCCAGTTTGATGTGTAGAAATGTTCGCGTTTGAAGCTTCGTAACGCGCAACGCTCCTCGCCTTTAACAAGTCACCTGCTTCACATTTGAACTTCGAAAGGCTCGTCAGATGAAACACCGTTCCACCTCCGTTACCGCGCCTCGTCTCGAAGGTGATGATCCCGTTGGCCTTGAGGGCATTGGCAGCACTCCACAACGTCCTCCGGCTTACGCCAAGTTTTTTCGACAGCAGCTCCATGCTGATTCCGATGTTGTTGTCGCAGGTGCGAACGCGAGAATGGAGCCAAAGGTACAATGCGCCAGCGGCGCCACCGCACTTTGCGAGCTTTGGCGCGACCACGTCCGCCTCAGACTCGTAGTTCCTTGTCCAAACCCCGTCCATGAAAGGCCTACCCCTTGAAAGCGCTCTCGGAATCGAGATACTCAAGAAACCACTCGCGACGAATACGATAGCTGCGCCCACAGCGAATAGCGCGAATCTTGCCTTCGCGAACGTAGGAATAGATCGTCTTCTCGTGAAGGCCCAGGAATTGTGCAACATCGGCTACGTGCAGCACGTCAGGGAGGCAAGGCTCTCGATGATCCAGATAATCCATTACAATCTCCTAGAAATGGATTGATATTACTTCTCCGTCCAGTTTGTGATACCATGGATGAGTATTAGAAGTCAATGGTTGGATTGGTTTTTGTTTTGGGTCCAATTGAGAACTATGAGCGACTGCCTTTATCCTGTCGTCAGCCTATCAAGCTCGACATCAAGGCTGTAAAACCCTGGCTACGCTACAGCTTTGATCGTCTGTGGGGAACCAGCGCCGACGGCGAGCGCTTCGCGTACTATGTCGAGCGTGGCGAGCCCACTGTCATGCAATTCGAGCATCTGGAAAACGAGTTTTTTGCAAGCAGCCTTCAGAAGGTCAACGTCGATCGCACCGAAAGCATCGTTCGCTTCTGCGAGCGTTACGGCTTTCCCGTTTCCAGCGGCTACAATGGCGCTCAGCGCCTCTCTCTTTTCCGCAGCCGTTTCAAGCTTTTCAACACAGATTTTCAGCCGCTCAAGAGCGAATGGGACATTCTGGCCAGCGAGAGCGCGTCCGCCGCAGGCATCCCCTTGTTCAGTAGCGCTTACTCGGAAGACGACGAAACGCTACTGGGGCGCAGGCCGTACTATCTCTCCGAGGAAGCTCGCCGCATCCATCTAAATGATCGCTCGGTCGTGGGAGCCATTTCCGAGGCGGAGGCAATTCAGACAATACGCGCTCTTCAGGTATCGACTGCCCTGATCACCGCTGTCGCATATGGCTTGGAAAACACTGACACCTGGGGTGCCAACGAAGTTGCTGATTACCTTTGCGACCGCTCGCACATGGCGCAGAACGGCATTAGCTTTTTCCTTCTCTCCAACAGCGACGCCCTATTGAAAAACACTCGCCTTAAGTCATACGATGCGCTCATTCTCGAGAGTTCAGAATTCAAGTCGATAGTGCAACAAGGTGAAAATGCGGGCTTCAGCACGCGGGAGAGCTATACATCAACCCTTGCGGATGGACTGGTAACCGCATCAAATACCGCGATCTCCTTCCTAGCGAACTCTCTTCTCTCTTATCGCTTTGATGGAACAGGTGGAACTCCCGACGAAGCCGAAGGTGACAGCGGTGGGCCCCTCGCCGCTTGGTCCCATGCGCGTAAAAAGACTCACCGTAGACCGTCGAGCACGCATTCCTACGGATGCCTACCCGAAGCAATCATCTCCCAGTTCGGCCTCCTCTACGACGACCCCGCCGAATGGCGCATCTGCGACAACTGCGGTCGTATCTTCAAGAAGTACCGCGAGGAGAAGCCGGGCAGGGTGATCCAGAAGACCCGCTTCTGCAAGCGCAGCTGCGCCAACTCCTACAGCAAAAAGAAGTCCCAAGGGCTCATTACCGAGCAATCGGTTTGAGATAGATCTATCGGCCCTCAACGCACTTGAAGGAGGTGAACAAATATGAGAACAGTCAGCGAAGGCTACGCCCCCGTGAAGCGCGGCAAGGACTCTTGGCTGCTCAGGGTCAGCGTGAGCGAGGACGGCAAGCCCTCCAAGCGCCTGAGCAAGACCGTCCACTGCCGCACCAAGACCGAGGCGAAGCGCCTGCTAGACGAATGGCGCGTCGAGCTCATGACCGCACGCACGCGCGTTGACCGATCCAACATCACCCTTGAGGAGTTCTTGCGCGACCACGTCGCGTACCTTCACGACGTGAAGCACCTGAGCGCCAACACGATTCGCGGCTACCGCGACATCGTCGAGACGCGCTGGGCACCGAGGCTCGGCACGACCTTGCTGAAAGACTTGAAGCCCTACATGATCGAGGACCAGCTGGCGTGGATGCGCCAAAGCGGCGGCCTCAACGGCAAGCCCCTCTCTGGCAACACCTGCCAGAAGGCCCTTTCGTTCCTGAAGACCGCGCTCAAGCGCGCACGCCGTCTCGAATACATCGAATCCAACCCCTGCGAACTCGTGGATGTCCCGTCCAAGGAGAAGAAAGAGGTTCGGGTCATCGATGAAAACGAGGTGTCCCGCATGAAGGTCGCTCTGCTCGGATGCCCGGACTACCGCTTCGCCGCCGCCACGAACCTCGCGCTCGACACGGGCATGAGGCGCGGCGAGCTGTGCGCCCTCAGATGGCGAGACGTCGACCTCGACGAGGGCGTCATACGCGTCCGCCGCGCACTCGCCGAGGCCCGTGCGACGGACACCTACTGCGGCGAAACGCTGGAGGAGAAGCTGCCCAAGAGCAACCGCTCGAATAGAGACGTCACCATTCCCGAGGGAACGGTCGACTTCCTGCGTCATCACAAGCAGATGCAGCTCTACCGCCTGATGTACAACGACATCGAGCAGAACGAGGACACACCCGTGTTCTGCAGCGACCTCGCCGAGCTCTACCGCCCATCGAAATTCACGAGCGACTTCAGCCGTTTCGCCCAGCACAAGTCATTCGACCTCACGCTGCATGGAACTCGTCACACCCACGCCTCCCTGCTTCTGAAAAAAGGCGTTCCGATTCAATACGTGTCCAGCAGGCTCGGCCATGAAAGCATTGAGATTACGTACAAGATCTATGCGCACTTCCTACCGGGAGACGACGGAGGCTCCTCGGAGAAATGGGGCGATTTGGCCGAGCTGCCGAAGGACGTCTTCGGCCTTCTTCCCGCTGCCTGATTCTCTGCGTTTGCCATGGATTACTGCCACAAATCTGCCACAAGCCCCAAAACAGGCTGCCACAACAAGAAAAAAGGCCAGCCGTATAAGCGACTGGCCTGCAAGTTCTTGGTCGCGGGGGCAGGATTTGAACCTACGACCTCCGGGTTATGAGCCCGG
>OGCM01002469.1_pt1 | contig 16894 bp, 12 predicted proteins | sample 1570151 | NCBI WGS metagenome assembly OGCM01 (sample SAMEA4370582, study PRJEB24528) | human gut metagenome
GCCATCCACCCCTACACCCGCAGCCTGCTGTCGGCCATCCCCATGCCCAGCCCCCGCCGGGAGCGGAACAAGCATCTGCTGGTGTACGACCCCTCCATGCACGATTACAGCAAGGAAGCGCCTCAGTGGCGGGAGCTGCGCCCCAACCATTTTGTGCTCTGCAGCGAAGCCGAAGCCAAGCAGTGGCTGAGTGAAATGTAAACGTCCCGCGCTTTCTTTGCTACATTTCACACGCTCTGTTTATTGACTTTTCCGGGCTGCTCAACTACAATAGTCAGGATGGATTCCAAGCCGGTTCCACCACCCCGTGTGAGGGTGAGAAAACGTAAAAGGAAATGGATTATTCAATGACTACACCGGAAAATGTTCTCTACGCGTCTACGGCGCGTCCCTGGCTGAAATATTACGCACAGAAGTATATTGACCAGACCCTGCCCACCTGCTCGGCATTTGATTACGTCTGCCAGCAGAACAAGAACCGCCTGGGCGAGGCGGCCCTGAATTATTACGGCCGCAAGTTCACCTATGCGGACTTCATCGTCAATGTGAAAAAGACGGCAGCCGCGCTCCGCGGTGTCGGCGTCAAAAAGGGCGATATCATCACAGTGGTCAGCGTGATGACCCCGGAGGTCATCTACGCGTTCTACGCTGCCGACCTCATTGGTGCCACCCTGAACCTGGTGGATCCCCGCTACAGCGTCGAGGGCATCCGCGATTACATTGAGGAAGTGGACTCCCACCTGCTCATCTGCCTGAACGTGGTGTACGAGCGCTGCCGTCAGGCCGCCAAGCGCACCCATGTGGAGCGTGTGATCGTCCTCTCCCCGGCCGACTCCCTGCCGTTCCCGCTCAGCGTCGGCTACAAGATGACCAACCCCGATAAGAACAAGTACAAATCCAACGTTCTGCACTGGAAGCAGTTCCTGGAGGGCGGCGAGGGCCAGAGCACCGCCGCAGAGCCCTACGACCCCGGCCACGCCTGCGTGGTGGTCCACACCGGCGGCACCACGGGCTCGCCCAAGGGCGTCATGCTGACAGACAACAGCTTCAACGCCATTGCACAGCAGTTCTCTGCCTATGACACCCTGTTCCAGAAAGGGCAGAAGCTGATGAACATTATGCCCCCGTTCATCGCCTACGGCTATGCCTGCGGCGTGCACCTGCCGCTGGTGCTGGGCCTGACGGTGGTCATCATCCCCAATCTGGACCCTGCCAAGCTGGGCAGCCTGGTGCTCAAGTACAAGCCCGAGATCATGTTCGGTGTGCCCGCCCACTACCAGCAGCTGGCCGCCGACCCGAAAGTTCAGAAAAAAGACCTCTCGTTCATTCACAACTACGCGGCTGGCGGCGACGCCATTTCGCTGGGCGCGGAGAAGACGGTCAACGAATTCCTGGCCTCCCACAACGTGGAGTACCCCATGGCCAAGGGCTATGGCATGACGGAAGTTGCCTCGGCCGCCACTGTGGCCGCCGGTAAGAACAACAAGCCCGGCAGTGTGGGCATTCCCATGGTCAACACCCTCGTCTCGGCGTTTGAGCCAGGCACGGACAAAGAGCTGCCCATTGGTCAGCGCGGCGAGCTGTGCATCAGCGGCCCCGCCACCATGAAAGGCTACTACAACAAACCCGACGAAACGGCCATGATCCTGCACAAGCACCCGGATGGCCGCGTCTGGGTCCACACCGGCGATATCGGCTATATCGACGAGGACGGCTTCGTCTACCTGGATTCCCGCATCAAGCGGCTCATCATCCGGCACGACGGCTTCAAGGTCTTCCCCTCCATGATCGAAAACGTGGTCAGCCAGCACCCCGCCGTGCACCAGTGCTCCGTTGTGGGCTGTGCCGATAAGGACCATGTGCAGGGCCGCCTGCCATTCGTGTACATCGTGCTCACCCCCGCCGCTGCTGGTGTCAAGAAAAAACAGCTGATCCAAGAGCTGCGCCAGATGTGCGAGGAGGAGCTGCCCGAATACGTCCAGCCTGTGGCCTACAAGTTTGTGCCGGAGCTTCCCATGACCCCGGTGGGCAAGGTAGACTATCGCAAGCTGGAAGAGGAGATCACTCCCCGCGATTACTGAGATTTTTGATGGGAAAGAAGGAACCACACCATGAAGAAGAAATTTGTCAGCCTGCTGCTGGCAGCCGCTCTGGTGTTCTCGCTGGGCGTCCCCGCCTTTGCTGAGGGTGCCGAGGCACTGCCCGCGGAACCCGAGGCCGCTGTGGCCGAAGCAGAGCCGGAAATGGCCCCTGAGGATGAGACCAACGAAGTGGTCGTTACCCTGGGCGATACCGTGACGGCTACCACCACCGAACAGGCTCCCGCCGCCGACACCAAAACGACTGCCCCCGCGGCGGACAGCACGAAAGAAACTGCTGCCGACACGGAGAGCACAGAGCAGAAGCAGATCACCTACGTTGCCCTGGGCGACAGCATCGTGGCAGGCGTGGGCCTGGCCGATGTCCAGTACAGCGCCAACGGCACTTCCACTTACGGCGTGGACATGAGCCCCAATTTCAAGGGCTACTCCCCAGACTGCTATGTCGGTAAGGTAGCTTCCAAGCTGGGCCTGGACCGCGACCACGCCATTGATCTGGGCCTGCCCGCCCTGACGGCCCCCGACCTGGTGGACATGGTCCGGGACGGCAAGATGCCCCAGATGAACATGGAGTCCGGCTGCTACTACGTCTACCCGGAGTTCCAGGATTACATCCGCAAGGCAGACGTCATCTCCATCCAGATCGGCTCCAATGACGCGTTCGTGCCCTGCGTGGCCGGCCTGTGGAACGCCACCAACCACAAGAGCGACGCTCTGGCTTCCATCATCCTCTCCGGCAACCTGCGCACCTCCGGCTCTGCCGTTTCCACCATCCTCAAGGGCATCAAGGACATGGAGCTGACCAAAGAGGAAAAGAACGCCTCCTGGAAGCTCATCACCTCCGATATGGCCAAGATCTGCGACCGCATCTATCCGCAGACCACCTCCGCCCTCATCTCCGTCGTGCAAGAGATCCGCAAGCTGAACCCGGACGTGCAGATCCTGCTGATGGGCTACACCGACCCGGTGCCGTTTATCCCCTGCTGGCACAACTACTTCCGCAAGCTCAACAAGTTTGAGAAGCAGCTGGCCGAGACCTATGACCTGACTTATGTGGCCATCCCCAAGGCAAAGACCGACCTGGATGTCCACCCCACCATTCAGGGCCACGAGTACATCGCCAACAAGATCGTCAACGCCATCGACGTGAAAGCTGAATAATTTCTGTACTGCCCATCCTGCAAAGAACGCCCGCTTCCAACTGGAAGCAGGCGTTCTTTTTTGCGTGTGATTCGTTTTTAAGCGGCCAGCGCTTTTTTCAGGTTGACAAGGACGGTATCGCTGTCCTCACAGCAGACAAGGACCACCTCGCCGGAGGGAAGAGTCTCCACTTTCGCGTTCTTGGCGATCTGATATTGGTCCTCGAGATAATGCTCCATGGACTGCTGCTCGCTCTCCACATAGGCATTCAGGGCGTCTACCACGTCCTGCGTTCTGCCCTCGGCAGGCTTGACGATGGCAAGGCCATAGCTCTGCACCATCATTGTGGAAAGGGAGGCGGCAAAATCCTCCGCCATGCCATCCTCCAAGTTGAGCATGGGCATCATCATGTTGGCGATCTCATCATTGAGCTGGTCGGCCTCATAGTCCTTGCTGTAGCCGTACTGAGCGGTGTATTTCCCGTCCGCGCCTTTGGTGAAGATCATATAATACTCGTTGTCCTCGGCGCTGCGGGCATCGTGGAGGATCTGGGTGTAGTCTTTGGGGGTACTTGCAGCGGAGGAAGCGGGCTTGCCCGTGCTGCCGGATGTGCCGCAGCCCACCAGAGCCAGCAGGGCAGCGCCTGCCAGCAGCGCCGCAAAGATGCGTTTCAGTTTCATAGTGGATATTCCTTTCGTTCGTGAGGCGTCGTTTGGAAGAGTGCAGCCATAGTATTCCACTTTTTTGTGCTGCTATCCAGAATACGAGCCACCGCGGGCGAAAATTGCGCCGCTGCCTGTAACACTTTTATGAACAGACGTTTTTCAGCTTCTTTACAGCATCAGGGCTTCCAGATCGCCGTGGTTGACGGGGGTGGAAAGGATAATCTGGGTGCTGGTGGTTCCCAGCTTCTGGAACTGGAGGATCAGATGCTCCAGCTGGGGCATACTGCCGCAGCTGACCTTGATGAGGAATGTATAATCGCCCGTGACGTGGTAGCACTGCAGCACTTCCTTGCTGTTCTGGATCAGGTGCAGGAACGCCTCGTGCTTGGAGGGGGCCACCGAAAGGCTGATGAGGGCATCCACATACACGCGGTCTGCCGGGCGGTTGAGTGTGACGGTATAGCCGCCGATGATGCCATCGGTCTCCAGCTTGTGGATGCGGCTGGAAACGGCAGGGCTGGTCAGAGCTACCTGCTCCGCGATCTCCTTGACAGGCATCCGGGCGTTTTTGGCCAACAGGGCCAGGATTTTACGGTCCAAATCATCCATGGGACAATGTCTCCTTTGATATTCTGTTGAAATCCACAAAAATTTTCGAAAGTAAAGTTTTATTGTTGTAAAAACTTATAAACCTAGCAAAAGTTGGATTTCATTTCACTTGTGTTAATTATATAAAGTTTTGCCTCAAAAGTAAAGTGTAAATTTAAGCATTTCAAGAAATTTCTATTTGACAAAAAAGAAAGAGCTGGTATAATACATATCGCAGGGTACGGATGCGGGGTTTCCGCGTCCACAGGCTGTGCAAAACGCCTGAAACAGCTTCCCTGCCTGAAATTGCGATTCACCACTTTATATACTTTCCCACCCCTCTATACACAAAAACCCGCTGCCAGGCGGGTTTTTGTGTTTGTATGGAGTCGTCCTCTCAACAAAAGCGGCCCCCGCCGTGTCTGGTCTGCCAGTGCACAGCGGGGGTCTTTTGCTTATGATGAAGTTTGGAGAATGGCTTTGTACATTATGCCTCGTCGCGGGTCTTCTTGAGCAGGCTGAGGATCACAGCGCCTGCCACGCTGCCCACGGCCAGCGCCACGCAGTAGAGCAGAGTATGATCGACCACGGGGAAGACGAAGATGCCGCCGTGAGGTGCCCGCAGGGCGCAGCCAAAGGTCATGGAGAGGGCACCGGACAGGGCCGCGCCAATGACACAGCTGGGCAGCACACGGAGCGGGTCGGCCGCCGCGTAGGGGATGGCGCCCTCGGTGACAAAGCAGAGGCCCATGACATAGTTGACGATGCCGTTGCGGCGCTCATCCGGGGTCCACTTTTTAGGGCAGAACGTGGTGGAGAGGGCGATGGCGATGGGAGGCACCATGCCGCCCACCATGACAGCGGCCATGACCTCGTAGTTGCCGGAGGCCAGCGCCGCGGTGCCAAAGACGTAAGCTGCCTTGTTGAACGGGCCGCCCATATCAATGCTCATCATACCGGCCACGACAGCACCCAGCAGGACCTTGGAAGTGCCGCCCATGGCGTTGAGCCAATCGGTCATGGCAGTGTTGATCATGCCCATGATGGGGTTGATGCCGCACATGATAGCGCCCACCACGAGGATGCCGCCCAGCGGATAGATCAGCATGGGCCGGATGCCGTTGAGGCTGGCGGGGAGCTTTTCGGTGATCTTCTTGAGGAACTGGACCACATAGCCTGCCACGAAACCGGCCAGCAGAGCCGCCAGGAAGCCGCCGGAGATCCCGGTGGTCTCGCCATTGGCAAGGTCTGCAAAGTTGGTGCCGTTCATGGCCAGCACGCCGCCCGCAAAGCCGACGGCCAGACCCGGACGGTCCGCAATGGACATGGCGATGAAACCGGCCAGGATGGGCAGCATGTAGCCGAATGCCGCGCTGCCCACCGTCTTGAAGAACGCCGCCACAGGGGTGTTCATCCCGAAGTTGGAGGGATCAATGGTGTAGTCGTCCAGCAGGAATGCCAGGGCGATCATGATGCCGCCGCCCACCACGAACGGCAGCATGTGGGAGACACCGTTCATCAGGTGCTTGTAGAGGCTGCGCCCCAGGCTCTCGCCTGCGGTGTCCTCCTCCGCGGCCGCCTGCGCGCCGCCCTTGGCGTGGAAGACCGGCACCTCACCGTGGGCCACTTTCTTGATGAGTTCTTCGGGTTTGTGGATGCCGTCGTCCACCCGGGTGAACAGGACGGGCTTGCCGTCAAAGCGGGCCGTTTCCACGTTCTTGTCCGCCGCCACGATGATGCCGTCGCACGCCTCGATCTCTTGCCGGGTCAGGGCGTTCTTGGTGCCATCGGAGCCGTTGGTCTCCACTTTCACGGGCAGACCCAGCTTGTCACCGGCCTTGACGAGGGCTTCGGCGGCCATGTAAGTATGGGCGATGCCGTTGGGGCAGGCGGTGACGGCCAGCACCCGGTAGCCGTTCTGGGGGATCTGCTGCTGGGTGAAGCTCTCATCCCCGAACTGAGCCTCTTCCTGTGCGTCGATGGCGTCCAGGAACTCCGCCGGGGTCTTGGCGGCGCGGAGCTTCTCCACGAAGTCCTCGTTCATCAGCATCTGCATCATGCGGGCCAGCATATCCACATGCAGGCCGCCGTCCTCCGGGGCGGCAATGGCAAACAGCAGGTCGGTGGTACCGTCGTCCTCGGCATTGTACTGCACCGGAGCGCTCAGGCGGAGAGCCGCCAGGCTGGGGCGGGTGACGCAGGCCGTTTTGGCGTGGGGCACGGTGATGCCGTTGTCCACATAGGTGGAGCCCTCCGCCTCGCGGGCGTAGAGGGCCTTTTTGTAGGCCTCTTTGTCGGTAATGTTGCCGTGGGTAGCCTGCAGCTCCACCAGACGGTCGATGATGGCGGCCTGATCCGGCGCGGCCACGTCCAGCGCGATGGACTTTGCGGTAAACAATTCCGTGATACGCATGGGGTGTTCTCCTCTCCTCGTTAAATCGTCAGCAATAACTTCTCGATCTCTTCTTTCTTCGCCAGCCCCAGGCTGAACGCCGTGGCGCTGCCGCAGGCGGTGCCCAGGCGGAGGGCGGTGGTGTAATCACCGCTCTGCAGGTAACCTGCCACAAAGCCTGCCACCATGCTGTCACCCGCGCCGACGCTGTTGACCACTTTGCCTTTCGGGCAGCCGATGCGGTGGGTCTGGCCCTGCTCATCCAGCAGCAGAGCGCCATCCCCTGCCATGCTCACCAGCACGTTGCGGGCACCTTTTTCCTGCAGGGTCCTGGCTGCTGCCACGATTTCATCCTCCGTGTTCAGAACACGGCCCACGATCTCGCCCAGCTCGTGATTGTTGGGCTTGATGAGGAAGGGGTGGAACGGCAGCACATTGACCAGCAGGTCCCGGGTGGCGTCCACCACGGCCCGCACGCCGCGGCCCTCCAGCCGGGCCAGCAGCCGCTCGTAGGTGGTCTGTGCCAGGCTGGCCGGGATGCTGCCCGCCAGAATCAGGATGTCTCCGTTCTGCAGGGCGTCCAGCTTGGCTTCCAGCGCCTGCATGGCGCTCTCCGGGATGTTGGGACCCGCGCCGTTCAACTCGGTCTCCTGCCCTGCCTTGATCTTGACGTTGATGCGGGTCATCCCCTGGGCCAGGTGGATGAAATCGGTCTGGATGCCCTGGGCGGCCAGGCCGCGCTCCAGCCAGGCACCCGTCTCCCCGGCCACAAAGCCCAGGGCGACGCTTTTGCAGCCCAGCTCGGCCAGCACACCGGACACGTTGATGCCCTTGCCGCCCAGCACGCAGTCTTCGCCGCGGGCGCGGTTTACCTCGCCTACTTCCAGCGGGGAGTCCAGCCGCACCACATAATCAATGGCCGGGTTGAATGTTACCGTGTAGATCATTCTTCCGTCTCCTTTACCAGCGTGTATTGTTTGTATTTGGGGTTGGGGCAGCGGTTCGTCAGGATCGCCCCGCCGTGCAGCTCGGTGATGACCGCCGGGTAGACGCAGGCGAACTTGGAGTCATCCACGAGGAACCAGGCTTCCCGCGCCCGCCGGACGGCCGCAGCCTTGACAGCCGCTTCCTCGGGGTCCGGCGTGGTGAAGCCTGCGTCCAGCGCCACGCCGTTGGCTCCCATAAAGGCCTTGGTGAAGTTGTACTGCTGCAGGCTCTGCAGCGCTGCCGCCCCGATGATGGCCTCTGTCTGGGGCCGGAGCAGCCCGCCGGGCAGACACACCCGGCAGCCTTTCTGGGCCAGCAGACGGGCGTGGGCCACGCCGTTGGTCACATAAGCGGCATCCAGTGCCGGGCCGCTGATGGCCCGGGCCAGCGCCAGCGTGGTGGAACCTGCGTCCAGATAGACGAAATCCTCCGCCGTGATGAGGGCCGCCGCCGCATTGGCGATGGCCCGCTTTTCGGCCACGGCCAGGCTCTCCTTGGCAGCCATGGTGGGCTCATCGGCCCGGAACTGGCTGTCCGGCAGGGTGGCCCCGCCGTGGACTTTATTGACTTTGCCCAGACGGTCCAGCTCGTTCAGATCCCTGCGGATGGTGGACTCGCTGGCATTCAGGGCCTCGCACAGCTCCTGCACGGTGGCGGTGCGTTTTTCCGCCATCAGCGCCAGGATCTGGGCAAACCGTTCTTCTGCCAACATCGGGCATTCCTCCTGTTTGATTGGTTTTGGAGCTTTTCGCGTGTTTTTGGTGTCTGCAATTTTATTATAGCAATCTTTCCGTCAAAATCAATCACTTTCGGTCAGTTTTGTGCACAAATTATTTTCTCAAAATTCAGGCATCCTGCACAAACGCTGGGATACAACGAACAAAAAGCAGCCAACCGACCGGACATCCGCGCCCAGAAGTTGGCTGCTTTTGACGTTTTTTGATTGGTTTAACAGAATCAGCGCTTAGGCGTCGGAGCGGGCAAAGGCGTTCTTCATGCCGCTGCTCAGCTCAAACAGCACCTTATCCAGCGTATCGGCGGCACGGGCCTTGAGGGCCTTGGCAATGGCCTCGTTGGCCTCCACCCGGAGAGCGGCGCGCTGGCCGGCATCCGGCTCTGCAATGAGCTTTGCGTCGTACTGGTGGATGAGGGCCCGGCTGGCCGAAAGGACGCCCAGCTCATACCGCTCGGCGTGGATGAGGCTCTTGGAATAAGAGGCATCCGTCATGGCGGCGATCATCCGGCTGACCCAGTAGAAGCTGTCGGTGGACACCTCTTTGGTGGTGCAGGACAGGTACTCCGGCGTGGTGGTCACATTGGCGTAGAACGGCACCATGGTGTTGAACGCGTTGGAGGCATAAGCCACCCACTCAATGGCGCTCTGCTCCGCCGGGACGTCCGGACGGATCTGGATGAGAGCCATAAAGTCGTTGCGGTTGATGCCGATGGAGCGGTACATGCCGCGCTGGCTCTTGTCGCCGTAGCTGGCGTAGGGGTCATAGGGCGTGCCCTGGTAGTGGGAGGACAGCACATATTTGACATCCTCCGGGGTCAGCTTCTTCTCGGGCACCATGCACCAGGGCAGATCATCGGAGCGCGGGGTGTAGTCGGCGTCCGGGCCGTCCCAGACCCAGGTGTTGGGATTGAGGGTGCGGAGCATGTACCAGGCACGGGGCGTGTTGTAAACGTGGTCGGCGTCGTCGTGGCTGCCAAAAGCGTCCCGCGGGTTCAGGCTTCCGTCCAGCGACAGGTCGAGATGATTGGCCGCGAGGAACTCCCGCAGGTCCGCCGAGCACATGTAGTCTTTTTTGTCACCATAGGCATCGTCCAGGTCAAAACTGTCGATGCCCAGCTGGTTGGGCATGACCACGTAGGAATCATCCGGCACGCGGCGGGCCATCCAGTGGTGGCCGCCGATGGTCTCCAGCCACCAGATCTCGTGGACATCCTGGAACGCGATGCCGTTCATCTCATAGGTGCCGTAGGTCTCCAGCAGGCGGCCCAGCCGCTCCACGCCCTCCCGGGCCGAGTGGATATAGGGCAGCACCAGATAGACGATATCCTCCTCGCCGATGCCGCCGGGCACCGCCGGGGTATCGCCCATGGCAGGCTGGTACACCACCAGCGGGTCCGCCCCCAGCACGCGGGGGTTGGAGGTGATGGTCTCGGTAGCGGTCATGCCCACATTGGCGGCATTGACACCGGCCGCGGCCCAGATGCCCTTGCCCTCCACAGCGTTTGGCATGGCCGTCATCCGCATGGGATCGCCCGGCAGGGGGATCTCCACATGGGACAGCACGGATTTGTAAACAGCCGGGTGCTCCTCCGGCTGCACGACCACAAATTTTTTGGCCGTGAAATGCCCCGAACCGGAATCGTCGTTGCGGGCGATCATGGTGGAGCCGTCATAGGATGCGTTTTTACCAACAAGGATCGTTGTACAAGCCATAGTTTTTCCCTCCGAAGTTTCAAATTTCGGTTTGCTGGGACTATTGTAGCCTCTTTTGCCCAAAAAGGCAAGAGCGACAAAAAGCCCGTCGGCTCTGCATACGCCGACGGGCTTTTCCGAAAGAAAAAGAATGGGGGTTGATCGCAAAAAGGAAAGAAGATCGCAAACTTACCAGTCCTTGACCGAGCCATCAAAGGCACGGCGGGCGGACGTGCTGCCGCGCTCGTTGGCGGGGTACAGTTCCTCGGCGTCATCGGCCAGCTCCACGCCGATGCCGGGAGCCTCGGGGATCAGCATACAGCCGTTCTCAAAGCGGAGCGGCTCTTTGACCATTCTGTCTTCTGCACCATTGAGGCAGAAACCGGGCAGCTCCTGGATCCCCAGATTGGGGATGGAGGCGCAGATCTGCAGGCAGGCAGCTGTGGAGACGGGGCCCAGCGGGTTGTGCGGGATAACCAGCACATCGTGTGCCTCGGCCAGAGCGCAGATCTTTTTGCTGGTGGTAATACCGCCCACAGCGCAGACGTCCGGGCGGACATACTGGCAGGCGTGGCGGGCCATCAGCACCTCAAACTCACGCAGGTCAATGGCGCGCTCGCCCGTGGCGATGGGCACCCCCACCTTGCTGGCTACTTCAGCCATGGTATCCACGTTATCGGGCGGGACGGGGTCCTCCAAAATCATGGGGCGATAGGGCTCCACGGCACGGCCAAAGGCCACCGCCTCGGGCAGGGTCATACCGCGGTGCACTTCCAACACGAAGTCAAAGTCAGGGCCGACCGCCTCGCGGGCCACGCGGACTTTCTCCACCTCCCGCTCAATGCGGCTGGAGAAGAACTCCCCCTTGCCGTCCGGCGAGCTGGTGGGGCCGTTGCAGAAGATCTTGGCGGCCGTAAAGCCCATCTCCTGCAGCTGCTGATACTGTTTGGCCAGCTCCTGCTTATCCTCGGTGAGGTGCATGACAGAGGCGTACACCCGTACTTTTTCACGGGTCTTTCCGCCCAGCAGCTCATACACGGGCACACCCAGGGCCTTGCCCTTGATATCCCACAGAGCGATATCGATGGCAGAGATGGCACTCATGATGACCGAACCGCGGAAGTAGACCGAACGCAGGAAGTTCTGGTTGTAATCCTCAATGCGGAACGGGTCTTTGCCAATGAGATAGGTGGCAAATTTTTCAATGGCGGCAGCCGTGGCCTGCAAATAGCCCCAGTTGCCTGCTTCGCCCAAACCCACGATGCCTGCATCGGTATACACCTGCACGAACAGGTAGTGCTTGGCAAAGCGAAGCTTGACGTCGGTAATTTTCATAAGTTTAACCTCCAGTTTTTGCTGCGCTCGGGTTTCAAATCAATGATAGATGTTCCTGGAAGAACTGGATATGTTTTTTGAGTGCGCGCTCCCAACCGGGAGTACGGTTTGTCGTGAACCCGTGCATGGCTTCCGGGATTCGCTGCGCTGTCACGCAGACACCTGCCTTGATCAGACGCAATGCAAACGCCTCTGTATCTTCTCGCAGACTATCCTCGCCTGCGGAGAGGACAAGACATTCAGGGAATGCGGCAAGTGCGGTCTCATCTGCCTTGAGCGGCGAACAAAGCGGGTCGGCAGGATCGGCATCGCCAACATAAAAATCGGTATACAGCTTCTCCGTCTGGGCGCGTTTGACCCAAAATTCGTCAGCCTGCAACTCCGGTGAGAGCCGGTTTACAGGATCGACCGTATTATCCACAGGGAAATATTCAAGCAATGCGCAGCAAGGCTTCAGGTGATGCGCTTCCGCATCTTTGATAAGTGCGGCAGCAACAAGATTTCCGCCCGCACTGTGACCGGCCAGCACGATTTTTTGAGGGTCGATTCCAAGTTCTTCCGCATGGTCAAAGGCGTAAGCAATGATACCGTATGTCTCCTCGACTGCTGCCGGAAACGCCTGTTCCGGTGCAAGGCAGTAGTCCACATCCCAGACAAGGCAGTTCAGTTGCTCCATCAGGGTGCAGCAATAGCGGCGGTCACGGTCGGTGCGGCCCTTGATAAAGCCACCACCGTGGAAATTCAACAGCAGGGCTGCTTTGGCGGACAGATGCTCTGGACGCTCCTCGAACAGATGGACTTTGCGACCATCGGCCACTTCGACCCACATTTCTTTTTCGGTGCCGGGCAGAGCGGCCAGCTCTTCCGGACTGACCGGACCAAATCGGTCACGGCTGCGCACAGTATTAGCCATAGCAACTTTTTCTTCAAACGTCATAGGATTTGCGCTCCTTTTCACAGGGCTCAGAATGCCGGGAACACGGTCATGGTGTAGAAGATGTAGATGACAGGCAGGATGAGAGTGATGAGGGCACCGCTCTTGAACAGGCTCTTCAGGTCGTAACCGCCGTCAGCCATGCACATGGGGACAGCAGGGGTAGCCATAGGAGTCAGGAAAGCGGTCAGAGAGCCAGCATTGACCAGCAGGACCAGGCCCGTGGGGTTTGCGCCCAGGGCAGAGCAGGTCAGCAGGCAGATGGGCACGAAGACGGCGGAAACCGAGCGGTTGAGCATGAACTGGGTGAGCAGGAACGGGATGATGAAGAACAGTGCACCCAGGATGTAGTTGTTATGGGTGCCGCCCACGACGGTCGCCAGTGCGTTGCCGATCATATCGCCCGCACCGGTGTTGGTCAGGGAAGTGCCCAGAGCCAGCGCGCCGACAAACAGCATCAGCATATCCCAGGGGATGTCCCGCAGGGCCGATTTCTGATCCACGACACCGAACAGGACCATGAGCAGGCTGCCCACCAGAGCAACGGACCAGGTTTTCAGGTGGAGCTGAGAGGAGAAGATGAGGCAGAGGATGGTGGCAAAGAAGAGGAAAATGCCGATCTTATCCACAACAGGGCTCAGCTTCTGCTGGCCCTTATTGGCGGCTTTCTGCTCCAGCGCCTCAATGGGGACAGCGGGCTGCTTGGGAGTGAACTTGGGACCAACGAAAACCGCCCACAGCGGAACGATGATGAGGACAGGCCATGTACCAATGGTGAAATCAATGGCACGGATGCTCATGCCCGTGAAGCCGTAGCTCTCCATAAAGCCGGTAAACTGGCCTGCCTGCTGGATGGCGCTGGCCAGCGGCAGGATGCCGCAGCAGGCCACGCAGACCACCATAACAGGGAACATGTACTGGCTGCGGCTGTGGCCGGTGTTATCACAAAGGGCGGCCAGCAGCGGGCTGACGATGGCGTACACCACCATGGGACTGGCGATGAAGTTGGTCAGCAGGACGGCAATGAGGATATAACCAAAGTAAGCAGTCTTGAAGCTGCCGCGAGTCAGTTTCATGACGGCGTCGCACATGCCGTCCACCAGAGAGGTACGGCGGAAACCAGCGGCCAAGACGAACATGGTTGCCATCAGCAGGGTGTTGGCATTGGAGAAGCCGGCCAGGGCACCTTCCGCATCGGTGCATCCGGTAAAATACAGGGCTGCCAGAGAGAGCATGGCGGTAAGCCACATGGGGATCTTGTTCAGCATATAGCTGACCAGCGTTGCCGCAAAGATCACCATACAGATGATCATTTGAGTATTCATAATGTTTCCCTTTCCATTCATGTTTTGTTTCTGAAAAGTTCTCTTGCTGCCCGGGCAGGGAGCTTTGTTGCCAATATATTAACAAAAAATTCTTCCTCTGTCGTGGCCAAATGTTTGCGCGTTTTGCAGCGGCGGAGTAATTTTATGTTCCCTTTTGATAATTTTTCCGCAAACGATCCCATTAAAAAATCCAAATCTTTTCCCTGTGCGTTTTTGCCAGAGCATTTTTTATATTCTTGTGCATTGTGCCAAATCCGCCCTGCAAAATTTGGTGCAGCAGTTCAAATCAGTGGTTGACACGTCGGATTTTATCGGTTATCCTTGAAGTGACCTTTTGGGTTGAAAATCTTATCTAAACCTTTTCCACAGGGAAAATATTTGGATTTTTGGAGGAACTCGGATGGAATTTGCAAATTATCAGCTGGACTGGCCCCGGGAAAATCTCTCCGTCCGCTGCTTTGTCCACGATGTGTTCAACTACCGTTATCACTGGCACGAAGATGAATATGAGCTCAACATCCTGCTTCACGGGCGGCAGGAATGCTGCCGCGGCAGCGAAAATTTCCACCTCGATGTGGATGACGTCATTCTGGTGCCGCCCGGCGTCGGCCACGCTTCCATGGGTTCACAGGTGGATACCATTGCCTTTGTGCTGCATTTTTCCGCCTCGGCTTTCAAGCCACTGCTCAAAAAAGGCGGCATCTATGATTTCCCGTCCTGCCGCTCCGACGAAACCACCCGGGACGAGCCCCGCTACCGCCACCTGCGGTTTTATGCCAGCCAGATCTTCCAGTTTGCCCAGCAGGGCGGGCCCTACGCCCAGCTGGGGGTCAAAGCCAGTCTGGAGCTGCTGCTCCTTGCCCTTTGCACCGAGTTCTCCCCTACCCTGCTCAATACCATGCCCGAGGATGAACAACGCCGGGCTGCCGTCCGCCGCCTGCTGGCTTACGTCTCCGACCACTACGCCGAAAAACTGACGCTGGAAGACCTGGCCGATTACGCTCAGTACAACCGCACCTACATTTCCACGCTCTTCAAGCAGATCGTAGGCATCAATTTCCACGAGTACCTGACCCGGGTGCGGTTCCAACACGCCCTCATTGACCTAGCCCTGACCACCGACAGCCTGACCGACATTGCCCTCCGCAACGGCTTTGCAGACCTGAAAACGTTCAACGCCCGGTTCCGCACCACTTTGCAGCGTACCCCTGCAGAGTACCGCGCCCAGCTCTGCCCGGAGCGAGTCGTAGGTGGGATGCAGCGCAAATATCTCCCCTGCGATGACCCACTGCTCCAGCGCAAACTACGGGAGTATTTACAGGTAGGCAAATCTTGAAAACAGCCTAAAAAGCACGTCCGGCGCAGAGTTTCTGGCTCTGCACCGGACGTGCTGCATTTTGGATTCAGTTTTGCGGGTGGAAATGATCGTAGATGGTCCGGGCCAGCCGCGGGCCCACGCCGGGGGTATTTTCCAGCTGGTCCATTGCGGCCTCCCGCACGGCGCCTACGCTCTTGAACCGGGCCATCAGGGCCTTGGCCGTTTTCGGGCCGACGCCCGGCACCTCGGTCAGGGTGGAGGCGTAGCTTTTTTGGTGCATCTGCTGCTTGCGGTAGGCGTTGGCAAAGCGGTGCGTCTCATCCTGAATGGCCGTGATGAACGTGAACGTGCCCCGGTTCATGTTGATGGCGATTTCCCGGCCCTCGCTGTCCACGATGGCACGGGTGCGGTGGTGGTCGTCCTTGACCATGCCGTAGAGGGGGACGTCGGCCAGGGCCGTGCCTGCCAGCGCCTCCCTGGCGGCGCTCACCTGGCCCCGGCCGCCGTCCATCAGGAGCAGGTCCGGCTTCTGGCCAAAATAGTTATTGCTGGGCTCCCCGGCCTTGGCCAGAGCGGCGTATTTTTCGTACTCCGCCGCCCGCCGGGAGACGGTCTCCGCCAGCGAGGCGTAGTCGTCGGTGCCCAGCACGGTTTTCATCTTGAACTTACGGTAGCCCGCCTTATAGGGCTTGCCGTCCTTGAACGTGACCATACCGCAGACACTGGTGCCATCGCCCCAGTTGGAAATATCGTAGCTCTCAATGGCGCGGGGCGGCTTTGCAAGGCCCAGCACCTGGGCCAGCTCGTCCAGCAGCTTTTCTTCCCGGGCATAGCGGCCGCTCTCCCGGGCCAGACGCTCCACTGCATTGGTGTGGGCCATCTCGACAAGACGGGCCTTATCGCCCCGCTGGGGGACGTAGAGCTGCACCTCGCTCCCTCGCTTCTCGTTCAGAGCCTGCTGCAGGGCGTCGGCGTCCGGCGGCAGCTCGTCCACCGCGATGACCTTGGGGATCTGCTCGTCGTCCAGATAGTACCGGGGCAGAAACTCCTCCCGCGCGGCGGCGATATCCGCCGTATCGTGGAAAAGGAACTCCCGCTTATCCGTCAGCCGTCCCTCTCGGAAGCGGAGCACCGCCGCGCAGACGCTGCCGGGGGTGCCCGCCAGTGCCACCACGTCCATCTCCACATCCGGGTCCACCACCACTTTCTGGCCCGCCGTCACTTTGGTGATGGCGTTGATCTGGTCGCGGATCAGGGCCGCTGTCTCAAATTCCAGCCGGTCGGAGGCTTCCATCATCCGCTCGTTGAGGGTTTTCAGGATGTCTTTTTTGCCGTACCGGATCAGGTGGACCGCGCTCCGGACCGCCTGATTGTAATTTTCACAGCTGATCTTGCCGCTGCACACGGCCATGCATTTGCCGATATGGGCGTTCAGGCAGGGGCGGCCCCTGCCGATCTCCTGCGGGAAGCGCTTGTTGCACCGGGGCAGCAGAAAGGCGTCCATGGCCGTTTCTGCCATCTGCCGGGCCGCAAAGCTGGAAGTATAGGGGCCCAGATACTCCGCGCCGTCGTCCTCTTTCTGGAGCACGAACGAGAGCCGGGGCCACTCCTCTTTGGTGATCTTGATATAGCTGTAACCCTTATCGTCCTTGAGCAGGATGTTGTATTTGGGGGTGTGGGCCT
>OGCM01002487.1_pt1 | contig 16791 bp, 12 predicted proteins | sample 1570151 | NCBI WGS metagenome assembly OGCM01 (sample SAMEA4370582, study PRJEB24528) | human gut metagenome
TTGCTATGCGGTACTTTCTACCGCCGGGTTCGGCGATATTGTTGCCATAACTTTCATTGGCAAACTGGTTTCGGTACTTGTCACAATCTACACGATCTTCGTTGTTGCAATCGTTACCGGTGTTGTTGTCAATTATTACGGACAGATTGTAGAGATGCAGCGTCGTGAAACGGCAATGATGTTTCTGGATAAATTAGAACGTCTCCCAGAACTTTCCAAAGAAGAACTGGAAGACATCTCAAAAAGGGTAAAAAAATTCCGCTGAGTTTTCACTCAACGGAATTTTTGTTTTCCACTTTTCTCTTATCAAATAAGGATAGGCATTTGCTGCCTGCTGCCGCAGCCACAAAAATCCATACGAACAATTTCACTGGATAGCATAGAAATAGAAGCATTGTAACGGCTAACGGCTTTTTCATCGTTCCACCTAGAAGCGCCGCTGTAACAATTGCAGATGCGAAAACTAGATGACTCTCTACATTTCCGCAAATCAGCATTCCCACGCCATATCCCATGCATACACCTGCGAAGATAACCGGGAAGAAATGTCCTCCCTTCAAACCGAACTGTATACAAATATTTGTGAGAAGCACTTTCAAAAATGCAACTCCGATCAGTGCTAACGGAAGGTATTGACTATACTCTTTCATCAACTCTCCCATCTGTTCTTCTCCCGAAAACATAACTGCCGGGATTAACATTCCACAGATTCCAAGACAAATTCCTGCGAGAACTTCTCGAAGAACTGCCGGTACCTTTTTCGCAGTTTTCTTCGTTATCTGATGTGTCTTTTCATAAAAAACAGCTAACACGCATCCTGCAATAATATAGAGAAGTATTAATGCATAGTCCATCTTTCCGATCTCAACTGCCTCAAAGCTTGGAAAACCGGAAAGTCCTGAACCGAATACTGCGGAAAGTCCTGCATAAATACCTGTTGCAGCAGCAATTGCGATTCCATAAATAAATATCTTTGATGAAATTCCTGCCGGAACAACAGTTTGTTCTGAATTATTCTCTTCTAAAGTGTTCTCTTCCACTTCAAACAATCCAAATAGCGGAGCATGGAATAAAACACTTAAGGATGCTGCTACCCCGATCTGGGAGTATTCCTTCGCATGCTGTCTGGCAAACTTCAGATTATCTCCTGCCCAGTAACACATTCCGACGATAATTCCGGTAAGCCCGGCTTCCGGACCTACACTGCTTCCGATCAAAAGCGGCAGCACTGCTGCGATCATCATGACAAGCATATTTTTATAATCATAATGCTTCTCCGTTTTCACTTTTGCCATAACAGTTTCCATTTCCTCCGGATAATCTCCGAACATCTTCCGGAAGACACCGACAAAAAATGCACCGATCACACAGACCACTATCGTATAGTATGGTAATGAAAAATGTTCCGGAACCCATTCCCAGATAAGATTCATTCCGACTGCCATGATCTTCAAAAGTGCCCAGACCAATCCGCCGGCAACTGCACCGATAATTGCACAGAACAGCCAGAGCTCTAACTGGTTTTTTATCTTTATATTTCTAATTTCTTTTTGACTGTTCATCGATCTGTCCTTTACGTTTTCTATTTTTCAGATGTTTCTGCATCCGTATCTCTTACCTGCGGAATTAAGGAAGCTGCCAATTTCCCTTTTCCGCGATGTTTCAGGTATAAAATTCCAATTGCAGAAAATACAACGGCTCCGACAAAATTCACCATAAGATCTTTCATTGTATCTACGATTCCAATGTCTAAATATCCGCCCAGATTCCAAGTCTCACCGTTGATCACAACGGACTGAACATCTACATGGATTGGGATATTTGCTCCTGTCGGATTCAACTTCACGGAATTGATTGCCGGAACGATCCAGTCTTTCTGCATATCCAATCCGAAAAACCAATCCATACTGAATTCAAAGAACTCCCACAAAACACCAACTGTCATTGAAAAACAAAATGCAAAAAATGCCACGAAATATGGGGACATCTTAATTGAAAATCGATCACTTCTGTTGAATAAATCAATCAGCGCAAACCCGATTGCCGCCATCAGGAATCCATTCGTTGTATGCAAAATAGTATCCCATACCGGAATCTTTACATAAAATGCATTGATCTCTCCAAGTATCTCTGCTGAAAAGATAAAAATCAGAATAACCGTTTCCAGACCAACCGGAATTGTCACTCCAAGTTTCTTGTCGATAAACTGTGGCACCATAAACAAAATCAATGTTAAAATCCCAAGAAACATATTGTGATAGTTTCCTAAAAAGAATTGTCTGATAATGGAGACAATAACCAACATTGTCAGTACCATCTGGACCCTTGTTCTATTTCTTGCTTTTTTACTTAATTCACTCATTTCTCACTCTCCTTTTCTCTCAACACATTGCGGTCAGAAACACTTTTTATTACATGTTTAAGATATACCGCATCTGTTTTCATAATATACTAATTTCATCTTTTTTTCAATAAAAGGTGTCAGGCCGAAGTTTAAAATAACAGCTTCCCCATATGCCTGACACCTTTCTATCTATCGTTTATAGATTCACTTTAATTTTACTTCTGTTTTCTTCTTCTAATAACATAAATCATTCCACCGATCACTGCAATTGATCCTGCAATCATCAGAATCCAGATGTAGCTGATGCTATCTCCTGTCTTTGCTGTTTTCACCTGTTTTCCTGACACTGAAGTTCCTGTTGGTTTCTTTCCGGCAGTACCTGTCGATGTTTCCTTCGAATCGGTTGGATTCTTTGTTTCTTCTTTCTTCACAATCTGGTAATCTATCTGATAGTCTGTATCATCTCCGTGAAGCACATAATTATCACTCTGTTCGCCGATCATTCCGACAATAGTGGCTGTATATGTTCCGGTCTTGATTTCATTTCCACCTTCTACAACCGCCTTGCAGTCATCTTCGAACAATACCCCTGTAAATACTGCAGACACATTTGCTTCTTTCCCTGTATAAATCACAGTTCCGTCCGTATTCCATGCAACGCCCAGAGGTTTTGGCTGTACCTGCAGTGTTCCTGGTTTAAACAGTACTGTGTAATTCGCATTATCTGCTGTCAGCGGAGTTTTTTCTGTAATATCATAAAGACCGACCGTACAGTTTTCTTTTTCTGCATTTCCTGCTGTCAATGTGACATTTATTTTCAAATCCTCTAACTGATCATCCCCTGCCAGACTTCCATCACTGATTGACCAGGTATACTCTGTGATCGTCTGTCCATATTCTTTCTCCATACGGTCCGGTCTGATCGTAATGCTTCTCGGTTTTACTGTTACAGGAATATTTGACGTAACTGTCTTGTAGTTCGGATTAGCCGGTGTGAAGATCATCTCCTGTTCACTTTGATCCTCTGCTACTGTAAGCATTGTCGTATCGTCTGCAAAACGGAATACACCTTCTCCCGACTGACTGGAAAGTATTGCTTTCTTTAAGCTGTCTCCATAAATCACTTCTGCTGCCGGGAAAGTCACTTCCGGATCTGCCTGCAAAATCTCATATTCCCATATATGTACGCGATTTGTACCGGAAAAGATATAGTTTTCATTGGTCAGACCTATTGCAAGTGCCTTGTAATTTCCAACTTCTGTATGATCTGCATTGAGCAGTTTTTTAATCGCACAACTATCCTTTTCTAAAAGGCTGTCTGCTTTCACGTTTGCCTCTATTCCACATGCATTTCCTGTATATGTATACTGTGCTACCGCATTCCATTCTATCTCTGCTTCCTTTTGTGATACATTAAGGAATGCTGGACGAACTACAACATCATAATTACTATTTGATGCATTATCTTTCAGAATAACATATTTTCCTGCATTTCCATAAGCACCAAGAATGTCATCTCCATCTTCATCTGTTATGCTTCCTGTCAGAATATCTTCCGGTTTAATTGTTGTTGCTTTCAATGTCAGTCCAAGACTTTCAACGGTATCACCCGGAAGAAGTTTCGCCTTTTCTGAATCACTGATCGTAAATGTAAGATCTGCGCTGGTCAACTCATCTCCATATGTCTTTGTTTTCTTTTCTGCACGGACAATGATTCTCTGTGCACTACTGACTGCTCCATTTTCGAATGTAGTGTTTTCTGCTATGCTGCTTTTGGAACCTGTTGTTTCCATTGTGTTCACTGGATTGATATCAAGATCGTATTCTTTCAAATGAATCCAGTTTACCTTGAATCCGCCTACTGTTTCCGGACAATCAATCTTATAGCTTCCTGCATCGATTATCTCATTTAATGACTGTCCTGTCTCCTGGATTCTCATTTCATCCGTAACATTTGCAAAAAGTGCTTCCACTTCATCTGCGCTCAGTGTTTCCGTTGGTGCAACAACGTATGACATCTTCGGAGTTTCACCATAGGAAATTTCTTCATATCCGAGATACGCTGTGATCACTTCTGACTTATTCACTGTTTTTACCGGAACCCACATAGTAATAGTTTTGTATTTTTTATTATCTGTCGGCAGGAAGGTCAGTTCAAATTTTGTCTGATCTGCTACTTCCTGATCTGTCACAACATGAGCTGCATCTTCAAACTTCCATGTTCCTGCCGGTGCATTTTCAATTCCCTTCAATGTAGCTTCTGTCAGTGTCTGACCATATTCAACCTCTACTTCCGGTGTAGGAAGTTTTGGTTCAAATATCATGTTGCTGTTTGTCTCATAGATCAACCGTGACATTGGTTCATCAATAAAGTTAAGCATTACTGTTCCAAGGAATCTGTTATCGATACAATTCTCCTTATCTTTATATAAATCCGAATTAATATCTCTTGTCATATTCAACGGAATTCCATTTGCACAGGAAGTATAATTAAATACCCATGAATTAGAATCAATTGGATGACTTGTATCTATTCCTGTTGTCTGTTTCATTGTTCCTGCTATATATTCCCACTTCTTTGAATAAATATCACAGTCATATGTATTATATGCATCCTGGATATACACTCGATTTTTTCCATCATCATATGTTTTATATGCATACTTATAATCTCTATAACTCACATCATCCCAATTGGTAAGATCAAGTCCCATTGCACGCGTCTGCCAGGCTTCATAATTTTGAGTTAATTTAAATCTTCGGATAAGTACAATTTTTCCACGAGCTTCCTTCATTGATGGAATGTCTCCCTCAGTGTACACTTTATCCTGATGATTTTTCACAAATTCTGCAACTGCATGCTCCATTCCTACTGTAGAACCATCATCCGGTTTTATCGTAAGAATAATTGTTTCTGAAGGATGTTTTTCCAAAAAAGCAAGTGATGTATTAAAGATTGACTGTAATGTAAGATCACTTCCGTCTTTTTCCTGACACTGCCATGTATCGCCTCCATGTATAATCTTCACGTCTGCCGCAGAAGCATCGTCTTTTGTTGCATTTCCACGAATATCAAAACTACGTGCTCCCACATTCAACTGCTCATCATAATAAAGATTCTGACAAGATGTGAGTGATAAACTTGCAACAAGGTCTTGTACAACCCCTGCTGTTCCTGTATCATGTGTTGCCGGAATATTTACAGAAGATAATAGTGCATCATCTGGAATATCTGCCATCCATTCATCTGCGTAACCGTAAGCCGTATCATTTGTACTTCCTGCCAAAATTGACACATTCATAGCCGTCGCTGTATGACCAATCCATGTCTCGCCAATCCCCTCTTTTAGATACATACCGCTTCTGGCATTCATGATTTTATATGTTCCATCATCCTGTCTAAAGAAGCGCCACAGTTGGCTGGTATTTTGATTTCTGTCAAAACTTTCCTTATTCCAGATATGTACTATTGTATTTGCACAACCTGATTCTCCCAGGACATCTATCGCATAATTGGTATCTTTCTCTCCATCCGATATAGCTTCAATTCTATATGCCTGATAGTCTGGATACCAAACCAGTTTCCATTTACTGGCGATCCCCTGTTCTAGAAAAAGTAACTGTGTTCCTGGGAGTGACTCATTTGAAGGCCTGTTTATTGCTTCATGTGTTTCTGCTTTATAGATTTCAGAAACTACACTTTTATCTCCATCTTTTAAAATCTGAGTTTCCTTTCCTGTGAGCGGAACCACCGATTTTGTAACCAGCCAGACTTTTCTATCTTTTTCTTCTGTCTGAATAATATTGGGATTATTATTATTCAAATTTCCTGAGTATCCAAGCCATCTTCCACTTTTTCTATTCTTTATATAATATCTTTTATTTCCGTTTGCATCATTTCCAAGATAATAAAATGCAAATTGACGATGCTCTTTTCCTTTGACTTTCTCATCATTACTTTCCCATACATGTATCTTTGCACCGCTATCTTTACTTTCATCTTCTACATCTGCGAAACGATCTGTTCCATTCACCTTAATGTGTTTAATTCCATACCATCCGTTTTCTATTTTATCCAGACGAAAACGGCAATTACCGCCTTCTCCGGTATCCAAATGTACATCGCTTCCTTTCTCGCCACTGTCATTTACATTCCAACGATAATCTGTATTTTCTTCCAATGTAATAAATAATTCGCTGTTCGTCTCCATATTTGTGTCCAGCGTTCCACTGGAATCTGCCGCTTTTACACTGATTGGAATCCCCGTAAGTGCTATCGTCATACATATGAGCGCTGCCATTATCCTTTTTATTGTTTTCATATCCGTTTTTCCTCCTCATTTGTATTTTGCTATATTATCGGCAATCATATTTCTTATTATTATATTTTTGATACCAGATTGTTCAATATTTTTGACATGAACTGTCTGAAAATGGCACGAATCGTCATTCTGTGCTATACTAATCCTATGTCAAAACGTTTGTATTTAATATGAACTGTGCAAACCTGCACGACAACACTTTATGGATTATCTATTTCAAAAGGGGGGATTTTGATGCGGACTTTAATTTTCCAGACTTTGGAATTTACAGTTTTGATTCCTGGTATGCTGCTTGCCTATCTGCCGGTAAGATCATCTCTGAAACAAACACCTAAGAAGCTGGCTGTCTGGATGCTCCCGCTTCTTATTATATGCTCTTGTTTTTGTGGTTTTGCATGCTATAGATTCCATTTGTCAACAAGATCTGTTTTTCTTCCTCTTCTATTTGTTCTACTTGTTCTATATCATAACACTTTGTTAATTTCACTTTGGAAATCTGTCAGCATCTATCTTGCCGTCTGTGCAGTTTTTTCCTGCTTTAACAGCCTTTCCAGAGCTGCTTCTGCAATGTTGAATTTTGGTTCTGGACACCTTGCATTTTCCGGTTTTTCTACTTTTGGAATCCTGTATAATCTTTTCTGCATTCTTTTCGTCCTTCTCGTATGGTATCCAGCCTCCCATTCAGTCAAAGAAATAGTAGAAGATGAAAATCTTGCTCCGACCTGGTATGTTTTCTGGATTCTCCCGGTTCTGGTCATCGGATTGAACCTTGCTTTGATTCCAAAATATAACACCGTCCTGCACACGCAGCGTTTTCTCCGCGGATACATTGTGATTGTTTATGCTCTTCTACTCATCCTTGCATTATTTTACTCGATGTTTTTAATGATGGCTAATATCCTGAATAAAAACAAAAAACTTCAGCAGGAAAATCTTTTTCTTTCTGTACAGCAGGAACGATATGAGAATTTAAGAAGTGCGATTGAAGATGCCAGACAGGCTCGACATGATATTCGTCATCATTTTATACAACTTTCCACCATGGCCAAAGACGGTGATTTAGAAAAGATCAAAGAATACCTGCAAAATGCAATGGATAAAATTCCAAACCTTACATATCACTTCTGTGAAAATCAGTCTGTCGATAACGTGATTGGATATTATTATGCGCTTGCTCAAAAAGAAGAAATTCCATTTGCTGCCCGTGTTGATCTTCCAAAAGAACTTTCCGTAGATGAAATGGATCTCTGTCTTATTCTTTCCAATCTATTAGAAAATGCATTGGAAGCCAGTCGCAAAACTACCGCTGCGCAGCAGCAGATATCGTTGGAAATCTATCAACATTCTGCTTCTATTCTTTTAATCCGGGTAGAAAATAATTTTGACGGAACGATCAAAGAAAAGAACCATCTGTTCCATTCCACCAAGCGAAAAGGTCTGGGAATCGGTACCCAGTCTGTCCGCAGAATGGCAGAAAAGAACGATGGTTCCTGTAATTTTACTTATGAAGATGGAGTCTTTACTGCAAAGGTCATGCTTCGCGCTGACCTTTAAAAGGCTATGCTTTCTTTCTTCCTCTTACTGTTGCCACGATCATGCAAAGAAGAATTGTCAAAACCATATCCGGAAGTGTATTTCCAAGCAGCATATCAATATTCATCAGAACACGGTATAAAATGAAGCCGGCCAGCCAGATCAACAGATTACACCAATCGAATCCGGTTTCCGATTTTTTCTTTTTCAGAATAAAGAAATCTGCAATCTGCACTGCGATCATTGGCGCAAATACAGAGCCGATCAGATACAGGAAATCTGTGATATCGTCCATCGGATAGACAATTGCTCCGATGGTACCGATCACTGTTACAACTACAGCAACGTATTTTCCTTTAAGTCCTGCAAAGATGGATTCACTTGAAATTCCTGCTGAATAAGCATCCAGGAAAGTGGTTGTAACTGTTGAAAATACAATGATCAGAAGACCTGCGATTCCAAGTCCTGCTTTTACCATGATCTGTGCGATATCACTTTCTCCTGTGAACAATGCAGCACCCATTCCGACCAGATACATAAAACAGCTTACAACTCCATAAACAACTGTACTGACTGCGGTTGCCTTCACAGGTTCTTTCGCCTCTCTTGTATAATCACTGATCAACGGAAGCCAGGACAATGGCATTGCAACCGCAAGTTCTACTGCTGCTCCAAAGGAAAATGTCTCATCGGTAATGGATGTAACTACAGTTCCATCAAAGAAAATAATCTTAAAAAGAATCAATGTAAGAATAAAAAGTGCTGCCATCGCAACTGTATTTACCTTTCCAAGATTCGTAATTCCGATCAGAATCCATACAATGATCAATGCACCTATTACCAGACACCATACCCAGTGTCCCACTGTAAAGATGCCTCCTGCTGCCAGTGCTCCATCATAGATCATAATTGCAGTCCATCCGACAAGCTGAAGCACATTCAGGATTGCGAAAAGCTGTCCTCCATGACTTCCAAAGCTGTCTTTTACTGTCTCCATGGCACTTTTTCTTGTCTTACCTCCAATCACTCCAGCCAGAAACAACATGATACATCCAATCACATGTCCTACCAGAATGGCTGCCAGCCCTCTGCCAAATCCAAGAGCTACAAAATATGTCCCTGTAAGAATCTCAGCAATGGAGACTCCTGCTCCAAACCAGATTAATCCGTTCTCAAATAATGATGTTCTTTTTTCCATAGTTTATGCCTCTGCTTCTTTTGTATATTCATTCTGGATAGCAAATCCATGATCCATTGGACCGCTTCCCTTCCCAAGGTCAAGCATTGCTGCAAGTGCCCCAGAGATATACTCTTTCGCACGCTCCACAGACTCCTCCAATGAGAATCCTTTTGCAAGATTAGAAGCAATCGCAGAAGACAATGTACAACCTGTACCATGAGTATTCGGATTATCAATTCTTTTTCCGTTAAACCATCGATACGCTCCATCTGCATACAGCAGATCATTCGCATCATTTAAGTTATGTCCACCCTTGCAGAGTACTGCACAGTGATATTTTTCTGAAATTTCTTTCGCCGCATCGATCATCTCTTCTGCACTTGTGATCTTTCTTCCGATCAACTCCTCTGCCTCCGGAATATTCGGAGTCAGTACACTTGCAAGCGGGAATAATTCTTCCTTCAATGTATCCGCCGCATCATCACTGATCAGCTTCGCTCCGCTTGTTGCTACCATAACAGGATCTACTACAATATTCTTTGCTTCATACTGACGCAGCTTCGCTGCAATAACTTTGATCAGTTCTTTATCTGAAACCATCCCGATCTTTACGGCATCCGGATAGATATCTGTAAAGATACTGTCAAGCTCCTGTCCTAAAAATTCCGGTGTTGCATTTAATATAGAAGTAACACCTGTTGTATTCTGCGCTGTCAATGCAGTAATCGCACTCATTGCATATACTCCATTGGTGATCATTGTCTTGATATCAGCCTGGATTCCTGCGCCTCCGCTAGAGTCACTTCCGGCGATTGTAATTGCTGTTTTCATGTTCTTGGCCTCCTTCTTTTTTAAAAACGGGTACAAAAAAAGCGGGTGATGGGAATCGAACCCACGTATCCAGCTTGGAAGGCTGGTGTTCTACCATTGAACTACACCCGCGTGTCTCGCGTTATCTCTGACACGAGTTATATCTTATCATACGCATCAGAGATATGCAAGCACAAATTTAAATTTTTCTAAGTTTTTTAAATTTTTTGTATCTACCTTATTACAATTTTTGCAATTCCATCAATTTCTTTCTTAATCTCATATTTTCCTCTTCTGCTTTATCAGCTCTTTGTTTTTCTTCTTCTGCTCTTTGTTTTTCTTCTTCTGCTCTTTGTTTTTCTTCTTCCGCTCTTTGCTTTTCTTCTTCTATCTTTTGCTTCTCTTCTTCTAGTTCTCTTGCAATGCTCTCCTTCGCTTGAGCCACCTGTTCGGCTACCTTCTCTGCCACTTGTTCTTCGACCTGTTTTGCAACACTTGCCTTTACTTGTGCCAATTCTTCTTCCATCTCGTCAATCATCAACTTTACTGTATTACGATCCAAAATCTCAAGTTCTTTCGAAAACATCTCCATCATTCCTTCCATATTAAGACAGAGTGTATAGATTTCTTCATAAATCTTCTGAAAATCCGAATTCTGATTCAAAAGTTTTATAATCATCTCTGGATCATCCTGACTGAGAAATACAAGCCACTCTTCCAATCTGTTTTTTATCTTTCTGTTTTCATTTTGAATGATGTCACTAAAAATGTCAAGACATATAAAAGTATATTCTTGCAGTAAATTCACTTCTACTCCTGTATCACTTTTTTGTTCGCAATGGTGAATATATATTTCTTTCGAAAACCTGCGGAAATCAGCGCTGCTCTTTTCAAATAATACAATTGTATAGACTTTCTGAATTCTCTTATAAGTAAATGAATTTCCTAATTCTGCGCGCACTCGTTTATACTGTCGTAACAATAAATCAGAAGAATAACAGGCACTTCTCTGTCCTGGAAATAAATATCCCATTTTTTGTACTTCAACATTTGCTATACTGCCATCTTCAAACTGAACAACAATGTCCATAATCAATAAGGAGCTCTCTGCTGCAATACGCGCTGATTCATTCGGAAGTACTTTTAAAATTCTAATTTTTCTTCCCAGTATTTCTGATAGAAAATCATTTAACCTTTCGGGTCTGGTATCCGGATTCATAATAACTTTAAAATAGGTATCATAGAGAAGTTTTACACCTTTTACACCAGTGCAAATGTCAAGATATTCCTGTTGGTATTTTTCTTCCCAACCGCAAAATGTCTTCCACATTTTCGGGCTATTCCGGATTTCTTCAAGCACTTGTCCTTTGGTTCTGATCATTGGGAAATAGTTTTGTAATTTGTTTTTCATCGTTTATTTTGATGCGATATTTAAAATAAAACAGTCCTCTTACCTGCCCAACACCAACTTCATGAATTGGTATATTCTCAGAATATCCCAGTCCACTTTTAATTGCAATGTGTTTCTTGTTTATAACCACATCTTTTTTGTTGATAACCTGTGGATAACTTTATAAATCAACATCCCCTCAATTTCGACTGTCATTTTCACCAAATAAACGTTATAATATTATTAATTTATAGTCATTTTTTATATAAAACGCCATAATTCAAAAAAGCGGAGAAAAAATGTCACATGGCCTTTTAATGTATCAGCTTTTCTCTCTATAATGAATAAAAAGGAGGAGGAAGTCAAGTATTACATGTCCGTGATCGATGTGGAAGCTGACCAGACTTATATCAAAGCCGGAGAAGAATGCAAGTACATATACATCATTTTATCAGGGAAAGTAACCGGAGTCGAATGGCCGATGCATGAGAAATCTTATTTCTTTAAGGACTTTGGACCAGGTGACTTCTTTGGTGAGATTGAATGTTTTTCCGGACTTCCAAGATACCGGAGATTCTGGTACTTAACCAGACACGAGCGCGCATTTCCGAAGAAGTGGGGATTTCTATTAAAACTCTGGACAGAAACATCAGAAAGCTGGAAGAGATGAATCTTCTGACGCTGAATAAAAGAAAGATCGTGATCACCAAAGCCCAATATCTTCAGATGAAACAGGATATTGATTTTTATGTAAACGGTTGATCCAAACTTATGTTTAAGGAGGGGATAACATGTATGTGGGAAAAAAGGTTACTCGTGTAGATGCCTACGATAAAGTAATTGGACGTACAAGATATACAGATGATCTCTGTGATAAGAGTGCCTATATTGCACGTATTTTTCACTCTACAATTGCCAACGGACGTGTTCTTTCTATTGACACATCTGAAGCTGAGAAGATACCTGGAGTTGTAAAAGTATTTACCTGTTTTGATTTAAAGGAGAAGCATTATTTCCCAACTGCCGGACATCCATGGTCCACAGATGAATCACATCAGGATGTTGCCGATCGTCTTGTACTTACAGACCGCGTCAGATTTTATGGGGATGATATCGCTGCGGTTGTAGCAGAGGATGAGGTTTCCGCTGCACAGGCACTTCGTGCGATCAAAGTAGAATATGAAGAATATCCATTTGTTCTGGATGTTCTAGATGCTATGAAAGAGGATGCTCCTCAGCTTCATGAGGATTATCCGAACAATATTCTCAAACACACAACGATCAGTAAAGGTAACTACGAAGAAGCAATCAAAGAACCTGGACTGATCAAAGTAGAAGGCTGGTACAGCACACCAACCGTTCAGCACTGTCATATTGAAAACTTTATCTGCTATGCTGAGATGGAAGGCGACCGCATCAAGATTGTAAGTTCTACTCAGATTCCTCATATCGTACGTCGTGTTGTCGGCCAGGCACTCGGAGTTGAATGGGGTAAGATCCGTGTCGTTAAGCCTTACATCGGCGGTGGTTTCGGAAATAAACAGGATGTTTTGTATGAACCACTTTGTGCATGGCTGTCCATGCAGCTTCACGGACATCTTATTAAACTTGATGTACCAAGAGAGGAGACCTTTGTTTCTACCCGTGTACGTCATGCGATCAAGAGCCACATCATTTCATGGGTTCGTCCGGATGGAACATTTGCTGCAAGAAAACTGGAAGCATTTTCTGATCAGGGTGCTTACGCATCTCACGGTCACAGTATCTGTGCCAAAGGAGTTGGCGCATTCCCGCAGCTTTATCCTTGTGATAACGTAGAGGCTGATGCTTATACAATATTCACGAACAAATCCGTTGCCGGTGCGATGCGTGGTTACGGAATTCCACAGGCAATGTGGGCTGTAGAATGTCATACAGAAGACATTTGTGCAAAACTTAACATGGATCCGCTTGAATTCCGCCGCAAGAACCTGATGCCGGTCGGATTCAAGGATGCATTTTCTAAAAATGAATTATACAGCGACACATTCAACCAATGTCTTGACAAAGGAATCGAAGTTACTGATTACCTTCGTAAATACAAAGAATACCAGAACCAGACAGGAGATATCCGCAGAGGTATCGGTATGGCAGTCTTCTGGTACAACACAGCTGTATGGCCAATCTCACTTGAGACATCTTCCTGCCGTATGGTATTGAATCAGGATGGTTCTCTTCAGGTTCAGCTCGGTGAGACAGAGATCGGACAGGGTGCTGATACTGCATATTCACAGATGACTGCAGATATTCTTGGCGTTCCGCTTGAAGCTGTACACGTTGTTTCCTGTCAGGATACAGACGTTACACCATTCGGAACAGGTGCTTATGCATCCCGTCAGACTTATACAGCCGGATTCTCAATTCGCCAGACAGCACTGCTTCTGAAAGAACGCATTTTGAAATATGCGCATGAACTGACAAGAATGCCTGAATATAACCTGGATATCATTGACGGACAGATTGTTCGTATCACAGATAACCGTGTTCTGATGTCTCTTGGAGATCTTTCAACAGAAGCACTTTACAGCCTTTCACACAGTGAGCATCTGTCAGCTGAAAGTACAGCACAGATTAAGTCCAATGCTTACTCCTTCGGATGTACATTTGCAGAAGTTGAAGTTGACATCCCGATGTGTAAGGTAAAACTGCTTGATATCGTCAATGTACATGACGCCGGAACTCTTATCAACCCGGCACTTGCTGAAGCTCAGGTACACGGTGGTATGAGTATGGGAATCGGATTCGGACTTTCTGAAAACCTGCTCTTTGATCCGAAGACCGGAAGAGCATTAAATAATAACTTGCTCGATTACAAGTTATCCACATTTATGGATCATCCGAGACTACGCGCTTATTTCGTAGAAAATGCGGAGCCTACAAGTGCATTCGGAACAAAATCTCTTGGTGAGCCACCGACATGTTCCATTGCACCTGCAATCCGTAACGCAGTTTATCAGGCAACAGGTGTCTATGTAAATGATGCACCGGTGAATCCACACCATCTGTTCCGCAGTATGAAGGAACAACATATGTTTGAGGAAGGAGGAGAAGCAAATGTATGATCTTAAAGCACTTTATGAAGCTGAAAGCGTAGCTCATGCTATACAGCTTTTACAGGAACATCCGGAAGCACAGATCATTGCCGGCGGAAGTGACGTTCTTGTACAGATGCGTGAAGGACGTCGCGCAGGAAAAGAACTTGTAAGCATTTATAAAATTGATGAAATGAGAGGCATATCTTATGAAGAAGACGGTGCGATCCGCATTGGCTCTCTGACCAGCTTCTCTCATATTACAAAGGATCCGATCATCCAGAAGCATATCAACGTACTTGGGGAAGCTGTTGATATGGTTGGTGGACCACAGATCCGTAACATCGGAACGATCGGTGGAAACACATGTAATGGTGTTACATCCGCTGATTCCGCTTCAACACTTCATGCATGGGATGCAATTGTTGAGATCACAGGACCGGACGGAGTTCGCAGAATTCCGATCCATGACTTCTATATTAAAGCAGGAGTCGTTGATCTGAAACCAGCAGAGATTCAGACAGCGATCATCATTCCGAAGGAAGCATACGAAGGCTACCACGGACATTACATTAAATACGCAATGCGTAATGCAATGGATATCGCAACAACAGGATGTTCTGTCAATGTAAAACTCTCTGAGGATAAGAAGACGATCGAGGATGTCAGAATTGCTTACGGAGTTGCAGGACCTGTTCCGATGCGTGCACCTTCTGCTGAGGCAAAAGCAAATGGCAAACCGCTTACAAAAGCTGTTGTTCATGAATTTGGTCAGGCTGTTCTGGAAGATATCAATCCACGTGACAGCTGGAGAGCATCCAAGGCATTCCGTCAGCACATCGCTACTGTTCTTGCAGAGCGTGCACTGACAGAATCTATCAGATTGGCAGGAGGTGTGATCGATGAATAAACAGTACAAATTACTTACCTGCACGATCAACGGTATGAGCAAAGAACAAAATATACAATATAAACTGGTCCGCTGTAAGATCAATGGCGTGATGAAGGAGACGATGGTGGATGTACGCGCGTCACTTACAGATATGCTGCGCGGAGAGTATCAGCTAAACAGTGTGAAGAAGGGCTGTGAGGTTGGAGAATGTGGAGCATGCAATGTAATCATTGATGGGGAATGCTTCAACTCCTGTATCTATCTCGGTGTATGGGCTGAGGGAAAAGAAATCCTTACTCTTGAAGGTCTCGCCGGACCAAATGGTGAGTTATCCGATATTCAGCAGGCATTTATTGATGAAGCAGCTGTTCAGTGTGGCTTCTGTACACCTGGATTCATCATGAGTGCAACTGAACTTTTAAATGCCGGCAAAGAATTCTCAGATGATGAGATCCGTAAAATGATGTCCGGTCATCTGTGCCGTTGCACAGGTTATGAAAACATTTTCCGTGCAGTCAAGAAGACAATGCTTCGCAGACTCGGAAAAAATGAAGAAGCAGACGCTGTCTAACTATCCAATATGGAAGATTGGTTCAATCCTGTACGAAGGAATCAAGATGCTCAAAGACTGCGAGTTCAATGACCGCACAATGATCATTGTATCTCTCGCTTTCTGCGTCGGTGTTGGTCTTACACAAACAGATGCGAACTTCTTCAGCGCTTTCCCACAGGCTGTGGGAGATATCTTCAACGGAAATGCTGTTGCAGGTGTGTTCGTAGTATCACTGCTGCTCAGTCTGATTCTGCCGAAAGATAAAAGTGAAAAAGTAGAAGAATAACGAATAAGAAGAAAAATAACAGCTGTAATTGAAAAATATTTCTCTTACAGCTGTTATTTTTCTTTTTTTAAAAGGTTTTCTTTTACCATCCAGCTTCCAGAGCAGCCATCACCTTGATTATTTGGGCTTCCTTCTGCATATTCCGCTCACTCCTTTGTGCTGATCTTCTTCAGACATGCAATCAATTCTGCCTCACTTCTTACCACTGCATCCGGCTTTACATCACCTGCTGCCTGATGTCCGCGATGATTATACCAGACTGCATTCCATCCTGCAGCTTTTGCCCCAACAATATCATTTTCAAAAGAATCTCCTACATAGCAGATCTCTTGCGGCAAAATCCCCATTCTTTCCGCCGCACGACTGAAAATCCTCTTGTCCGGTTTTGCTACCCCGAGTGCTCCTGATAT
>OGCM01002500.1_pt1 | contig 16747 bp, 11 predicted proteins | sample 1570151 | NCBI WGS metagenome assembly OGCM01 (sample SAMEA4370582, study PRJEB24528) | human gut metagenome
ATATTCAAGGACGAACACATTATAACCGGCCTGATAAAATTCCATAGCAACCAGATGTGCTTCCGAAGGCGATACAAGTCTGTAACCGCCTCCCGGAACAACCAGCATCGCCGGATGCATCAGCTCATCCTCATGAATATAGCTGACCATAATCGGGATAAAACCATGCGCCGCAGGGTAATGATAATCTTCTTTGTGCCATAATTCTATTCTTTCGCCTATCATGTGTTAATTCCTCCTGTGTGATTTATAATTTGTGCTTTTCTGTTATTCTTTTAGGAGCACGGACTTTGCTCGTTGCTCGCGTAAAAAAGCCACGAAAGACAAGATCCCCCAACCTTGTCTTCCATGACTCCCATTACATACACTCAACTTGCTTTACAGTTCGAATCCTTCCAGATATGGATTCTCTGCCTCAGAAAACTTCTCTTCCTCAACCATCTGCGCGATTGCCGGGTCAAGTGGCATCTTTCCGAGAACCGGAACATTAAGATCTTCTGCAATCTCATCAATGTGGCTTTCTCCAAATACTTTAATCTCTTTGCCACAATCCGGACACTTCACATAGCTGTAGTTCTCAACAATTCCAAGAACCGGAATATTCATCTGCTTCGCCATTCCATATGCCTTCTTCACGATCATCTGTACAAGATCCTGCGGAGATGTAACGATCACAACGCCATCAACCGGAAGAGACTGGAATACTGTCAACGGAACATCACCTGTTCCAGGTGGCATATCAACGAAAAGATAATCAAGATCTCCCCACATAACATCTGTCCAGAACTGCTTTACAACACCTGCGATCACTGGTCCCCTCCAGATAACCGGTGCTTCCTCGTCTTCCAAAAGAAGATTGACAGACATGATCTTTGTTCCGTCTGCTGCTTCACATGGAAGAATTCCCTGCTCAGTTCCTACTGCCATCTCATGAAGTCCGTACATCTTTGGGATAGATGGACCTGTAATATCTGCATCCATGATACCAACATTATATCCTTTTGCTCTCATCATTCTTGCAAGGGATGCTGTCACGAGTGACTTACCAACGCCGCCCTTTCCACTGACAACGCCGATCACTTTTTTAATAGATGAATACATGTTCATCGGTTCATGCATATCAACTTTCTTACTTGTGCACGTTCCTGCACTGGCACAGCTGGCGCAGGATTCCTCTGAACATCCTGCTGTTTTCTGCTCTTCTGCCATAATACCATAACCTCTTTTCTACAAATAATGTAACCGTTCAGAGCCAACCTCCAAAATGCTACGCATTTCGTCAGACATTTTCTGACACAGTGAGTTACTGCTCACACTATGTACGATCAGCAACGCAATGACATTATTGTAGCACATTTCCTTGAAGAATGATAGGCTGAACCTATGCTTTTATTTTTCTAAGTGTTATACTTATGTTAATTGTTATGTTAATTCTTAATTCATTCTAACTTGAATACAATTAGAAAGGAGTTTTCCTATATGCCAGTAATATCCGAACAGCTCAAGCCAATCGATACCGTCAATGGATTCCAGATCCGTCCCGGCTTTTTCCGTGAATTTGGTGCAGTCGCTATCCCGGGTGGTGTCAACTTTACGATTCATACACACGGAGCTACCTCCTGCGAGCTTCTGCTGTTTCACCGCAAAGCCGAAGAACCTTACGCCGTGATTCCATTTCCGGAAAGTTACAAGATCGGATTCTGCTATTCCATGATCGTCTTTGATCTGGATATCGAAGAATTTGAGTACGCCTATCGATTGGATGGTCCTTATGATGAAAAGAAAGGACTCCGTTTTGATAAAAACAAAATCCTGCTGGATCCTTATGCACGCGCCGTCACCGGACAGAGCCAGTGGGGGCATGTAAATAACGCCCAGCATGGTTATCGTGCCCGCGTGGTACAATCCAACTTTGACTGGGGTGACCAGCGTCACCATTCTATTCCTATGGAAGACTTGATCATCTACGAGCTACATGTCCGCGGATTTACCATGGATGAAAGTTCCGGTGTTAAGCACCACGGTACATTCGAAGGCCTGCGCGAAAAGATTCCTTATTTGAAAGAACTTGGAGTCAATGCTGTTGAACTAATGCCAATCTTCGAATTTGATGAGATGCGTGATGTACGATTGATTGATGAAAATGAACTTATTGATTTCTGGGGATATAATCCGGTCAGTTTCTTTGCACCAAATACAAGCTACTGTTCTTCTATGGAATATAACCGCGAAGGACTGGAACTCAAGACACTGATCAAAGATCTCCATGACAATGGCATAGAAGTGATCCTCGATGTCGTCTTCAACCACACTGCTGAGGGAAATGAATTCGGTCCTTGCTTTTCTTTCAAAGGCTTTGACAACAACATTTACTATATGTTGACTCCGGACGGACATTATTATAATTTCAGCGGATGTGGAAATACACTGAACTGCAATCACCCTGTTGTACGAGACATGATTTTGGAGTGTCTGCGTTACTGGGTCATCGAATACCGTGTAGACGGATTCCGTTTTGATCTTGCTTCCATTCTTGGACGAAATGATGACGGAACCCCTCTAAGCCAACCACCGCTTCTGCGAAGCCTTGCATTCGACTCGATCCTTGGAAATGTAAAACTGATCGCTGAAGCATGGGATGCCGGTGGACTTTATCAGGTCGGTTCTTTCCCTTCCTGGAAGCGCTGGGCTGAATGGAATGGGCGCTACCGTGATGATATGCGCCGCTTTTTAAAAGGAGATGACTTCCTTGCCCAGACTGCTGCAGCAAGAATCACAGGTTCTCCTGATCTGTACGATCCTGCTTACCGAGGTGGAAATGCTTCCATCAACTTTCTCACCTGTCATGATGGATTCACGCTTTATGATCTGTACAGTTATAACCAGAAGCATAATGAAGCCAACGGTTGGGGGAACACTGACGGAGCTGACGACAATAACAGCTGGAACTGTGGCGTAGAAGGCGAAACAGATGATCCTGCCATTCTGGCACTTCGTAAACGACTGATGAAAAATGCCTGTGCCATTCTGCTTTGCAGCCGCGGAACTCCAATGTTCCTCTCCGGTGATGAATTCGCAGACACACGTTATGGAAATAATAACCCTTATTGCCAGGATAACCTGATCTCCTGGCTGGACTGGAGTCTCCTCAAGAAAAATAAGGATCTGTTCGATTTCTTTCAATATATGATCCGGTTCCGCAAAGATCACCCTGTCATCCGTAAGGATCTCGAGCCAAGCTATCTTGGTGTTCCGGCAATGAGCACGCATGGGCTCACTCCGGATGAGATAAATTTCTCCGGTGACAGCCATGTTGTCTGTGTACGATTCGCAGGCTATAATGAAGCAACCCAAAAAGAAGACCTTGTTTATCTGGCTGTAAATTCCGGATGGTTTCCGGTCACACTCACTCTGCCGGAACTTCCTGAACATTACAAATGGAAAGTTGCGGTCAACACCGGCGATCCTAAATGTCAGTTTTTTCACAAAAATTCAATGCCTACGGTAGAATCTAAAATATTTTTAGGTGAACGCTCTGTTATCATTTTCGTTGCTACCGCTATATAAATTAAATTTTTTAACTGTTTCTCAATATTTTTTGTTTATTTTTGATGAGCTTGTTGTTTGTATAATAAATAACAAGCTCGTCATTTTTTAAACTTTTCTTGATAATTTTTAGATTTATTTATAGAATATTACTAAATGGAACTTTACTGGTTTGAAGATAGGTTTTTTCAAATACATTTCCTATTTTAGAATCAGTCAGTAATGAACGTTATGGTAAAAGGAGAGGTTTAAAATGAGTAGACTTGAAATCCCAGGTCCAGACAAAGGCCAGCTCGTCGTTGAAGAGCTGTACAAAGATCTGGAACGCAGAATTGAATCCAGCCCTCCGGGATTATGTCCGGTTGACATGACTCGTGCATTCATCGAGATGTGTCAGACACAATCCTGTGGAAAATGTACCCCGTGCCGCGTTGGGCTGTGGCAGTTGAAGAACCTTCTGACAGATGTTATGAACGGTACTGCTACAATGGAGACACTTGATCTGATTGACACATTGTCTGAATCCATCCGCGAAGGATCTGACTGTCCGATCGGATATGAAGCCGGTGCCATGGTACATAAGAGCTTAAGAGACTGTCGCGAAGATTATGAAGAACATGTCCGTCAGGGACGCTGTACCTGCCACTATACACAGCCTGTACCTTGCGTTTCTCTCTGTCCTGCACATGTTGATATCCCTGGATATATCGCACTGACCGGAGAGGGCCGTTACGCTGACGCAATCCGTCTGATCCGTAAGGATAATCCGTTCCCGACAACCTGCGGTTTTATTTGTGAGCATCCTTGTGAGGCCCGCTGCCGTAGAAATATCGTAGATGATGCCATCAATATCCGTGGACTGAAACGTATGGCCGCTGATTATGCAGGCAAGGTTCCGCCACCGGAATGCGCACCTTCCACCGGAAAGCGTATCGCTGTTGTAGGCGGTGGACCTGGTGGACTCAGTGCTGCTTACTACCTGCAGTTGATGGGACATCAGACAACCGTATTCGAGATGCTTCCAAAACTCGGCGGAATGCTCCGCTACGGTATCCCGAACTACAGACTTCCGAAAGATCGTCTTGACGAAGACATTCAGGCAATCCTAGAGACAGGAGTTCAGGTAGAATTTGGAAAACGTATTGGTAAAGATATCACAATTCAGAGTCTCCGCCAGGAATATGATGCTGTTCTTATTTCCATCGGTGCAAGCACTGATAAGAAGCTTGGTATCGAAGGCGAGCATGCAGAAGGCGTGATCTCCGCCGTATCTTTCCTTCGTGATGTCGGAGAAGACAAGAGCCCTGATCTTACCGGACAGGAAGTTGCTGTCATCGGAGGCGGTAACGTTTCCATGGACGCTGTCCGCACAGCAAAACGTCTCGGTGCTAAAAAAGTAAGTATCGTTTACAGACGCCGTACTGCAGATATGACTGCTCTTCCGGCTGAGATTGAAGGTGCTGTTGCAGAGGGAATTGAAGTTCTCACATTAAAGGCTCCATCCAGAATAGAGACAGATGAGAATGGACACGTTTCAGGCATCTATGTCACACCACAGATGATCAGCAAGATCAAAGACGGTCGTGCAAGTGTCTGTCCGACAGGAGAAGAAGATTTCCTTATCCCTTGCCAGACACTCATCGTTGCAATCGGTCAGGATATCGAATCTGAACACTTTGCCGAAGCCGGCGTTCCGGTTTCCCGCGGTAAGATCATGACAGAACGTTATGGCGGTTTCGATAACATCCCTGGTGTATTCGCCGGTGGAGACTGTGCATCCGGACCTGCTTCCGTAATCAAAGCCATCGCCGCTTCAAAGGTTGTTGCAGCCAATATCGATGAATATCTTGGTTTCCACCATATCATCAGCTGCGATGTTGAGATTCCGGAGCCTCGCTTAAGCGACCGTGAACCTTGCGGAAGAGTTGAACTTACAGAACGTGAAGCCTGCAGCCGTGTCTGTGACTTCGAAGGCGTTGAAAACTGTATGACAGAAGCCGAAGCAAAACAGGAATCCCACAGATGCCTGCGCTGCGACCACTTCGGTTATGGTATTTTTAAAGGAGGTCGGAAAGAAAAATGGTAAATATTACAATTGATAATCAGAAAATATCCGTACCTTCCGGAACTACTATCATGGAAGCTGCGGCAAAGCTTGGAACTCCGATTCCGAAATTATGTTATTTAAAAGATATCAACGAGATTGCGGCCTGCCGTGTCTGTGTTGTTGAGATTGAAGGGAAAGATCGTCTGGTCACCTCATGTAATAACGTCGTAACCGAAGGCATGGTGATCTACACCAACAGCCCAAAAGTACGCATTGCAAGAAGACAGACTGTACAGCTTATCCTTTCCCAGCATGACTGCAAATGTGCAACCTGTGTCAGAAGCGGGAACTGTACACTTCAGCAGGTTGCAAATGACCTGAACCTGATCGATCTTCCGTTCAAAGAACGCTTTGAAGATACTCCTTGGGACAAGACATTCCCACTCATCCGTGATTCACGCAAATGTATCAAATGTATGCGCTGTATCCAGATTTGTGACAAGATCCAGGGATTGAACATCTGGGATGTTACAAGTACAGGTTCAAGAACAACGATCAATGTAAACGGAAATAAAAAGATCAATGAAGTCTCCTGTTCTCTCTGCGGACAGTGTATCACTCATTGTCCTGTCGGCGCACTTCGTGAGCGTGATGATACAGAGGATGTATGGAGTGCGATTGCTGACAAGAAGAAAGTGGTGGTTGCACAGGTTGCTCCGGCAGTCCGTGCCGCATGGGGAGAAGCTCTCGGCCTGTCCAGAGAAGAAGCAACAATCGGAAAGATCATGGACGCCTTGAAAAAGATCGGCGTAGACTACGTCTTCGATACTTCTTTCTCTGCTGACCTTACAATCATGGAAGAAGGAAATGAATTCCTGCAGCGCTTCACCAAAGGAGAATTAAAGCTGCGTCCGATGTTCACTTCCTGCTGCCCTGGATGGATCCGTTTCATCAAATCACAGTACCCACATCTGGTGCCACAGCTGTCCACAGCCAAGTCACCACAGCAGATGTTCGGTGCTGTTATGAAGACTTATTTTGCACAGTCCATCGGTGTTGCTCCGGAAGATATTTACACCGTATCTGTCATGCCTTGCGTAGCGAAAAAAGGCGAACGCAACATGGAACTTTTCTACGGTGAATATGCCGGACATGACATTGACACAGTTCTCACTACAAGAGAGCTGACAAGAATGATCCGTGCTGCACATATTGATCCAAAGAGCCTGAAAGACCGCGAATGCGATCCGCTTATGAAAGAGTGGTCCGGTGCCGGTGTTATCTTCGGTGCTACCGGCGGTGTTATGGAAGCTGCACTTCGTTCCGCACACTATCTTGTAACAGGACGTAACCCTGACCCAGATGCATTTAAGATCGTCCGCAGCCCATCCTTTGAGACGGGTGTTGTAGAGGCTGAAGTCCAGATTGGTGATGCTACGATCCGTGCTGCTGTTGTCAGTGGTCTTGGAAATGTACGCAAACTGCTTGAAGCAATTGAACACGGTGAAGTACACTACGACTTTGTGGAAGTTATGGCTTGTCCGGGAGGATGCGTCGGTGGAGGCGGCCAGCCGATCCACGACGGCGAAGAGCTTGCACACACACGCGGTGCAAACCTCTATTTCCTTGACAAGAACGCTAAGATCAGATTCTCCCATGAGAACCAGGATGTTATGAAATTGTACAGCGATTTCCTTGAGAAACCATTGTCACACAAATCACATATGCTGCTTCATACAGATCATACAAAGTGGGAGATGCCTAGATAATAAGTCCTATATAAAATAAAAGCCAGAACAGTTGGAAGATGCAGTGCTGTTTCTGGCTCTTGCCAAAATCAGGCAGGACGGATTCATTTTTCCGACCTGCCTGATTCATTATATTCTTATTCTACTGTTACACTCTTCGCAAGGTTTCTCGGTTTATCTACATCAAGTCCCTTCGCAACACTTACATAATATCCAAGTAACTGCAGTGGGATCACAGCGAGACTTCCCATGAAATGCTCATCCACCTTCGGAACATAGACTGTAAAGTCTACCTTGTCTTCCATCTCATAATTGCCATAGTTTGTCACACCCATCAGATATGCGCCACGGCTCTTACATTCCATCATATTGCTGACTGTCTTCTCATACAGCTTGCTCTGTGTCAGAACTCCGATTACGAGAATATTGTCCTCGATCAGACTGATTGTTCCATGCTTTAACTCACCTGCCGCATAAGCCTCAGAATGAATATAAGAAATCTCTTTCAGTTTCAGACTTCCTTCCAGACACACTGCATAGTCCACTCCACGGCCTACAAAGAAGACATCATGTGCATTCGCATATTTAGCTGCAAACCACTGGATTCTCTCCTTATCCTGAAGAATCTTCTCAATCTTCTCCGGAATTGTCTGAAGCTCGGAAATGTAATAGCTGTACCGCTCGTCTGTGATCAGCCCTTTCACCTTCGCGAACTGAACTGCAATACAATCAAGAGCTACAAGCTGTGCGCTGTATCCCTTTGTTGTAGCAACCGAAATCTCCGGTCCTGCCAGTGTATAGAACACCTTATCTGCCTCACGGGCAATACTGCTTCCGATTACATTTACAACTGCAAGTGTAGCAAGTCCTTTATCTTTCGCCATACGCATAGCTGCCAATGTATCTGCGGTCTCTCCGGACTGGCTGATCACGATAACCAGACCATCCTTCACAAGCGGCATCTCACGGTAACGGAACTCAGATGCAAGCTTTACTCGAACCGGAATCTGAGCCATCTCCTCGATCACATACTGAGCCTCAACTCCTACATGCCATGCAGAACCGCACGCAACAATGTAAATCTGGCTGTATTTCTTAATCTCTTCCTCTGTAATATCAATATCCGTAAAGTCGATCACTCCGTCTTTCACAACAGAATTCAGAGTATCACGGATTGCTTTCGGCTGCTCATAGATCTCTTTCATCATGAAATGCTCGAAACCGGCCTTCTCTGCTGCCTCTGCATCCCATTTGATCTCTGTTGTCTCTTTCTCGATCTCGTCACCATTAAGATCATAGAAATGAGCCTCTCCCGGAACAAGCTTTGCAAACTCAAGGTTTCCGATATAGTATACATTTCTTGTGTATTTCAGGATTGCCGGTACATCAGACGCAACATAAGTCTCGCCATCTGCAATACCGATGATCATCGGGCTGTCTTTTCTGGCAACCCAGATCTCTCCCGGATAATCCTTGAACATCAGCTCAAGTGCATAAGAACCACGTACACGAACCATAGTCTTGGCAATCGCATCAATCGGTCCTAAATTATATTTCTTATAATAGTAGTCAACCAGTTTGATCACTACTTCTGTATCTGTATCACTGTAGAATGTATAACCATGCTTTAACAGCTTCTCTTTCAACTCGGTATAGTTTTCGATAATACCGTTATGTACTCCGACAACCTCAGACTCAACTGTACCGGATCCACTTCTCTCACAGTTTCCGGATACATGCGGATGTGCATTGATCTGACTTGGCTCCCCATGAGTCGCCCAGCGTGTATGACCGATACCGCAAGTTCCCTTGAGTGCCTTACCACTGTCTGTCTTCTCTGAAAGATTACTCAGACGTCCCTTCGCCTTAACAACCTGTGCAAGATGCTCTCCGTCACGCACTGCAAGACCTGCTGAATCATATCCTCTGTATTCCAGCTTAGACAATCCGTCCAACAGAATCGGAGCTGCCTGATGATTTCCTGTAAATCCTACGATTCCACACATAAATAATTCCTCCTATTAACTATCTGCATCCCTCTCTACAAATAGTTATATACATTTCCATGTTGTTTTCCCTTTTCAATGAGCCTATCACTTTCGTAATTGTTACAAAAAAGTTAAATAACTCATTCGTTAGTGTAACACAGATAGGCGAAATAGGGAAGTAAAAAATGCATTTTCTTAATCACTTTCCCGTCACTACAGTGGCCAGTCAGGGAACCTTCCGTTCACGATTGCATGCATGATCCTGTCCTTCGCCCCTGGCGTCTCCCTGTTGATCTGCTCCATCAACTGTTTTGCATACGCTCTTTTTGTTGAACCATCTACCGGGCACGTATTCTTAACCACACGGATTCCCTGGTCTGCAACAAAGTGCGCTACACCTCGCTCCGGAACATACATCATCGGACGGATCACCGTCACTCCCGCTTCCGGCAATTTTGTCACCGGTGGAAACGCATAGAACCGGCCTTCATAGATCAATGACATCAATGCTGTCTCTATAAAATCATCCTTATTATGTGCATATGCCATCTTATTGATTCCAAGCTCTCCCAGCCGTTGATACATCGCACCCTTCCGAAGCTTTGCACACAAAGAACACGGTCTTATATCCTTATTCTCCTGAAATACGATCCGGGCAATCTCTGTATCAACCTGCTCATAAGGAATCTCCAGGTGCTTACAAAACTCTGCTACGCCCGTAAAATCCATCCCTTCAAATCCTACATTGCAGGTAATCGCAGATAATTCGAACCTCTTCGGGTAAAATCCCTGCAGCAGCTTCATCGCATAAAGCAGAGTCAGGGAATCCTTGCCGCCGGAAACACCTACCGCGATCCTGTCTCCGTCTTCTATCATGTTGTAATCTTGTATCGCCTGACGGATCAGACTTAATAATTTCTGTTGTTTCATACTTCCTTCATTTTTTCTTTCACTTTATCCGGTACATCAATCAGTCCAAATCGATAAAACATTCCATAAATGTAGGTGACGCCCCTGATATCTCCAAGAGCCTTTGGCCTTTCAACTATTTCTCCTGTCTGCTTTATATTATGAAATGCCAGCCTCACCGAACTCCAGGCCAGACTTTTACTTTTTTCCCTGCGGTCAATCCAAAGTTCTTTTGTATATTCACCATTTCTTCCTTTTCGCACTTCATAGGTGAACGACAAACCGGAATATGTTTTAAACGTTATGTTTTGATAACTGAGGATCATATCCCATAAATGCTCCTCACTTAATTTTTCCTGCTGTTTCCTCATTAGATCATAATATCACTTTTCCATAATACTTTACAACAATTTTGCGAAATTCAGGTTGCGGATTTTGTAAGCACCTCTTATACTTTATTATTATGTATGATACAAGGGTCAAAAGGTCATGCGTTTCTTGCTTGCATGAAAAAGCATGACTTATTGACCCGCAAAACACCGAAAAGTAGCCATTTTTCGTAGAAAAATGAGCGGATTTGAGGTGTTTTAGGATTGCGAGAGCATGAAATGCGAAGCAATCCGTGTATCATAGGGGTCAAAATACCTTTTGACCCCAACATCTTATGTATGAATGTGGAGGGATGAAAGCATGAAGATACTTCTGATCAATGGGAGTCCTAAAGGTAAAAGAAGTAATTCATTAAAGCTTGCATACAGTTTTATTGAAGGATTTAAAAATGGATGTACGGATGATGAAGAAAGCATCTCCATCGATGAACTCCATGTAGCTTCAATGAATATAGCTGCGTGTAAAGGATGCTTTGCGTGCTGGCAGAAAACGCCTGGCATATGCTGTATCAAGGATGATATGCAAAAGGTTATTGAAAAACTGATTGATGCTGATCTTATTCTGTGGTCTTTTCCACTGTACTATTTTAATGTCCCAGGTATCTTAAAGAATTTGATCGACCGTCAGCTTCCTATGAGCCTTCCTTTTATGAGTTCAAAACAGAACGGATACGGAAGCGGAAGTCATGACTCCAGATATGATATGGAAGGTAAAAGACATGTTCTGATTTCCACCTGTGGCTTTTATTCTGCTGTTGGAAACTATGACAGTGTATTGCGGATGTTTGATCATTTTCTCGGCAAAGGAAATTATACGACCATCTTTTGTGGTCAGGGAGAATTATTCCGTGTAAAAGAATTGTCTGCAAGAACAGATGAATATCTTTCCACTGTAAAATGTGCCGGCTCAGAATATGCAATGACCGGAACAATCTCTGAAGAAACAGATGCAATACTCCACACGCTTTTATATTCCAGAGATGTGTTTGAAAAAATGGCAGATGCCAGCTGGGGCATCAGTAAAACAACCGGAGAAAAAGAACCGGATGATCTTATATTTACCCGGCAAATGGCCGCTCTTTATAATAAAGATGTCTACGATGGAAAAGACCGCGTGCTTGAGATTCACTTTACCGATTTGGATCACACCTACCAGATTCAGCTTAGCAAGACAGGAAGCGAAGTATTTACTGATGGACGTCTTTCTCCAACTACTCGCATAGATACGCCTTTTACTGTATGGTCAGCTATTTCCCGTGGAGAAATCGGTGGCGCAGAAGCATTGGGGAAACAGATGTATACGGTATCCGGCGACTTTTCCTTGATGATTGATTGGGATAAAATCTTCGGAAGCGCATCTGTGGTCAAAAAAACAGAGAAAACGCCTCAAAATACAATTGAACAGAAAAAGCCTTCCATGACGACAATGCTGATACCATGGATTACGTTCTGGATCGCTGTTTCTATTCATCCGAAAGTCGGAGCTATGATAACGCTACTTGTGGTCGCAACAGTACCGTTTATTATGAGAAAACATAAATTTGTCATCTGGGATCAGCTCTCTATGGCAGCTGTTGCTATACTTTCTGCAGCGGCAAATATAACCGGAAACGGAGTTCTTCCAACAAACATCGGATATCTTGTATTTGGACTCTTCTGGCTGCTTTCATGCCTGACAAAAGAACCTTTATGCGCTGCATATGTAAAATATAATTATGGGGGTGAAAATGCGCATCAGAACCCTCTCTTTATGAAGACAAATTATATTCTTGCCGCGGCATGGGGCACACTATATGTACTGACAGCAATCTGGACCTTTCTATTTAAGAAAGCCGGGTTTGGAAATGTACTTATTCTTGTGAATAATCTGATTCCTATATTGATGGGGCTTTTCACAGCATGGTTTGAAAAATGGTATCCTGCACGGATGGCAAGAGGCAAGAGAAAATAATAATTCTCTTGCCTCTTATGATTCTTTACTACCGCTTTCAATATGTCTTCTGTACGCCCAATCTTTGACAATTCTAAGATAACATCTCCATGTTTAAATATACAACTCTTTCAACAATTCTTCCTTACTGAAACTTCCACTTCCCATTTCTTCTCCGCTAATAATCTGGTCAGCAAGAGCCATTTTCTTTTCCTGCAATTTTACAATATTCTCTTCTATTGTTCCCTTGGCAATTAATTTGTAAACGGTTACTATATTCTCCTGTGATCATATCTCTCCTGCACTTCCGTTACATATTATTGATATCTCTTGCACTATTTATATTCCTGGCACTATTACAATACTGCTCTGCCTCAGTATGCTTTGCTCCATTAATATTTATAACTCAAACTCTTTCAACAGCTTTTCCTGATATTCCTTGTCAACTGCCGCTTTCAATATATCTTCTGTACGCCCACGCTTTGACAATTCAATATTTAACTGGTTGATTCTGTTTTCTCCTTCTTCTCGGCCAGCTTCAATTCCTCGTCTTTCTGCGGTTAACATTCCTATATTGTAATCTCTGATCGCTCTTTGTCTTGTCTCGTATTCTAACCTCTTCTTTTCATCTGCACTTAATTTATCCAATACGTCATATGCTTCTTCCAATTCAGAATTTTTCTTTGCCATTTCTTCAAAATCCTTTCTGGTTTTTCCTCCAAGAAAGCGCATCCACTGCAACAGACTTGTCTCATTCTTCTCTTCCGGCGGAAGTTTCGACAATTCTAAGACATGCATCTCCATAAGATCTGTATACTCTTTTCCTGTCTTTGCATCACAGAATACAATTCTGCGATAACATTCTTTATCATCTTGAAAGTGATCATATGCAAGAATACTCACATGGATACACTTCTTCAAACAATCGTATCCCTCACCTTCTTTGATCTCACCTGCATACATCTTACTCAGATAATAAACAGAACGGTTTGCCCAACAATCAAATGCTTCTACCTGCATCTCAAAATCGATCTGTTCTCCATCTTTCAGTTTCACCCGAACGTCTAAAATCCCATACTTATCATCTTTCGATTCCTTCCTGAGAATGGTTGGCATGAGTTCTGTGTTCTCTACCTCACTGGGCGGAACATTTAATAACGCTGCAATAATATTCTTACGGATATTGTCATTCTGCATCAATTCCTTGAAACAGAAATCTACCGTTGGAAGCATGATAAAGTCTTCCTGCTTCTCTTTCGATGCTTTACAATGTGATGATGCTTGCCTGGTTGATACACTTTTCTTGTTTTCTTTCATAGAATTCTCCTCTCTTCTGTGCAATGAATGATTGCCTGAAGTAGAGGATTCTAAAGTTATATTTATCTTAACACAAGATAGTTTTCTATGGAAGTAACTATCCCTTAAAATCAGATATTTGAAAAACCAAACTTCCTCAATCACATAATCTTCAAACAATATTCATCTTTTGGGTTTGTCATCGGATTATCTGCCAGGAATTCTGAGCTTATTGAATAATTACCGATTTGGTTCATAGATCTTTTTACAGTTCATCAGAATGATGACTGCGTGGTATTAGATTAGCATGAGAATTCTATTATTGCAAGCTGAATTTTTTAATGCTCTAGTATTCGCAGATGTTGTGTTAATGTTGTGACCAGTAGCATACCTTCCGCGTCAATCCGCAAGTAGAAGAAGTGCCGGAATATCTAAGGACTATTCCAGCACTTCTTCTACTTCTTTACTGTACTTACAATGCTTTGTCTAAATACATCTTATCGTACATTAATAAAACTTTTATACATTATTCATTTTTGCTTTATGGGGTCTGACCACCAGTATGTCAATGCTTTATCGAACAATTAGCTTAATGGCATTGACCGGTACCTCATTGTTAGTGACAAGGAGCACGCACCAATAGCACCTCAGAGAGGGCACAAACTTATTTACCAAATGCAAACATAAAATGTCTTTCACAGATTTTTCCTACTGCTAAAACAATTAGCACTGCTACCACAAAAACAATCCAGCCCAAAATTTCCATAGGCAGTGGTAATAATCGGACAAGAATACCTCGCGTTCCCTGTACTATCGAAAAATGAACCACATAGACAATGATTGAATTTTTTCCACACCACTGTAAAAAGGCATTTTCATGCATCAACTTGGCCATATCACTTAAAACATAATATCCTATGAATGCCGTTACCAAACTAATCAGTACATTACCATAACTATTTTCATACATCAAAACAGGTTTATTGTACAGCGACAATACTGTTATAAGCGCACAGCTGACAAGCAGTAGAACAATGTTGCCCTTCCTGGTAATCTTTTCACCTATTTGCTTATCCTTAAGAATCCTTCCCGCTTTATGTATCAAGTTCCCTGCAAGATAATACCCAAATGCAACTGGAGTCACAGCAATATATAATGGGCCAGACACTCCCTGTGGAACAACAATGGTATAAATTATACAAACACCAAGCAAGATACCTTCTGCTTCAATTAAGTAATTTTTACATATACGGGTTAGCACTTCCCAAGCAATGACCACTTGTGCCATCACAAGTAAAAACCACCATCTGAAAAAGCAATAAAAAATGCTAAGTTCCTCAGCTGTAGCTGTATGCAACACTAGCTTTCCAATAAAGAAATTATACAAAAGTGATAGAATTGCCAATGTAATCTGTGGTATTAATAGTCTCTTGACTTTTTTCTTTATTACAGTACCAAAATCTCCTGTGATTTGTTCATGAGCCAAATAGCCAGACAATATGAAAAAAACTGGCATATGAAATGACAATATAATTTTTGCAAAAAAATTATCACTTGTTCCAAGGGCGTGCTCTAAAACCACAAGAAGGATTGCTCCTCCTCGAATAATGTCGACTTGTTTGTTTCTCTCCATCCTCTTCTCCCCGTTTATTACCTATGTATAATCTGTTTTAACTTGTTTTTTGCCCATGCAAATTCTTCTGTCTTTCTCATGAAAATCAGTTCAACTAAAAGTACCGTCAAACCACTAATCACAATGCGCACGATAAGGCCCATAAACGATTCTGATACAAAAGAGCAGAGCATATATGAAAAAATCACGATCAGGACATTGCTCCCAATGATTCCAGCCTGCTGTTTGATATAATCCACCAAAGGTCTTTTAAATTTTTTCTTAAACAGAATGTACGGTTCCCACCATACAATTGTCAGAACTCTTGCGATTGCTGTCGCTCCAAGAATTCCTGCCATTCCAAAAGGCTTAGCTAATACTACGGACAATAGAATATTAAGAATCGCATTAATCACCATTGCATTTTTGCGTTCTTTAAAAAGACCCATTGTTTCGCAGAACATCCATGTTGGATCAAACGCATGTGTAACATAAAAAGTCGCAAGTATTGCAATCAGCACATCTTTTCCCAAAACATATTCACTACCAACCCAAATTGGTATAAAACCTTGGATTGCATTAAGAACACAGACTGAGCAAAAAATTGTTATAACGCCAAATAAGTAAACCATACCCTTAAACACACTATATGAGTGTTCCGAGTCGTTATCCGCATTCAGATTGCCAAGACTTGCAATCAAACCAGTTATCATCAAATTAATAAAAGTGGCAATGTAGTTGATAATCATGCTGTAGTTAGAATAAAACCCAACATATATCGTTCCAAGTAGCATCGAAATCAGAATATTATCTGTACTTGTTACTACAACATTTGAAACTTTATAAACAAACATAGACTTCACATCGCTGATCAAACCTTTTTTGTCTATAAGATTCGTTTCTTTTGTATACTCCTTTAAAAAGGGATAATATTTATTCGCTATTACATTGCAGACAACGTTCTGCATAATTGTAAAAAAGATCTGGATGATTAAATAGGTTGTGTAATTATTATTAACATATAAAAAGGCAATCTGTAATACATACTGAAGTAACAAGCAGATTGTCGCTACAATGTTTCTGATGTACTCTTTTTGGTCTGCTCGAAGCAACGTCACCTTAAACATTACAAAATAAGATACCACTGAATTACACAGAAACAATAAATAGTACAGAACAACTTCATTGTGAGGTAGTGTACTTTTAACCAGTTGCCCTAAAAACGGAACGATGGCTAAACCAACCACTGTCACCGCTGCAGCTATATAGCGATATAATTTTC
>OGCM01002502.1_pt1 | contig 16736 bp, 20 predicted proteins | sample 1570151 | NCBI WGS metagenome assembly OGCM01 (sample SAMEA4370582, study PRJEB24528) | human gut metagenome
AAATAATTTTCAGAAGTGTCACCAAAAAGTGGTGACACTGGTGACAGTGGTGACACCTCTGTGACAAAATACGAAATAAATCTTCCAAAACCCTTAATTTATCAAGCTTTGCACGTGTCACCATTTTCTGGTGACAGACTCTGTTTTTGTCTCAATTTCATGATTTGTCACCATTTTTCCAACAAAGTGTCACCACTTTGTCACCACTTTTGGTGACAGTCAAAATATACAAAATAAACAATACCAAATACAATTTTAAAATATTTATTACTCTATATTACCTGTTTTGAAATTGTCAAGCGTTGCAAATTTCACAACTTGAAATAACCACATAGTATATACTGACAGTATACAAAAAAGACAGAAAATGACATACGAAAATATCTTAAATTTATCCATTGAAGACCGTATTGAAATCATACGAGAATCACAACTAGGTCTTGCTTCTTATTTAAAGGAAAATAAAGACACAATCTTACACAATTCAAAAAGCATGTACATCATCACACACTCCGAATTTCTTGTAAAAGAATTAGAATCTATCTATACATTCTTAAATATGAACGGATATAAAACCGTCAATGAATGAATAAATAACACGATTATCCCGATAAATTTCAATGTATTGCAGGAAAAATCATCTAAAATTTTTCAACATTTAATCAAAAACAAACATCATTAAATATGTGTGTGAGAAATACAACTACATACACACAACCCGTTTCTTTAAACGGGTTCTTTTTTTTTTACAAAAAAATACAAATACCGAGTGGGAATGTGTGAATAATACACTAATATATACGCCAATATAATACATATATCAGTATGTTTTAAACATTATAAAAAATTTATATAAAAATTATGATTGACTTATTAGGACAAGTAGTATATACTTGCAGTATACACTAAAAGAAAGGAATTTATATGCGATGCGTAAGAAAAACAAAAACGACACCTTATATATAAAAGTAAAAGAACTACGAGACCGAACAGGCTTATCTCAGGCAAAATTCGGAGAAATGTTTGGCATTCCTGCAGCTAACATTCAGAAATGGGAACAGCAGACAGCAACACCACCTGATTATATTATTGGTATGATGGAACGCATTTTAGATATGCAGGATGAAATCTACAATTTGCAAACAAACAATACAACAAACGACTAATCAATCAGACACCCGAATATCTGAAACAATAAAAATAGAAAGGAACAACAGAGTATGGCTCACGCACTCAATCAAGTTATTCGTGACGTAACTCTGAATTACCTTGACAGCATAGATGTAGATAATCCACCAACAGAACAAACAATAGAAGTTGACATTTTAGAAGCATTAGCAACAGAAATTAGAACAATCAATGCTACAAGAGAACCCGGCACAAAATGGAAAATTCCACAGAAGTTGAATTTCAGTCAGATTGCTGATATCATGGCTCACTTGTATGAAATTTGTTGTATCAAAACTGCTGGACCCGGAGCATCCGCTGACTTTGACTTATTAGCTATTTATATAAGTGACGGTGCAGACGAAGGTATCTATGTAACTGATGCTGAGGTATTCAGACGCATTGTAAAAAAATATAATTATACAATTACACAGAAAGAATTTAATGAATGTATGGCTGCGTTAAGGGACTTAGTTCCTCACAAAAACCGAACATTAGACAAAGATTTAATTCCAGTAAATAATGGTATTTTTGATTATAAACAGAAAAAATTATTACCATTCGACCCCGAATTCATTTATCTGCAGAAATGCCGTGTTCCATATAACCCATTTGCAACAAATCCAATTATTACAAATCCTGACGGAACCTTATGGAATGTTGAAACATGGGTACATGACCTTACAGACGATGACGGTATTACTAACCTTTTATGGCAGGTTGCTGGCGCAGTTGTTAGACCGTTCGTATCATGGAATAAATCCATTTGGTTTTATTCACAGAAAGGTAACAATGGTAAAGGTACATTTTGTCTGTTATTAAAACAGTTAGTTGGCGAAGGTGCATACATTTCATTAAAATTAGATGAAATGGGCAAAGAATTTGCTCTTGAACCATTAATTCATGCACAAGCAATCATTACTGATGAAAATGATGTTGGTATATTTGTCGATAAGTGTGCAAACATAAAAGCCATTATTACAAGTGATACTGTTCAGATTAACCGTAAATATAAAACATCCATTCCATTCAAACCACACGTTGTCATGGTACAGTGTATCAATGAAATGCCACGTATCAAAGATAAATCAGATTCTTTTTTCAGACGACAGATATTTATTCCATTCAATAAATGTTTCACTGGAAAGGAACGCAAATACATCAAAGATGATTATCTGAGACGACCAGAAGTTTTGGAATATGTACTGTACAAAGTATTAAACATGGATTATGAGGAATTTGACGTTCCTGAATCATGTAAAAATGCATTGGATGAATACAAAGAGTTTAATGACCCTATCCGACAGTTTTTCAACGACGTTGTAGAACGTGCGTCTTGGGATATCATGCCATTTGCATTATTATACGAAATGTACTTGAAATGGTTTAAAGCAAACAACCCATCCGGTACACCACAAAATCGAAATACATTCATTAACGACATCGTTGTTGTTGCCAATCAAAGTGAAGAATGGGTATGTGAAAATCAACGAAAACAAATTCGTATTGGTAACAAAATGTCATGTTGTGAACCATTACTTGATGAATTTGAATGTAAAACATGGTATAACAAGCAAAAATCATCACCATCTTATTCCATTGAAGACCGCTGTACACCAGTGCCGGGACAATACCCTGATAGACAGCGAGGTATTTATCGTATTGGTGCAGATGATGATGATAACATCATTCCGATTGTCATCGCAAGTGACGATTAATATCAAATTCCACAACAACAAAAAAGAAAGGTACATATGCCATGAACTCTTATATTGACCCAAAAATCACCATTTGGTGTGACATGGACGGCGTAATTGCCGTCTATGAGCCAGAAGGCTTCAAAGGCGATAATCCGCCATTCTTAATACCAAACAGTCATTATTTTCGTCATTGTACACCTGACGATAGAATCATTCAGGCATTAAAACTTTTACATGAAATTTATCATGTAAAAATAAAAATCATATCTAACGTTTTACCAACGTTAAAAAACGAACATACAAATGATAAAGAGAAATGGTTAAAACAGCATTTACCATTTCTCAACATAAATGATGACTTCAAAGCCATCATTATACCAAAAGTAGACTATGTAATGAAAATCAGAAAAACAAAAGATTTAACACCAAAAGATGTGTTAATCAGTGATTTCAACAATGATTTAAAACCATGGTCTGACGCTGGTGGTACAGCAATCAAATATGCAAATGGAATTAACAATCCACATTCACACGATGGATGTCACATTTCAGAAACATCTACAGCAAAACAGATTGCCAATCAGTTGATTGATATGTTATATGAAATCAGTAAAAACAATTAAAATAAAAAGGAAGTAAAACTCATGAACATGAACTTTTATGATATCGAATCCTTGGAAAACGTCTTTACGTTAGCCAATTTCGATGAAAAACGAAACCACATCGACATTTATTACTTAATTGACGATGACACCTTACGTGACCAATTCCGTCAGAACTTCCATGAAGCAAAAGACCGAATTTATCGCAACAACTTAAACTTTACAGGAACCATTGACTTTATACCGTTAAATAAAGACTTTGATGTACACCGTGGCATGACAGAACAACAATACATGCGATTAAGCGAAAAACAGAAACACGATATCGGACCATTTATGTGTGGTCAGGAAGGTGTTGCCAAATTATCACGTACCTTTGGTTGCTGGGATTCACCAAAAATCAACGATAATACCTTGGATAGTATCTATCCTGATGAGTTTCGACTTGTCTGTGACACTGATGCAAATTACAACAATGACGAACATCCGTATCTGGCTGGTTACAACAGCTTTAATTATGATACTACCATGTTAGCAGAATTTTTCGAACGAGCATGGATATGCTACAAAGACGATGTAAATACTAACAATCCATCCCAGCTTGGTTTAGCTGGCAATGATAATTGCATTTTCAAAGGTGTGACAGCCAAAGAAATGCGTGAATTCAATGATAGACTGTTCACACCACAGTTCAAGAATGCAATGCCATCAGCATTATATACAGGACTTGATAATACTAGAGATTTTGACGGAGCTGGATTTAAAATTCGTCGTAACATGATGTTATCAGGTAGACATCTGGATATCGCACGTTTGAACGAAAAACAGTCCAAAGTTGCATTGAAACGATTGCTTGGCATGTTAGGTTATCAGATTTTGGAATCTGATAAATTAAAACCAACCGTAAGTACACTTACAACGCTTGATGAAATCTTAGACCTCATTGCCTACAACGTTTCAGATATCGTAAACTTACGTATGCTGTTTTATCATAAATCTTATCAGGCTCAGTTTGAATTAAAATTAGGTCTGTTACACACCTATCCAGAATTAATTTACGAGAGAATGAAAGCATCAAAACCGGGCGAAGAAGCACCATATAAACCGGACATCCGTCCATGTAAAGTACGAAAAGACCGATTAAACATTGATGCATCATCTGCTCAGTTTGCTACAAAAAGCCTTTGTCCATACGGTCATATCACAGATATTCCCGTTGTCAGCTTTTTATATCCAGCAAAAGAGAAAGCAGATGAACTCGGAATTAAACAGGTTAATATCTTAGAGGAAACAAAGAAATTCTTCTATGGCTTATATCCTGATGCAAAACACAAACCACTTCGTGATAAATTTGATGTGATTTATAACTACTATAAGTCCATTGAAGGTAAAAACTTCAACAATTCAAAAAGTTACAACGAAGATTATTGTGGTGACCCAAATTTTAAACAGGCAGAATCATTGACAAATATTCCAAAACCGACAGAAGGTGACGGTACTTTCATGCCATATTACGATGCTGACGGCAATCCAACATCTTGCTATGTTATCTTTTCTACAGGTGGTGTTCATGGTGCAGAATACAATAAGATTGCTTACGACTATGATTGTGCATTATATGAACAGAGTATGCAGGATTTAGCTGAAGTAAAATCTATTTATCCAAACCCAGTAGATTTGCGTAAAGCAAAAACCGTTACGTTATCTGACGGTCGTACTTTCAAATTTTCCGTATTTTTGGTCAATGGCAAAAAGATTGCTGATTCTGAATACAAAAAAGAAATCGTGTCAAAACCGATTTTGGCAGGTATCAATAAACAGGGTATGACAGAATTAACAAAGAAATACAACCTCACATCAGCTGATAAAGCCAATCATGAAGACTTTACATCATATTATCCGAACCTGCTTCGTATGATGATGGCATTCTTTAACAAAGGATTGGGCTATGACCGCTACGCTGAAATCTTCGACCAGAAACAGGAATATGGTAAGAAGATGAAAGATAAATCTTATTCAGAAAAGGAACGTGATAGTTTCAGAATCCGTCGTGAAGGAGTCAAATTGATTTTAAACTCTGCATCAGGCGCAGCAGATGCTGCTTTTGAGAATAACATTCGTGCAAACAATCAGATTATCTCTATGAGAATCATCGGTCAGTTATTCTCATGGCGTATTGGACAGGCACAGGCATACCGTGGTTCAAAAGTTATTTCAACCAATACAGATGGTTTATATTCTGTCATGGAAGCAACATTAAACAATAAAATTCTTGAAGAAGAATCCAAAAATATTGGTGTTGAAATCGAACCAGAACCGATGTTTCTGATTTCAAAAGATACGAATAACCGTATTGAGTTGACAAAAGCCAACGGCGAAATCCTTGGTGCATCTGGCGGTACTCTTGGCTGTAGAAAGGGTCCAAATCCAAACAAATCATTATCACATCCAGCTATTTTAGACTGGGCATTAACAGAATATTTGACCGTAGCTGCTACAGGTTATAAAGGATTAGGTTTGGACAAAGACTTTGACAGAGAAATTGGTCGCAACATTTTAGAACGTTCAAAAACAGCATTTGAACCATTACAGTTCCTGTTAATGTATCAGAATATTGTTTCCTCTTCACCATCATCCATTACCTACAATTATGGCTTGACAGACGAAGACCCTGACAACCCGCTCATTTTACAGCATTACAATCGTATGTTCATCATGAAAGACGGTACAGCCGATACTCTTCACTTATGGGCATCTGCAGCAGCAAAAGTAAAACCTGCTCAGAAAAAGAAACGTAAAAAAGACGGTGACAAACCAGCCATGTTTGAACCAAGAGCAACCTTCGTCTTACAGGAAAATGGTGTTGACGTTGACAGCATCAAACACAATAATGACGATGTACGTGATATCATCACCAAAAAGGTCACAAATATCGAACCAGATTGGTATATCAAAATTATCAACAATGATTTGCATTATATCACTCAGACTGAATTTGATTTCATCAAAAATAATCTGGATTATGAAAAATACCTTGATAAACTTGCTACCACTTATGAAAGAAGCTGGAGAAATCATATACCAGACACGACTGAACTGAAATATGCATAATCAAGAACCTCAGTGAATCACTCACTGAGGTTCTTGATTTTACAAATCATACAAAATATCGGGATAATATTTTGATAATACATGCATCGCAAAAGGAGAAAATATTATGGGTAAACCAGAAGGTATCATTGAAGATTATCTTATCAAACAAGCAGAAAATCACGACAGCGTTTGTTATAAATTTACATCGCCCGGAAAACGTGGTGTTCCTGACAGAATTGTAATTGGACACGGCTATACCGTTTTTGTAGAATGTAAAAGTCCAACAGGTACTACCAGAAAACAGCAGGATTTCCGCATTAAAGAAATGCGTGACCACGGTGCTTTGGTCTATGTACTCAACACAAAACCAGCTATTGATGATTTCTTTGAAAAACTCATTAAACATAAACTGTAAACCAGAAAGGAGATAATATCATGACAACAACATTATTCCAAACACAGCCTGACATCAACAAAGATGACAGGGATGCAATCATCCACTATTTGAAAAATCATACCCGATATTATACCATGAACAGTTGGAATCGAGCAACATCCTACGCACATAACGTAAAACTGTACAATCTAAATTTAGATAACGATGCATATGAAAAAGCATCCGCTTTTCTCTTCACCGATGAAATTGATACATCCGAATATCAGATAGAACAGGAACAGCTTATCCGCGATTTCCGTGAAGACACAAATTATGACATTACATTTAACGGCAGAAGTGGCGGTTACCTTGTTTTACTTGATACAGAATACAATATCAATACAGGCAAATTGCATGTCTATCCGGGACGCAGCATTGATGCTGATGAAGATTTTGAAGACTGGGACATCAATGCGTTGTATGACAGATACGTGCTTGTAAACAAATTCGATAAGTTATGTGATGACTTACGCGATTTGCTGATTGACTATGCAACAAACGGCACTATCAAAGAAACAACTTATTATGTACCAAAAACAATCAGACAACTGATACGCAAAGCTTAATATCAAAAAGGTGTATCGTATTTCGATACACCTTTTCTCTACCATAATACATCATTTCGAGTGCATTTTATGTTTATAACACAAAAACACCCCTATCATAAAAATAGGAGTGTCTCTGACCCGAAAAATTAACAAACTAAATAGAATGACAATATAGCATTCACACCATCTTCAATAAATAATATATCATAAAAGCGTTGATAAATCAAGCAAAAACAATAAAAAGATACAAGAAAGGACACAATTATGAGACAAAATGGAACATTTATTGTACCTGTTTCTGTGTCGATAAACTTAGAATCATTCTTTGAATATCTTACAGAAACATTAAAAGATATCGTTCTTGATTATCTGAATGAACACGCTGATAATGCATCCGAAAACAGTTGTGACATTGATATAGAAGATTACGATATCCAAATCAACAACCTTGACATTGAAGGCACATATGAAAGCAAAAGCTTTCCAGCTACACGCACGGACCCACCTGAATACGATTTGACAGTCACACCGGATGACGATGACTTTTCAGAAAAAGAATTGATGCAATACATCAAAAATCGTGTACCCGACTGGTTACAACCATACATTTCCTCTGTAAACATTACAATTCATGACAACCAGCGTGAACTGCAAGCATCAGAACCTGATTGGGATTCCATGCCCGGTGGCTATGATGACATCAGATATGACGATGTATGATAAAACATAAGAAAGGACAATCCCATGTCAGCAAAACAATTAACATTTCAAATCCAAGGTGAATTTATCACCAAATTTGCAAGAGAAAAATTAACCCAAGAACATGATTTGCCAAAAGCATTAAAAATATTAAGCGACTGTCTGTTGTCAAATGAAACAGACCATCCACATGAAAAACGATTATTAAGATGTCTGTTAATCTTAAATGAAAAAGCAGAAATCAGAGGTACTTATCCTAATGACGACTATCGACTGGTTGTCCTTGACGAAGAAAAAGATTATAATATTTTCGATGAACTCATCGAATGTTTACGTAAATGTCAATCTGATACATCTGATATTCAATCCGACTATAATGATTTACTACAGCGTTATACCTTTGTATTGGATTATCTGGACCTACCACTCTATAAACAGCGAGAAATGAACATCAAATACAAATCCGAATATGGTGAATCACTCTTTGATTGTCCTGATGATAACCAGAAAAGTATCTTAAATGATATGTTACAATCTTACATCGACCGTAAGAAAAAACAGCACAGATGAAGAGGATTACGGCTGGTTATCACCATCCGGTATATTTTATCCGGTAGAATGGGGCAAACATGAAGAATGGGCAATGAAATACTTAATGGAACATTATCCTTATGCTGAAAATAAAGACATATACAAACGTAAACAGGAACACCTAAGAAACGGCGATGTACTTGTATACAGCCTTCATTGGGTTCTCTTACACAATCCAGCACAAGGTGTTGCAACACCACTATACGACCATACACGACGGCTTACCAAACAACAGAAATCATTTCTGTATGATTATTATATCAAACGAAATGAACACGACCGTGCAAATCAAATATGGTCTGAAGACGATTAGAAAGGAAACTATAACTATGTCAACATCAACACCAGCATCTTTTGATGCTAACTTTCAAAAATATTATTTTACCTTTGGCTCTGATAAAGACTTTCCATACTATGGTGGATGGATTATTATCGAAGCAGCCAACGAGATAATGGCTAGAGATTTATTTCAGGCTATCTTTCCAAACAAAGACCATGACATATTAAATTGTGCATGGGTATACACAGAAGAAAGATTCAAACAGACTGACATGTACAAAAAGAATGACAATTTGGGTTCTGCATGTCATGGACACTTCAAACTCATGGCATTTGACTACGAACAGCCAAAAAACATTTAACAAGAATACAGCGATACACACAATACAAAACATCGAGTGTATCGCTGTAAACAAAAAAAATTAATACATACACGAAAAGGAGATATTTTCATGAACACAACAGCAATTACAAACTCATTAGTACCTTATGTCATTGAACAGACAAGTCGTGGAGAACGTTCTTACGACATCTTTTCTCGATTATTAAAAGACCGTATCATTCTTCTTACAGGTGAAGTAAATGATACTATGGCATCTGTAATTACAGCACAGTTACTCTTCTTAGAAGCTGAAGACCCAACAAAAGACATCAACGTTTATATCATGTCTCCGGGCGGTTCCGTAACTGCAGGTATGGCAATTTACGATACCATGACTTATATCAAACCGGATGTCAACACAATCTGTATGGGTATGGCTGCAAGTATGGGTGCCTTCCTCTTAGCAGGTGGAACAAAAGGAAAACGTTTCTGCTTACCAAATGCTGAGGTTATGATTCATCAGCCACTTGGTGGAACACAGGGACAGGCGACTGACATGATTTTAGCCGCAGACCACATCAAACGTACAAAAGAACGTATGACACATATGTTATGTGATTTCACCGGACAGGATTATGATACAATGGTCAAAGCCTGCGACAGAGATAACTGGATGACAGCTGAAGAAGCATTGAAATTCGGTCTCATCGACAAAATCATACAGCGTTAATCACATCATACAGAAGGGATGTGAATAACATGACAAATGAAACATTACCAGATGATATATCAACCAATAATTCTGGTTTTGAAAAAACCGGACGCAGGTTATTCACATATGACGAACGCACTGCCATCTTAAAATCAACAGGTGGCAAATGCGCTTGTTGTGGTTGTAAACTCACAACGAAAACGCTTACTGTTGAACATATCATTCCCATTTCCAGAGGTGGAAAAAACGATATGGAAAATTTAACAGCATTATGTGAAACCTGCAATAAAGACAAAAGTAACCTACTTTACCTACCTCGAAGCTTTTACATGGCATTAATTGGCTCACCAAATGTAAAACGTATGGACGACATGGTACGCCAATGGTTTAAAAACAATCCAGAAATCATTGACATTGAAAAGCGACCATTAATTGCACCAAAGCATAACTGTATGCTACATCCAACATCAATATCATATAAACGCAAAATACCATATAATAGACAGTTAATCGTTACATGGTCACAGATATACTTAAAAGAAGAGTATGATGAGATTGAAGCTATCACAGGTACAGACTTAAAAACAGTACGTATTCTTCTGGAACGCACACGTGAAGATATTGATAAATACAATATTCCAAAAGACAAAACGCATCAGGAAATCTATAAACCATTGGCATTTTATGTTTTGCGTAAACTAAGCAACGAAAAGATACTTGCCGTTGCAGCGATACGTTACGACGAAATCCAACACGACTTATTAGTATATCTCATATGGACTGATATGACAAAAAGCGCACTGTCTATGGTCCTAGATAACTTACTGGGTTGTGCGTCAGATGCTATCGAGAATATTGCTGAAAAATCAATTGACAGGATTGCAGTATTGACGCCATACAGTCATGCATTTGATTATTACAGACGTGGATTCACAATCTGTTACAGAAAATGGCATAAGGCTGACGTTGAAACTTATATGGACACCATTTCAAACACACTATTATATGCGATGTATTTATATCCTCTTAATAATACTGAAACAATCCAACAACTCAGTCAATACATAAACGTACCAAAATGGTTAAAACTTTTACCAGCAACAACAAATAATGAATAAGATAAGCGTGATGGTACATCCTACTATCACGCTTAATTTTTTTAATACTGAAAATTCGTTGAAAAATACGCAATAATATGCTAAAATATATTCATAAATCAGATATATTTTTAATATTAAGAAAGGAAAATAAAATACATGTTACAACCAAAAATTCCATTGCATGACTATCAGATTTTTGCAAAAAATTTCATGTTACAACATCCTTATGCTGGATTATTTTTAAAAATGGGACTTGGTAAAACAAGCATTGTACTAGAAGGATTATATGAACTCAATCCAAAAGGACATGTACTCATTATTGCACCAAAAACCATTGCACGTTGTACATGGATAAATGAAATCAAAAAATGGAACATTCCATTTCGAACACAATCTTTGATTGTAAACAAAAAAGGAAAAAATCTTTCTAAGAAAAAAAGAGAAGAAATCTTTGATACCATACCAACTGCACCACCAACAGTTTATTTCATCAACCGAGATTTAGTCTCTAAATTAGTAGATTACTTTCCGGGCAACAAATGGTGCTTTCCTATCGTTGTAATTGATGAATCTCAATCGTTTAAATCTTATAGTTCCATGCGATTTCAGAAACTGGCAAGTGTACGACCATACATGTTTCGACTAATTGAATTGACAGGTTCTCCAGCACCAAATGGACTCATGGATTTATGGTCACAAATTTATCTTTTAGATATGGGTACACGTTTAGGTCGCAACATTACACAATATCGTGATGTTTACTTCAATCCCGGCTTGAAATCACCAGCAGGATATCCAATCACATGGAATCTTAAATTTGGTGCAAAAGAAGCTATTTATGAACGCATCGGCGATATTACCATTTCAATGGAAAACAAATATATCAAACTGCCAGAACTCACATTCAACGATATCTATGTTGAATTAGAGGATGATGAGAAGAAACGATATCGAGAATTTGCAAAAACATATATTTTGGACCTTAAGAATGGCGACCAAATTGAAGCTGCCAATGCTGCTGTCCTGCAGGCAAAACTTTCACAAATGGCATCCGGTGCAATTTATACTCAGAAAAACTCACATGAATATGAAAAAATTCATGAACACAAACTGGAAATGTGTGAATACATCGTCAATAATACAGATGACAACGTTTTAATTGCCTATCATTTTCAGAGTGACAAAGACATGTTATTGAACTATTTCAAAGAACATGATTTGGAAGCTGTCACCTTTGACGGCACACCTGAGATGGAACAGGCATGGAATCGTAAGGAAATACCAATTATGCTTGTACAGCCAGCATCTTGCGGATTTGGTCTAAATTTACAAGACGGTGGTGCAACACTCATCTGGTATACCATCCCATGGAGTCTGGAACACTATGAACAGATGAATGCACGTATTTACAGACAAGGACAGACGCAGCCATGTGTTATTCATCACTTAATGACAAGACACACCGTTGATGATAAAATCTTAAAAGCCATTCATAAAAAAGATATCAGTCAAAGTGAACTTATGGATGCAATTGCAGCCACATTTGACGATATTGACAATTTGTAAACACAAAACAACATCCCAAATATAATTTTGGGATGTTGATATGAAAGGACAAACTATGCGTAAAACATACAACAAATTAGTTCGTGATAACATACCGAAAATCATCGAATCCGAAGGGCAAACTTGTCAGACACATATCCTATCCGATGACGAATACATCAAAGCACTCGAATCCAAATTAGATGAAGAAGTTGCTGAGTATCATTCTGATAAGACATTAGAAGAACTGGCAGACATTACAGAGGTCATACATGCACTCTGTATAGCTCATGGATATTCTATCCATGATTTAGAATCGATACGACTGAAAAAAGCACATAACAAAGGTACTTTTTCTAAGAAAATCTATTAAGAAACAAGTATGTAAAATAATATATAAAAAGGGGATTTACAACATGCTTATAATCGAACAAAAACTCGCACGTGGTGACATCATAGAAGAATCAAAATACCACCCAAACAAAATAAAACATATCGCAGGTCAAATTGAATTTGACCATGCACACCTTATCACAAACAATATGCCAATAAACATTTGCATCATTGGTTCTTTATCTCAAGCCAATCTTATCAAAAAATTGGCAAAACAACTCGAAAAAGAAAACTTGCATTTTAATGTCAAATACGTACACAAGAAAAAAGAACCGATAGAAACCATTATACACGATTGCTTTGACACAATTGCATCCAGTCATCACATCATTGCTGTAAAAAAACCGGACAACTCTTTCGGACGAGGAACATTATACGAAATTGAATTTGCAAAACGTATAGACAAGCCAATATATTTTATAAATCCAAAAGATATACTTGAAAAATGAGTCAAAATCGCGCTATAATAAAAAGCGTATTAACAAACAGAAAGGACAAGAATGAAATGAAAATCACAATGATGCCTGTCGTCTATGATGACGAAAACAACGAATGTCGAGTTGATGATACAATTCTTGTAAGAACAACAAGAATTACAGATTTATCACCTGCAAAAATCAAACATATTGCAACCACATTTTTAACTTTAGAGTTTGATGACCCATTAATTGGATTTGCACCAATCAACATCAGAACAAATGAAATCTTGGAATGCAAATCCTACGCATAAACGTGTGAGTAAAAAAATTTACACACATGAAAACGGACACCGTATGGTGTCCGTTTTTCTGTACATAAATAAACAGAAACAAATACATCATTAACCCAAACCAAGCGGATAATCTACTGTATTTGGTCCATCTTTTGGAAATACTATTCTTTCCCCAACATGAATAATATTCGGATTGTCAATGTGATTGTACGCAACAACTTCATTCAATGCAAACCCTGTACGGGAACAAATATCATTCAAACAATCACCCTTCTGAACCACATAAACATAATCACCATCATCCTGTTGTGTGAGCCAATCCATACCACTAGCCCATGATGTATTTGTTTCGGGTTCCATTAATGTGGATTCTAATGATTCCGAAGAATCAGAATTTGCAGTGATAGTAGGGTCTGTTACAACATTCCCATCTTCATCAACAGGTTGACCATTCTCATTGTATGTGATGTGATTTTCCTGCATCCATTTCACCTGCTCATCTGACCATTTTGTATCATCAGGCTTATCCGTATTTGATTGTTCTGTAGTGTTACTCTTTACAGCATCTTCTGACGTTTCTTCAGATTCTGATGTTGTAATTTTAATTGGCTCAGACTGTTGTGCCTGTGGCTTAAACTGCCGTGACTGCTGTGCTAACACAATTGTATCTGTTGCATCACGATTAATTGCATTAATTGCAAATTTCGCACCAGACGCAGAAAAGACACCAACTGCAGTGGCAAACAAACAGCCAAATGATGTTAAAATTTGATTTTGCGTATGATTACGCTTTTTACGGTCATCTTTAGACATCTTTGAAACTGACATTACATTATTCTCCTTTCTTGACTTTTGCAACTAATCATAAATATCAGTTGACAAGACATTACTACTGTTATTATATATTAGATATATTCATAAATCAAGAAATTTCGCAATCAAACAATCAAATTAAGATATATTTTTCCACAAATATGTTGACAATTCAACATATATATAGTATAATAAATGCATAAACAACGAAGGGATGTGATTCCAATGCACAAATAACCAACTGATTGATTAAAGTACACCATCAATCAGTATAAACAGATTTTCTCATCTATAACATGGGATTCTTTGATAAATTGCAATTTACCAAATTATTGGTACTTAGTAAACATAAACAAATAATCCACAAAAAGTAAACAAAAACAAGTAATCCATTAAAAGTAAACAAAAAATAAGTAAACAAAAAATCATGAGGTAAAAAATTATGAACAACAATTATAAGATTCAGGCGAATCAGCTGACAGTAAATGCAAAAATCTATGTAGAAGGTATTACAACTTACTCTCGTCTTGCAAAGCGTATTGAAGGTGAAGAACTGGAGAAAGATAAGAAGAGAAAACAGCAGCGTGGCATGGTAATCATTGATAAGCCATATACAACAATCAGCATTGAAGACGCAAAGATTCGTCCACAGAATCCGGCAGCACTTTCCTTAGAGGAACAGTACGTACAGGAAAGATTTTACATGAAGTCTAAAATCGATGCAGCTACTAACACACCTGTTGGTAACACTTACGTATATAGCATCAATAACAAGTCACCATTCCTTCCACCTGTATCTCAGTTCGACCCGACAACAAAGATTGCACAGCAGGTAAACTCAAACGGTAAAGAACTTGCAACAGGCTTGAAAGTACTTCTCTGCTTGAGCGTATATCAGTCTAAGACATGGGGCGGTAAAGGTATCAGCCTTGACGGTGTTATCGTAATGGAGCCTATCAGATACTACACAAGTTCAGTACAGGATTACAGTGCATTAGGTATCACTTATGTAGGACTTCCAGAGGAAGAAGCAAAAGAAGCTGCAATGCCAGAACATCAGGAAACAGCACAGGCTCAGACATCTGCTCCAACAGCACCTGTTGGTAATGCATTTGCATCTGCACAGCAGGCACAGCCAGCAGCACCAATTGCAAACGGACCTACACCTGTTGGTGGTACAGTTCAGATGCAGACACCAGTTACTCCAACAGCACCTGTAAATCAGCAGGCAAACAACTTTGCAAATAGCATGAATGCGCCAGTTCCACCAACAACTGACCCTGAGACACCATGGATTTGTCCATCTTGTCAGACAACAAACCCTGCATCCATGAAATTCTGCGGTAACTGTGGTTCTCCAAAGACTGCTGTAAATAATGGTAATCCATATGCAAACAATGCAGGAACAGCTGCTGCAGCTACACCGGGCATCGTATATGAGCCAAACCCAACAGATAGAAATTACTAATTTGTAATTTATATCATATGTTCATCCACCTATGATTTATTCTCATAGGTGGATGTTTTTTTATCAATAATTATGAGCAATCCATTCTCGTGTCTATGACTATTTTTAATGTCATTGCTGTAATACTGCTATCATAGTACCTATCAGCGTAACCAATAATGTACACAAAACAACAGGTGACCTACTCCGATATTGAATATCAGAGCTTCCTTCTTCATTGAAAAATGCAAATATCAATAACAAGGTATCAATATTCGTCTTATACTTTCTCCAAAGGCTTAAATTCCGGCAAGCCCTGCCGTACATATTTCGATATGTATATCAAAATGATTATGCAAGCAATCCAGCATTTACAAGACGTAATCCTTCGTCTAAAATGTTGATAGCAGCATTGACATCTCTATCATGTACTGCAGAACAATTTGGACACGTCCATGTTCGAATTTTAAGATTCTTTACAAGTGGATTCTTCGCATGACAACAATGACAAAGCTGGGACGATGGAAACCACTTGTTTATCTTTACAAGCAGATGACCTCGAAATTTCTGTTTATAT
>OGCM01002504.1_pt1 | contig 16730 bp, 18 predicted proteins | sample 1570151 | NCBI WGS metagenome assembly OGCM01 (sample SAMEA4370582, study PRJEB24528) | human gut metagenome
CAAGCATTTTATACCTGTTTTTTGAAATTTTGCTTGGCTCTGAACAGTTACAAATCAAGTAAAACAGATTGGAAGAGTGAAATGAAAAAGAAAACAGGATGCTTTTTTCTCAAGTTTTTTATACGTGCAACCATAGGAATGGCGTTGATTTTTATAATAAACAAATATGTTCTTCCAGCAGATTCTTCAATTAATGTCGGTTTGAATCCGATGACCTTTTTGACATCCGGAACCCTTGGAATTCCTGGGGTTTGTCTTCTTTATAGCATTACATGGTATCAATTTTTGTAAGTTTTTTACAAAAACATTATATTTTTAATTTTGGTATGGACAAAACAGAAGTGCCCGTATATAATCTCACTTACCAACAGAAAATCATCTGTTGCAGCATCAGTGAATTGGGGAATTACTGATGTATCTTTTGCATCGAAGCGTTGGACCTTCGGTACAATTTCTTTATTCAGGCTGTATGATCGCAGCAAAGTTTCGAATTATGACAATTGAGCAAAGAGCAGTAAGAGGAACTGCTGAGAATTTTGTGATTTGTGATACACAAAAGAGTTATTCAGAAAATCTGTTCAGAAGATTATCTGAGAAATTATCCGGTTATTTTCAGTTTCATGTATTTCATGATATTGAGAATCTGAAAATAGCAGCCAAGAGTATGCAGGTAAATATTCTGCTGATCGGAGAAGAGTATGGAAAAGAAGATCGGGATGAGATTCCGGCAAGACAGAAGTATCTTCTGATCGGCGAGAAGATTCCGAACGAGAGAAGTCCCACAGAGATTCCATTCTTCCGGTATCAAAGTGTCAGCAGTATGCTGGAACTTTTACTTCAGGAAAAAGATCAGGAAAATCCAGAAGTACAGACGCATCAAATCCAACTTGTCTCAGACAGATCGCAGACCGTGAAAGCAAATGTAAATGGTCTGATCGGGATCTATTCACCGGTTCATCGAATCGGGAAGACAAGGTTTGCCATGCGTATGGGACGAGTTCTTTCAGAATCGATTCCTACGTTGTATCTGAATCTGGAAGGGTATTCAGGATTAAATTATTACCTGCCGGAAGAATCCGGAATGAATCTTGGAGATCTGCTGTATTACATGAAGCAGGAAAGTATCAATCCGGTATGGAAGATCAGTACTTTGATCAGCCATATGAATGGGTTGGATTATATCGCACCGATCCGGGCAGAACAAGATTTCAGAGAAGTGACAAAAGAAGAATGGAATCAACTTTTGGATCTGATTCTGGAGAAGAGTATTTACAAAGTGATCATTCTTGATCTTGGAGATACGGTAGACGGTCTGTATGATCTGTTAGGAAGATGCAGCAAAGTTTATACGCCTTACATTGAGGAAGGTGCAGCAAAAGCAAAACTCAATCAGTATGAAGAGAATCTTAGATCAGCAGGATATGGCGAGATTCTTAAGAAGACGGTAAGACGCAGAATGGGAAAGCCAAGAAATCCTGTTGCTTTAGAAGCATCTGCAAGTAAAATTACAGAATTTCCGGACAGAGAAAGGAAGTCGTAAGGATGATTAGAAAAGAGCAGCTGTATGAACAGATCCTTGAACAAATCGATCTTACGAAGGAGACGGATGATGAAGAACTGCAGGAGCTGATCCGCACAGTATTGGATGAGGCAGCAGATGAAGAATATATTTCGTTGAGTGATAAGATCAGAATCGGGCGTGAGTTATTCAACTCTTTTCGTAAACTGGATGTTCTGCAGGAGCTTCTTGAAGATGATTCGATTACAGAGATTATGGTAAATGGAATCGACCATATTTTTTATGAGAAAGAAGGAAGAATTTTCCGGTCTAAGAAGTGTTTTTTGTCTCAGGAGAGATTACTGGATGTGATTCAACAGATTGTAGGTGAATCGAACCGTTATGTAAATGAGGCCTCTCCGATTGTGGATGCAAGGCTGAAGGATGGATCTCGAGTAAATGTTGTATTGAATCCGGTTGCTGTGAATGGACCAATCCTTACAATCCGAAAGTTTCCATCGGAAGCAATTACGATGGAACAGCTGATCCGTATAGGCAGCGTAACGGATGAAGCCGCTAACTTTTTGAAAAAGCTGGTAGCAGCAAAATATAATATTTTTGTCAGTGGTGGAACAGGAGCAGGAAAGACAACTTTCCTGAATGCGTTGTCGAACTATATACCAAAAGGAGAACGCCTGATCACGATCGAGGATAATGCAGAGTTACAGATTCAAGGAGTTCAGAATCTAGTGCGCTTAGAAGCACGCGGACCGAATGCAGAAGGAGAAGGGGCTGTAACCATCAGAGATTTGATTAAGTCAGCACTTCGTATGAGACCGGATCGAATAATCGTAGGAGAAGTACGGGGTGGAGAAGCTATGGATATGCTTCAGGCACTGAACACCGGGCATGAAGGCAGTCTTGGAACAGCTCATGCAAACAGTTGCCGTGATATGCTGGCCAGACTGGAAATAATGACATTGATGGCGGAACTGGATCTGCCGCTTCAGGCGGTAAGAAGGCAGATCGCCTCTGGCGTAGATATTCTGGTGCATCTGGGACGTATGCGCGATAAATCAAGAAAACTTCTGGAAGTTTCAGAAGTATGTGCGTATGCGGATGGTGAAATCAGGATACAACCATTGTATCAATGGCAGGATGGGTGTGGTCTGGTGCCTGTGGAGCCTCTCCTGCACAGAGAAAAACTGGAACGGGCGGGGGTGAAATTATGATCAGGCAGAAAGTTGATTATGGAAAATACAGATATTCTCAGAAAGAAATTTTAAAATATATAGGAGAAAGTGCAGCATTGTGTGGTGCTGTAGATTATTTGTTCTATCAAACACCTTGGGTAATGTTACTTGTGGTTCCGGTTTCTGTGTTCTTTCTGAAGTGGAAGAAGAAACAGATAATCAGAGAAAGAAAACGGCGCCTTAATTATCAGTTTCGGGATGCATTGAATTCTATGAGTGTGGCGGTACAGGCTGGATATTCTGTGGAAAATGCAGTTTCTGCCTGTGTGCGTGATCTAGAGCAGCTATATCCGAAGAATGAAGATATTGTAGCTGAATTTCGTTATATAGAGACACAACAGAGAGTGAGTGTGCCGGTAGAGGAATTATTTCTGGATCTTGGGCAGCGCTGTAAGGTTGAGGATATTGAAAACTTTGCTTCAGTTTTGTATACAGCAAAAAGAAGCGGTGGTGATCTTGGAAATGTAATTCAGAAAGTGGCTCGAATGCTGGGCGATAAGATTGATGTAAAAAAAGAAATTGAAGCGACTCTGGCTGCGAAGAAGTCGGAACAGATGATCATGAGTCTTATGCCGGCAGGAATTATTCTTTATCTGCAGCTGGCATCACCGGGGTTTCTGGATATTCTCTATGGAAATCCGTTTGGAATCTGTGCGATGACAGTCTGCCTTGCAGTATATGGAGCTGCTTACTGGATGGGAAAAAGAATTGTGGAAATCGAGGTGTAGCGGATGTGGCTCCATATTGTCATTTTTGTTATATTATTGCTTTTGACCGTATGCAGTACTTTAGGTTGGATCCATGTGGAAAACATTGGTACGGTAAAAGGCAGAAAGATGTTTCTTGTGGTTGCTCTGGCAGGAAATATAACAGGAGGACTGCTGACTTGGACAAAAGGTGGCGGACAGGTATTTGAAGACGGTTATGAGTTGAAAAAGGAGGAAAATGCTTATGAAGAAAAATTTATGGTATCCGTGGAAGGAGAAGAAACAGGCAGTGTCTATGTACAGATCCCGGAAAAAGAACTGGAAAAGGAAGATACCGGGCAGCCGGAAGTGCTGACGAAAGAGGAAGACGAAGAACAGAAGCTTCTGGAATTTGTAGCAAATTATAACAGCGAACTGGAAGACTCTGAGTATTATTATCTTCCATCTGACTGGGAAGGAAGAAAACTGGAGTGGAAAATACCTTATGATACTACCGGAAACATGTTGGCAGCAATTTTCCTTGCAGCAGCATTTGTCATGATTGTTATAATTGCGCGAGAAGAGCAGAAAGCCAGAACGAAAAGATATGAAGAACTGATGATGGACTATCCGGGACTGATCATGAAGTTCACCTTGTTGGTGCAGGCTGGAATGACTGTTCGAAATACGTTTAGGAAGATGGCTTCGGATTATAAAAACAAAAATGAAAAACGTATTGCATATGAAGAGATTGTTACTGCCTGCCATGAAATGGAGAGTGGAATTTCAGAAATGGAAGCCTATCGCCGTTTTGGTGAAAGGTGCGGACATGTAAAGTATAAAACATTTGCAACATTATTGATCCAGAATCTTCAGAAAGGCAGCCGCCATATGGGAGAAATGCTGGAAAAAGAATCTGTGGAAGCCTGGGATGACAGGAAAAGAAAAGCAAAAGTTCAAGGAGAAACGGCAACTACCAAATTGTTATTTCCAATGATACTGATGCTTGGCGTTGTAATGGCTATTGTTATGCTGCCGGCCTGTCTGTCCTTTTATGGATAAATCCAATCCGGAGGCCGATTTTCATATTTAAAAAGAAAAGTGCCAAAGGAAATTTTTCAGGCTGAGGGAGGTGAGAAATATGAGCGAACTGCGCAGACTGATGAGAGAATTTTTGTGGGAAGAAGATGCTGTAGGCGTTGTGGAAATTATTCTGATCCTTGTAGTTCTTATTGCACTGGTCATGATTTTTAAAGACCAGTTGACCAGTCTTGTGAAGAATATTCTGTCAAAGATCACAAAGCAAAGTAATTCTATTTAAATGATTTCCAACTAACAAAATGATTTGAAAAGGAGAGGTGCGCCATGGTAAAAAGAGGAAGTATTACTGTTTTTCTGGCCTTAACCCTTGGACTTATTCTGTCCCTGCTGAGCTCAGGACTCGAGTCAGCAAGAATGGCTGCGGCCAGAACTCAGATTTTGAATGGGATGGATATTGGACTGTATTCTTTATTTGGACAATATAACAAGTCCTTTTTAAAGGATTTTGACTTGTTCGCTGTTGACGGAGCCTGTGGGGGAAAGGAAATGAATCTGGCCTCTATATATGATAATCTGGAATCTTATATGAAGCCTGTGATGAAGCAAAATAGTCAGAAATTGTCAGTACAGCAGGGTGGCATTTCCGGTTATCTTCTGATGACAGATTCAGAAGGTGAAGTCTTTTATCAGCAGGCAGTCCAATACATGAAAGAAACTCTTGGAAGCCATGGGGCAAAGCTCCTTTTAAACAAAATTCAAGATATGCAGAAAAAGACAATTGAAGCGGAGCGACAAGGCAATGAGATAGAAAGTAAAGGAACCATTGAAAATTATGAAAGTGAAATGGACTCTGCACAACAAAAAAGTCAGGCTTTGCTGGAAGAAAAAAAGAAACAGGAACAGCAGAATGGGCAGGATGGGTTTACAGATGGGAAAATGCTTCCGTCTGTGACAGAAAAGAATCCTCCTGCAAAAGTTGAAAATCCTATTCCAGTAATTCGAAAAGTACGAAAAATGGGACTTCTGGATCTGGTTCTCCCTTTTGGAAAAGAAGTTTCTGACAAAAAGGTAAAAACTAAAGAATTGGTTTCAGGAAGAAAACTTGAAACAGGATTGGCAATGGAGGATTCCGTAAAAGCAGATGGAAGTATGCTCTCCCAGGTTTTGTATCAGCAATATCTTATGGAAAAACTGGGAAACTATATAGAACCAGGAAAGAGCGGCTTAAGCTATCAGATTGAGTACATTATTGGAAAGAAAAACAGTGATGAGGCAAATTTGAAAGATGTAGCGAAAAAACTTTTGATGGTTCGGGAAGGACTTAATGTTGCATATCTGGTTTCAGATGCGCTTATGATGGGGCAGATTCATGCCATGGCAGCGGCAATTGCAGCCGCATTTCTTATTCCACCGGCAGTTGTGGTGATTGAAGGTGCGCTGATCCTATGCTGGGCTTTTGCTGAAAGCATTCTGGATGTAAGAGAGCTATTTGCCGGCGGAAAAGTACCTTTAACTAAGAATGCCTCTAACTGGCAGCTGTCGTTGCAGGGGCTGCCGGCATTGGTAGATAAGCTGGATACGGACAGGCAAAACGATGTAAACGGGTTGTCCTATGAGGATTATTTGCAGATATTTTTATTGACAACTTCAAAGGCGCAAAAAGTTAAAGGGGGTATGGATATGATTGAAAGTTCGTTTCGGGAGATGGAAGACTGGAATGAATTTTGTCTGGATCATTGCATTACTGCACTGGAGGCTTCTGTGGATGTAAAGGCAAATAAAAGAAAAGTGTTTACCGTAACGCGGGAATATCACTATATTTAGCTGGAAAATAGATTGTCTTTTGCCATATTACTATATAAGAAAGGCGCAGAAGGATGCTTTCCCGGAAAGGAGATGGAAAATTGATTAAAAGAAAAAAGAGAAAAGATATACAGGCTCTAAGGAGCAGAACAAGAAGGAAGAGTTCTCTGGGAATCCGGTCTGTCAGAAAGTCCCCGTTTTCTGCCAGAAGTCTTTTCGGAAAAGTGTCTTTGTGCGCCTTTGGGAAAGAAATAAAAGAGCAGGTAAAAAAAGCCAGTCTCACGATAGAAGCGGCCTTTGCCCTTCCACTTTTTTTCTTTGGAATGGTGACAATGATACATTTTATGGATGTATACAGAATTCAGACGGAACACTTGAGCAAACTGTGCCAGAGTGCAAAGGAAGCCGGAATGTATGCGTATGTGGTGGGAGGCGACGGAGTAGAAGAAATTACGCTTCCTGATGTTTACAAATACAAGCCAATTGGCGGATTGATACCGCTTCCGGTTAAATGGCAGTATAACAAGGTGAGGGTTCATGCCTGGACTGGCGCGGACAGAGGAAATGGGAATAGTGAAGAGAATAAAAAACCGGAAAATATGGTGTATGTAACGGTTTCAGGTTCGGTGTATCACAAAAAGCTGAATTGCAGCCACCTCAATTTGTCGGTTACTAAAGTGTCGGGAGGAAATGTTTCTTCCAGACGAAATGAAAATGGAGAGAAATATCATGCATGTGAAAGCTGCAGTAGAGGGCAAGCTCCAGGAAGTACAGTTTATATCACAAAATCTGGAAACCGTTATCATAATGACAAAAATTGCAGCGGCTTAAAAAGGTCCGTACGTCTGGTAAAAGAGTCGGAAGCTGGTAATCTGCATGCATGTAAACGATGTGGTTAACAAGAAGAAATGGAAGGGGAATAAAATAATGGAACGAATTTGTATTCTTGCATTTCTTGGAATTAACAGTTGGAAAGATATACACACAAGAGAAGTTTCACTTTTGTCAATTGGTGTATTTGGAATTGTGGGAATGGTAAGAGCATGTTTTCTTGGAACTGTGAGTGTGAATCTGGTATGGAATGTCTGTATGGGGGCCGCTGTGATCGGGCTCAGTATCATCTCGAAAGGCGCTGTTGGGATGGGAGATGGTCTTTTATTTCTGTCGCTTGGGACAGTACTGCCTTTTGAGGAACTATTGTCAGCATTTTTATTGGGACTTTTTTGCTGCTGTTTTTGGGGGATTGTGGTGTTATTTCTATCAGGCAAAGGGAAAAAGACTGAGATGCCTTTCGTTCCATTCCTTATGTTGGGCTATATTGGAGGTTTGATTTATTGAAAAAGAGAATGAAAAAGGGAAGCATGACAATAGAAGCAGCGCTTTTAATGCCGTTGCTTTTGCTAGTTGTGATGATAACTTTGTATTTGTTTTTTTACGTACATAATAAGGTCTGGCTCACAGCCGCGGCTTACGAAGCAGCTCTTGACGGCAGTATGGAAACAGCACGGCCAGAAGGGAAAAGTCGTGATAAAGCATTAAAAAAAGGAAAAGAACTTGGGAACACCGGATTTTATGAAAGTAAAAACCTGAAACTTCAGGTCAGCGAAGGTAAAAAAGTGCAGGTAACGTATGATCTTGACATGTTTTCCATATATGGAGGATTTAACAGTCATTTGCAGGTAAAGGGAAGTGCAAAAGTAATAAAACCGGTAACCTGGATTCGAAAAGTAAAGGGACTTTCTGAGGTGTCAAATAAGCTGAAGGGGTAAAAAATGAAATCAGAATATAAAAGAGATATAAATGGAAATTATCTTGTGCTGTATGAAAATGAAGAACCAGATACTTCTTCTTATCAGATGAGAATGCTGGTTGGCAATTCGATTCCATCTATTCTTAAATGCAGAGTGCAGGGTGTTGATGGACAGTTTATGGTGTGTTATGACATTACCTCCAAACAGTCTTTGCTTTCTCTTTATGAAGAAAAGAAAATGGGTTACGAAGATCTTCAGATGATCCTGGGTGGATTTGTGCAGGTGATGGAAGATATGTCAGAATATTTGCTGAATCCATGCAGGCTAGTATTGAAGCCGGAGTATATGTATGTAGATGTGGAAAAGAGACAGATCTATTTTTGTTATCTTCCTGGATATGATGAAGATGTGAGGCAGAAATTTCAGGAACTGACAGAGTATATTCTTCCAATCCTGGATCATGAAGACTCAAAGGCTGTAATGCTTGGGTATGGAATATACAGAAGAGCTTTGGAAGACAGTTTTCATTTGGAATATATAAAAAAGGAACTTTATCAGGATAGAGAGGAAATAGAAAAAACAGTTGGTTCCTCAATTTTGCAGGAATCCGACACTATGGCAGAGAAAAGGTGTAATTCAGATGGCAGTGAGAAAATTGATCTGTTTGAAAATTATGGGGAGTCAAAAGAGGAAAAGCCTCAGGAAGAACATCTGGAAGAGTTGCTTTGGGAGGAAGAATTATCTGAAAAAAAGAAAAAAGATGTTTGGGGTACGTCTAAAGGATTTTTGATTTGGTGTGTAACTGCTGGTTTTTTTGCACTGGTGGTTGTGACTGCAGAAACACTGGGGTATCTGCCGAGGGTATCTATGCAGGTTATTCTGGGAGTGGCAGCTGGGATTATGGTAATTGGAATGTTGTGTACCTGGGGTGTGTCCGTTATAAAGAATAAGAATTGCATCAGACATGAGAAAAAGGGACATCTGGAAATACAGAATAAAAGAGAAAATAAAAAAGTGAGTGAAGACTCAGGAAAAGATAAGGTGAACTTCAAAGATAGCATTGAAAGAAGCACGACTTCAATGCAAAATACAGCAGAAGTATTGCACCAAAAAGAAAAAATATCAATATCACAAAAAAATTGCGGCGAAACAGTGGTGTTATCTGCGAATATTGTTACTGGACCGGCAACTCTTGTAAGCCGTGAACCTGGTGAACTTGCTACGATTTATCTTCAGAATGAACTTACGGTAATTGGAAAAATGGAGAATGCAGCGGATGCGGTGATCGAACTTCCTACAGTAAGCCGGATACACGCGAAGATACGGAAAAGGGATGGAGAATATTATCTTACAGATTTGAACTCACGTAATGGAACATCTGTAAATGGGAAAATTTTAAGAGGGGATGAGGAATATTGCCTTCAGGATCAGGATCAGGTAGACTTTGCGCAGGCCAGGTATGTGTTTCTGAAATAAAATAACAGATTTTAAAAATTTACCTGGCCTGATCTGTTGAGGTATCAGAGAAATTGTGCTATACTTATCCTATTATCAGAAAGTAACAAAAACAGTCTTGAAAGTAGACTGAAAATATCGAGGTGATAGCGTGGAAGAAATAAAAAAAGAACCAATAACGGTTCTTTTTATACTTCTGAATATACTGATATTTCTTGTTGTTGATTTTACTGGCGGCTCAGAAAACACTGCTCACATGATTGAATGTGGGGCTGCCTACCCACCGCTGATTCTTGAGAATGGAGAGATATACAGGTTATTTACCTGTATGTTTCTGCATTTCGGAATTTATCATATTGCCAATAATATGCTTGTTCTTTTTGTACTGGGACAGCGCCTGGAACCGGTTGTAGGGAAGATTAAATTTATTTTAATTTATCTTCTTGGCGGTCTTGGTGGAAATATTTTTTCTTTTATTGTGGAAATGAAATCAGCGGATTATGCAGTGTCAGCTGGTGCATCTGGTGCCGTTTTTGCAGTAATGGGAGCAATGCTCTATGTAGTTATTCGAAATCATGGAAGAATTCAGGATATTTCCGTACGACAGATGATGATCATGGCTGGATTCTCATTGTATTTCGGTTTTACAAGTACTGGTGTAGATAATGCAGCCCATGTTGGCGGCATGGTTTGTGGATTTATCCTGGCGGCAGTTCTTTATCATCCGGGAAATTTTTCTGGCAGAACAATGTGGAAGGATGTTTCCCCATCGGATTCAATTTCTGCATAAATGTTTCCGTTGTGAGCCTGGATGATCTCTCTGGTGATTGCCAGCCCCAGTCCGGTTCCACCCTCTTTGAATGTAACAAATGGGGTGAAAATTTCATTCAGCTGCGATTCCGGTATGCCGCATCCATTGTCAGTTATGACAATATGTACCCTTTGATCGCTGGAAAAAGCACATAATTTCACTTTTCCATCAGTACTGGAAATTGCTTCCGCTGCATTTCTGAGCAGATTCAGTAAAGCCTGCTTTAATTTAACGGGATCAATAAAGAGGGCAGGCAGTGAGGGCGAAATATCAGTTTTTAAGGTAATGCCCAGGTACTGGTAAGTGGGCTGGATACTGGAAATAATTTCCTTAAGATAGGCAGTAAAAGCAGTTCTTTTCCGTTCAAGTTTATGGGCATTATTGTAATCCGAAAGATTATTTAACAATTCTTTGGTATACTCCAGATTAGCTGTAATATCATTCCAGTAATCAAATGAGACAACTTCAGGATGTGTGTCTTCAATCATCTGAATCTCACTGTTAATAAGTGCTATGGGATTGCGTATCTCATGGGAAAATCGTGATAGTATCAGATGAAATTCATCCTGTTTTTTGTTTAAGATTAAATTATTTTTCATAAGCTCACCTCAAGTGAAGTGTATCATTGAAGTGGACAAATGACAAACAAAATCGTACTTAAAAAATCGAGATTATTCGACAGAGATAAAAAATACTGTTCCAAAAATTTTTTAAAAAATTTTGGAAAAAAATGTGATTTTCGCTATTATTAGACGTATAATTTATATATTCTATTTGGGAGGATAAGACTATGAGTGATTGTATTTTTTGCAAAATTGCAAACGGAGAGATTCCATCAGCAACATTGTATGAAGATGAAGACTTCAGAGTAATTCTGGATCTGGGTCCTGCAAGTAAAGGACATGCCTTGATCTTGCCGAAAGCGCATGCGGCTAATATCTATGAGATATCAGATGATATGGCTGCGAAAGCAATGATTCTGGCAAAGAAAATGGCCACAAAAATGACCGAGGCGTTAAAGTGCGATGGTTTTAACATTGTACAAAATAATGGCGAACCGGCAGGACAGACTGTTTTTCATTTTCATATGCATCTGATTCCGAGATATGAAGGAGATCAGGTGGGAATTACCTGGAAACCTGGAACTTTAACGGATGAGGTGAAAAATGAAATCCTGGAGAAATTGAAAAGCTGCTAGAAAACGGGGTACACAAGATGAATAGCGAAGAATTTAACACATTTTACAGACGGTATTATAAAGTCTCTGTTAAAATCGCAAATGGAATTGTACAAAGCCGTTTTACAGCCGAGGATGTTACACAGGAGGTATTTTCATACTTTTACGAAATAAAAGAGAGACTGGATGCTTCCAGCGAAGAAAAGCTTCACGCATTGGTGGTATGGAAAACAACCAATAAAGGAAGGGACTACCTGAGAAAATCATATGTAAAGCGGGAAGTAATGTTTGACAATGATGTGGCTGAATTGCAGTATCGTACTACAGAAAGCGCAGAAGCGGCATTACTGGGGCTGGAAAAACAGAAATATTTATCAATGGCATTTGAAGGCCTGCGACGGAAAAATTTAATTAACTATATGATTTTTATGCGAGTTGTAATGGAAGGTGTATCTACTGAAGAAGTAGCGCGCGAATTTGGCTATACAAGAAATAATGTAAATAACAGAGTACTTAGAGCCAGAAAATGGCTTTTAGCAGAAATTTTAAGACTGGAAAAAGAGTAAAATTAAAAAGCATACCTCTGTTAAATAACAGAGGTATGCAGTGTAAAATCAGGAATGAATACATTCTTCAATGAGATTCACAATATGCTGAATAGAATTTAAGTTTTTGCCTGCCGACATAGCCGCAATATATTTATCACGTTCCTGATAGAGTTTGCGGATTGCCTCCAAGAGAGACGCTTCTGTAATCTCTTCCTCCTCCAGTACCATACTGTAACCCTGGCGCTCGAAGGAGCGGGCATTGAGAATCTGATCACCGCGGCTTGCCTTTGCGGACAATGGAATTAAGAGATGTGGCTTTGAAAGTGCGGCAAGTTCACAGATAGCATTAGCTCCTGCACGGGAGATTACTACATCTGCCAATGCAAACATGTCAGGAAGCTGTTCCTGAACATATTCATATTGGACATAACCTGTCAGCTGGATACTTTCATCCGTTTTTCCCTTGCCACAAATATGAATAACCTGGAATTCTTTCAGCAGTTCAGGAAGAATTTTTCGTACATTTTCGTTTACAGAAGCAGCACCCAGACTGCCGCCAATTACCAAAAGAACTGGTTTATCTGAAGTAAAACCACAATATGCGCGAGCGTGTTCTTTATTACCATGGAGAAGCTCCTGACGAATAGGAGTACCTGTAAGAACTGCCTTATCTTTTGGAAGATTATTTACAGTTTCTGGAAAGTTACAGCAGACTTTTGTGGCGGAAGAAAGGCAAAGCTTATTAGCAAGTCCCGGAGTCATATCAGATTCATGAATGATTGCCGGAATGTGGCGTTTGCCTGCGGCAATTACCACTGGTACTGTTACGAAGCCACCTTTGGAAAATACTACATCAGGCTTTAATTTTTTCATAAGACTTTTAGCCTGAAAATAGCCTTTTATAACGCGAAATGGATCTGAAAAGTTTTTCAAATCAAAATATCGTCTTAATTTACCGGAAGCAATTCCATAGTAAGGAATACCAAGCTCCTCAATAAGCTGTTTTTCAATACCATTGTAGGAGCCGATGTAAGAAATTTTATAACCTTTTTCCTGTAAAGCGGGAATCAGAGCAATATTCGGGGTAACATGTCCGGCAGTACCACCGCCGGTAAGGATAATATGCTTCATAGGATCCTCCTGAATAAGTGTTTAATAGTTACAGTTCACTTTGTGAATAGCGACCTATTTAATAAATATGAACCCCTAAAAGGGAATTGTCAAGAAAAGAAAAAAATCTGGGAGAAAAAAATGAACAAAAAAAAGATAGGAGAGAAAACCGACAGTCTGTTAGAAACTGAAATGATCAAAGAAGCAAAAATGATAGAAGAAAGTCTTCTTGGAAATGCTGCAAATGATTTTGAGATTTCGGATGAGGAACTGGATGAGGCGTATCAGCAGTTTTTAAAGAAAATGAAAGCAGAAGGCAAACTGGATGAAGATAAAATAAATGAGGCCAATTCTGCAAAAGCTATGAATAATGATACAAAGACTGCTGAAATAGTGAAGTTTCCAGGATTCCGGAACGAGGCGTCCAAAGAGGAAAATTTAAAAGATGCTCAATCAACAGAAAGTTCAGCTGAGGAAATTGATTTTATTGCAGGATTTTCTGATAAGCTGTGTCAGCTTGAAAAAGAAGAAAATAAACTCTGGTATAAATATGGAAAGGCAGCAGGGATTGCAGTTCTCGCCGCAATCGGTATTCTTTCCGGAAGTATGGCAAGCCAGGCTGATTCAGCGAAATTTGTCAGCTCTGTTCAGCATATTATAAATAGTGAAGATGTTATGCCATAAAAACAGAAAAATATATGTAATATAAGTAAGAGTTCGGGTAAAAGGGGGAATCTGTATGAAGATCACTTTTATTGGAGCAACACATGAAGTTACCGGGAGTTGTTATTACCTGGAAGCAGCCGGAAAAAAGTTTCTTGTAGACTGTGGAATGGAGCAGGGACCTGATTATTATGAAAATAGAGATATTCCTGTGCCGCCGGGAGAATTAGATTTTGTGCTTTTAACACATGCACACATGGATCATTCCGGAAATCTTCCTGCTATTTACGCAAAAGGCTTTAAAGGACCTGTATATGCCACAGAGGCAACCTGTAATCTTTGCGATATTATGCTCCGTGACAGTGCCCATATCCAGATGTTTGAGGCAGAATGGCGTAACCGCAAGGCAAAGCGTCAGGGGAGGCCTGAATTTGTTCCTGCTTATACCATGGAGGATGCATTAGGGGTTATTCGTAATTTTGTAGGCTGTCCATATGAGACAGGAATAATTCTTGGCGAGGGGCTGAGGGTAAAGTTTATTGATGCAGGTCACCTTCTTGGATCAAGCAGTATTGAGGTGAATATCTGTGAGGCTGGAGTTGAAAAAACGATTGTATTTTCAGGCGATATAGGAAACAAAAATCAGCCGCTTATAAAAGACCCTGCCTATTTTAGAAAAGCAGACTACGTGGTAATGGAATCTACATACGGAGACCGGAGCCACGGAGAGAGACCAGATTATGTGCGCCTTCTGGCAGATGTCATTCAGGAAACTTTTGACCGGGGAGGTAATGTGGTAATTCCCTCTTTTGCAGTGGGAAGAACGCAGGAGATGCTGTATTTTATCAGACAGATAAAAGCAGAAGGCCTTATTCACGGGCATGATAATTTTAAAGTGTTTGTAGATAGCCCTCTTGCAAATGAAGCAACAAATATTTTCGGTATTCACAAATATGATTGTTTTGATGACGAGGCTCTGGAACTTATTCGAAAAGGAATCAATCCTCTTAGCTTTCCTGGTTTGAAGATATCCGTAACAAGTGAAGACTCAAAAGCAATCAATTTCGATGATGACTGTAAGGTGATTATTTCTGCCAGTGGAATGTGTGATGCAGGAAGAATTAAACATCACCTGAAACATAATCTGTGGCGGGAGGACAGCACCATTCTTTTTGTGGGCTATCAGGCTGTTGGAACTCCGGGACGCGCCCTTTTGGAAGGAACTCAGGAAATAAAACTCTTTGGTGAACCGGTGCATGTTGCAGCAAAAATCTGCCGTATGCCGGGAATCAGTGGCCATGCAGATGTAAATGGTCTGGTTGACTGGATAAAAGCATTTGAAGTAAAGCCTCAGAAAGTGTTTGTTACTCATGGCGAGGATACTGTGACAGAACTGTTTGCTGCAAGACTGCGTGATGAGATGAACTATGATGCATATGCGCCATTCAGTGGAACAGAATTTGATCTGGCTGAAGGCGAATTTCTGTACGAGGCAGAGGGCGTTAAGATACAGAAGCCTGCTGCGTTACAAAAAGCATCTAAGGCTGCAAAGGTATACGAAAAGCTGCTTGCGCTTGGATACAGACTGCTTTCCGTCATACGCAAAAACGAGGGCTGTGCAAACAAAGATCTGGAGAAGTTTTCAAGGGATGTCCAATCTTTATGTGATAAATGGGACAGAACTGATGGGTAAGTGTTACAGTCTGAAAAAAAATCCCCGGGACAAAAATCCCGGGGAAGTAATTATGAAAGAGCTTCTTTTAAAGCAGTGGCAAGCTGGTCTGGACATGAAGTAGGTCTGCGTCCGCACTGGATTCCCTCCAGGCGTGCAATTACTTCTTTCGCCGGCATACCTTCTACAAGTTTGGCAACTCCCTGTGTATTGCCAGAACATCCACCAATAAATTTCACATTGTGAACTTTCTGTTCATCATCAATATCATATTGAATTGCCATAGAACAAACACCTTTTGTTTTATATTCCATTGTTTTTTCCTCCAATCGTTATGTAAAATTAGGAATTCTGGGACGCTGGTCAGGATATGAACAGCAATAGCTTTGCACCTTCTCTCATTATAGCAGAAGATATTATAAGTTTCCATGCCAAATTTAAGTTGGATATAGCAAGAAGTTTTGGTATAATGTCAGATGAAGAAGCAGTTAACTTTCAAAAACAGAGGAGAATGCTAAATGAAAACAATTGGTATTATTGGCGCAATGGAAGTTGAAGTTGCGATTTTAAAAGAAAAAATGGAAGATGTACGAATTATAAAAAAAGCTTCCATGGATTTTTATGAGGGAATACTTGCTGGAAAAAAGGTTGTTGTAGTGCGTTCCGGAATTGGCAAGGTAAATGCTGGTATCTGTGCTCAGATTCTGGCAGATGTATTTTCAGTAGATGCGATCATTAATACAGGAATTGCAGGAAGCTTAAATAAAAATATTAATATTGGTGATATTGTTCTTTCCACAGATGTTGTACAGCATGATATGGATGCTACCGGATTTGGATACCGCAAGGGACAGATTCCGCAAATGCCTGTATTTTTCTTTAATGCAGATGATAATCTCCGCAGACTTGCTGCAGAAGTATGCAGGGAAGTAAATCCGGACATTCAGGTATTTGAAGGAAGAATTGCTTCTGGAGATCAGTTTGTCTGCGATCAGGATGTTAAGAATCAAATTGTATCAGACTTTTCAGCATATGCGACTGAAATGGAAGGTGCAGCCATTGGACAGGCAGCATACTTAAATGAAATTCCGTTTCTGGTTGTCCGTGCTATTTCTGATAAGGCTGATGGAAGTGCGCAGATGGATTACAGCGAATTTGAGAAAGCAGCTGTTGACCATAGTGTGAGGCTTACTTTAAATATGCTGGCGCGTATTTGAAAAATCATTCCCGCAATCTGCACGCCCCACTTTGCGGTATATTTT
>OGCM01002517.1_pt1 | contig 16637 bp, 18 predicted proteins | sample 1570151 | NCBI WGS metagenome assembly OGCM01 (sample SAMEA4370582, study PRJEB24528) | human gut metagenome
GCTTTGGTGTGCCTCGCTGCAACATCTTTCCGCATTCCACAAGGACTGTACCTTTGGGCACCATTCCGTCAAGTAGGAATTTGACCAAAATCAATTTTTCTTAAAATGCTGAGAAATCCAGTGTTTATGCGGGTTTGTCGAGTTCTGCCTCCAGTTCATTCTTCATCATCCTCATGATTTTTTGCTGCATGGTTTCCTTGGAATTAGAATCAAAAAAGAGATGAACGTGATAACGAGTGTGACCAATTTTCTTCTCAAGAACCGAATGTTCCTCTTTTTCATCCGATACAGTTTTAAGATTTTCCATATCCTGTTTTCTTTCTTCCATCGTATTTTCCTCCTGAAAAAGAAACTGGCAGAATATGGTTTCTGCCAGTCATATCTATACAAATATTTCTCCAAATGGTTAGGTGGCAGAGTGGCAGGCATTAAGGTATCTATAGAATCGCCCTTTTTCAAAAAAATCCTGCCACCTAATCTACTTTCAGCCGAATGGTATTATCCCTTCCGCTTCCTCGCCCATAAATCAAACGGTCTCCCATGCGGTTGCGGACATCCCTCATAGTTCTGGATGAGATGTTCATTTCGGTTGCTTTTTTCTGGATGACTTTCAATGGAATTTCTTTTCCATCTTTCAGCATTTCCTCCATCAGCCGCATACCTCTTTCCAGTTTTGTTTCCACCCGTTTCCCCTCTTTACCGTTCAGGAGATCGTCCGCATTGATGTCATAGCCACCGATCCACCGGAAGCCTCCTTCATCCCCCAGCTTAAACGCAAGGGTCTCCCCGGGAGGGGCAAGAGAACTTTTCTCATGGATCAGCACTCTCGTTGTCGGGTCTTTCTTTACCTTCCCGATAAATAAAAGGCTTCTGACAGCTGCCATGATGTCAATAGAACCCAGACCCCGGTAGGTACTCTGCGTACCGCAGGCTTTGTTCAGATGCCCGATGAGCACAATGGCACATCCGGTCTGTTCCGCCACATTTCCCAGTTTCCGGAATACCGGACGGACTTCATTCGCCCGGTTCATATCCACATCCGCACCGATAAATGCCTGCACCGGGTCAATGATCAGGAGCCGGACTTTGTTCTGCCGGATGGCTCTCTCAATCCGGTCATCCATCAATGTCAGTGGGATTTTTGTATCATCAATCACCATGACCTTTGAAAGGTCTGCTTCGCATTCGATCAGCCTTGGTTTGATGGTATCTCCCTTTCCGTCCTCGGCAGTCTGGTAGATTACATTAAATGGTTCTGTCTCCTCCATATTCGGGAGATATTTCCGGTTGGTGCAGGCTGCGGTCAGCTTCATGGCAAAATACGTTTTCCCTTCCCCCGGATTGCCCTGAATGATGGTCAGCTTGCCAAAAGGGATATAGGGAAACCAGAGCCATTCCACACTTGTGGCTTCCACATCCTGATAATAAATCATAGGCACGATCTCTTCTTTTTCCGGTGCTTTCAGCACAACCGTATCTGCAACCGGATTTCTTCCCTGCATTTCTTCCTGATGGCAGATGATTTCATTCCAGTCTTTCAGGACCGGCTTTAAGCGGATGATCCGTTCACAGGGAACTTCTTTCCCGGCAATCTTTTCACAGGCTTCCTCCCCGGCTTTGTCATTATCAAGGCAGAGAAATACCGAAGTGATATTCGGGCTGTCAGAAAGAAAGGCTGTCAGTGCCCTGTCCGATGTACCGCCCAGGCTAAGATAGCTTCTCTGTTCCCAGTCTTTCGGAAAGAGCTGGATAAAAGACAAAAGGTCAACCGGTGCTTCAAACACATACAGCTGGTCACTGTTCCCTCTGTAGCAAAAACTGTACTCTTTCAATGAACCAGCCACATCTCCCCGGAATTTTTCTTCTTCCGTTCCCCTGATGTGGGCGTACCGGGGAATCCCCGAACGGTCTTTCCCGACAAACACGATATTATGGTGCTTTTCATCCTCATAAATATCGCCATTCCCAATAAATACTTTTACCAGATCTTCTTGGATTCCTCTGTATTTCGTCAGATATTCTAGTATCTTATTTTCATCCCTGTTTCTCCTTGGAAGCCGGAAGTCAGGCGAAGGGGCGGGGATGCCCTGTTTTGGGGCATCCTTCGCCTCCCGCCTTTCCTCCCCCTCTTCCCCGGTCAGTTTTTTCATTGCTTCCGGGAATGTCAGTCCATAAAACTCCATCACAAAATCAATCGGTCCACCGCCAGTCCCCCGGCTGTGCCGGAACCAGCAGTTTCCACGGACAGTCACGCTGTCATGAGCCATCCAGCGGTACTCCTTCCCACTTTTTATCAGCTTCTCGCCCTGTGACTGTAAAAATAAAACAAGGTCAGTGGCTTTTGCCCGGCTGACCTGCTCTTCTGAATACTGCATTTTCATTTCCTCCTTACAAACTCATGTCATTTCTTTTGATTTTTTTCTTTGATGCTTTTCTTTCTTCCTCCTCTCTCCGCTTGATCTCCTTGTTTTTGTTCAGCTTCTCCAGAACAGAAGTCCTTTCTGCCACTGGTTCCGGGGAATATCCCTTTACCTGAGATGAAACCGGATGCTGCACAGATGGATCTTCTTTTTCTGACCGCCCGGTGTTACCAGACTGCATCTGGGATTTTTCATTCAGCATGACATCAATACATTTCTGCACTTTCCTGACCATCTTTAATTCCTCATCATATGGGGTAAGGTCAATATCCGCATCCCGGTTCAATGCCTCCAGCTTTTCCTGTTCTTTTTTCCACTGTGCAATCGGCAGCTTCCCTTCTGCATCCCGGTAGGGTTTCAGCCTCCGTTCACACATCCGGTACAGGTCGATCTGCTTTTTATGCTCACTGTAATATTTCTGCTTGGAACCCTTAAAGAAAATCTTATGGTATTTATCCATAACCGGCTGCAGCTTTTTCATTTTCTGGTCGTAATCCATCAGTTCCCGGTACCCGGCAATCTCTCCCCGCCGGGATTTAATTTCGGAACGGATGCCATCCGCAACCGTCTGTAATTCCTCTACTTTCTGGTTCAGCTGTTCTACAGTTGTGATCTGGTTCACAGTCAGATAATTCACTGCCTCTGAAAACTCTTTCAGGTTCGTCAGGTGTGCTTTCCGGCTCCCATACTGGTAGGTATCTGCCACTTTATCACGTTTCTCATAATAATCCTGCAGGCTTTCCATCAATGTAGGGTTTGCCCTCCGGTACAGTTCTGCACTTACCTCTTCCCGGAATGTTTTCGCCCACGCAAGGGATTCTTTTAAAAGGATCCATATCTCATTTAATTTGCGGATTGCCCGGTTCAGGTCTCCCACCACTGTCCGGATACCTTTCCTCTCCATCGCCCGGACTTCATATCCCTCATGGATCGTAGGGATCAGTTCAATTCCCTGTTTCTCATAAGATTGGTGGTCAATCCTTGCTGCCAGACCGTTCTCCCTGAATGCTGCATTGACTTTATCCGCCCACTGCTTTCTCCATTCTTCCAGAAGTTCCGGGGAATTCCAACCGGTAGTGGATACAGCAGAAAAGATATATTTCCCTTTTTCATCCCGGATACGGTTTCCATCCTCATCCAGCTTGTACTCCCTCCGCTGTTTCTTCCCCCATGTCCCATCCGAATTCATCGGGCGGATGGGAACCAGCACATGGAAGTGGGGATTGTCTGCAATCTCCGGGTCACTGGATTCCCCCTCATGGACTGCCATATCCACGATCATTCCCCGGCTGACAAACTGTTCCCTGCAGAACACCCTTGCCAGTTCCACATTTTCTTCCATGGTCAGCTCATTTTGTAACGCAATATTAAAAGAATAAGCAAGCTGTGCCCTCTTTCCTTTCTCCGCAAACTCCACTTCATTCCAGAGTGTCTGACGGTCAGAGAAACGGTCCGGCACATAATCCGGAAGCATGATCTCGTCATAGATCACCCCCTGCTTTCTGGTGTAATCATGAATTTCCTCGTAATAATCATTGTGCAGTTTCTGCCCGGAAATATAAGCTGCAGAACCCACCACTGTTTGACCTTTACCCCTTGATACCTGCTTTACAGAAAAATGATACAGTGACATTACTGCTCCTTTCCGGAAGATGCCAGACTGCGGTTATATTCGGAATGGCTCACTGACCATTCCAGCATTTCATGTACACTCTTCATGTGGGCGATACATTTCAGGAATGCCCGGAACTCTTCTTCTGTCAGCACCTTCACTTCCGGGAATGCTTTCTCCACCTCCGCACCTCTGACAATCAGGCTGTGGTTCCTTGCCTTCCGCTTTGCCACCTTCATCTGTTGTCTGGCAAGGTTCAGCCTGCGTTCTTCCACCTCAATCTGATGTTCTGCCTGTTCCAGATTCTGCTGGAGTTTCTCAAGGCTTTGTCTTTTCAGATTTCTTCTTTCTCCCATAATGGTCTCCTTTCTCTTAACTGCATTGTTGACAGATACAAAAAGCCGGTATGAATTCTGTCCCTTAACTCACACCGGCTTCCTGTCCAGACTTTTTCCCAAAAATGGGTAAAAGTAATGGGCAAAACAAAAGGCACCAACTTTTTACGGTTGATGCCCTTTGGCTTACACATTATTCATAATTTTACTATATTGTCCATCATTGTGACAGATAACCCCCTTATGGTTTACCACCTTGACAATTTGGACATTTTCTAATCTTTATGTCACTTCCGTTTGCAAAGTACTTATGACCGCATTTTAGACACTCCATACTATAAAACCATTGATTATTATCTGTTCCTTTGTGTTCGGTTTTTCCATTATTTCTTTGGCTATTCTTATTTACATAGCCAGCATCGGTTGTTTTTTTATCTTTCATTTCATTATCAGGATTTTGGGCTCGTGATACTTTGAGTTTATACTTTGAGTTACCCATATTTTTTTCAATATCACTGATAACTGCATCCGCATTTTCAGCTGGTACAGAAAAACTGACTTTTCCCTTTTCATGATCTATCACTATATCTGTACCTCCAACTTCTTCGGCAATCTTTTTCATCTCAGCAGTTTTCTGTTGTATTTGAATATATTTACGGATTAACATTGCTAACAGATAAATACATCCTGCCACAATGATTACCACTAAACCAATAGAAAGTTCCTTCCAATGTTTTAGTACAAATAATGCAACCACGCCTACTATGAGTACATAAGCAACACATTCATGCTTATATCGGTTTTTATTTGTTTGCCATTGTTTATAATGCTCATACGAGCGTTCTCTCTCTTCTGGCGACATATCCTACCTCCACAGTTTTGGAATTCAGCTTTTCATTTTTTCAATTTTAATTGAAGCCACATAATTTCCTGAAAAATGAACATCTATACCACATGAAATATTAGCATCTGATCTAATGTAGCATCCTCTATTAAACAAGGAATCCCGCCACGCACAGTTATCTCAAAATGATAAAAATACAGGCAACGATTAATATGTTGAATCAATAATTGTGATCTTCTTTTATAACCATAATGTTTAAGCAGCGTTCTAAGTTTCACTCTCACATAGTCGTTTCCTTTTCCATACAAAATCTGAATACGAATTTTTTTAAAAAACAAATCTAAGTTGCTAAAGTCACTCATATACTGTTCTGGCTCAATGGTATTATCGGATGTCATCATATCCTGCCATACAGCAGGGAATTCCTGATCCAGTATCGGCTTCTCGTAAAAATACTGCAACCAGTAATAAACGTCTAAAATGAATTTACGTTTATTATTTCTATATTCAGAAACAAGGAATGCTTTTTCACCATTCCAGATAGAATCAATCATCTCGTTTTCATCTCTGCATCCAAGTTCCATACTGCTGATAATTGCTGCAACATCCAATGCAGAATAAAGAAACTCCCTCATGACTTATCCCCTTTTTGCCCATTACATTGACGGCATAAGATTTGAAGATTATCCAAAGTACTTTTCCCGCCAGCATTCATAGGGATAATATGGTCAACCTGAAAGAAAATCCTTGATTTATCCGAAATTCCGCATTTTGCACAATGGTAGTTTCCATCCTTGTCCATTGCCTTTTTAAACGTATCATTTCTAAGTTGCTGCTCTAATAACGGATTTATTTTCCCAATCTCATGTAATGGAAGATCTGCCAATGCCCTGCTTCCATACTGAATGTTGTTTTCATCGTCATATATATCAGGATGTGACAACTTCATCAACTCAATATTAATCTGATTCAGGAAATACAATTTTCTGCCAAAGAACAGACGAAGCATATTATCATCCCCTGACTCCCAAAGAGAATCAATATATTCTGTTCTTTTTCGTTCTCCCATATCTTCATCCCAGATATGTTGTGCAATCCTTCCTACATCTAACTTGCTTCTATCAATTTCATCAAAAGTATAAAACTGTGGAATTGATTCATACTGGGCATAATATTTCAAAATATTAAGAACATCTCTTTTCTCATATGGCGGTACCATTTCACCACAGAAGAAAGAATCTCTGCACTGGCTTTCCATTTCATTAAGTTGTGCATCCGATAAATATTCTTCGGTAACCCCAAAACTCTTAAACAGAGTTGGAAGAGCATCCATCAGATTCTCATAAGGGATCTTTGTGCTATTATATACCATTACCTGATAAGAATGATCCATTCCATTTTCTTCCAAATAAGTGAAAGCATACATTCCAACCGGAATACGCTGTTCAAATGGAACTTTTTCCAAAAATGATGTATCAACAGAATCATCCAAAATCGAAGCAAACTCCTCAATTTTTGATATTGCAATCAAACGGATATCATGTTTTTCCTGTTCATAATCACTATCCTGAAACTCGTTATTTCCATCAAACAGAGTCTCCGGATTCACCCAGGCAATATGCTCATTCCAATGATCAATAAATGAAACAATATATGCACTGGATGTACCGCCAGCTGCTGTTCCTCGCAAAGCACGTCCAACCATCTGAGTCATCAGAATTGAGGAAACTGTAGGTCTTGCAAGAAATACTGTCTTCGTTTTTGGTAAATCCACACCTTCCGTTAGGATATTCACATTGATTAAAACCTGTAAATGTCCTTCACGATATTCTTCCAGCTTTCTTTCATTATCCTCCCGACTTATCGTTACGCCAGTGACTGCATCTTTGATTGAAGATACGATATAATCTGCCTTTATTCCTTCCTTTTTAAACAGCGCTGTCAACTGAATGGCATGCACTACGTTGACTGCAAATAAAATGGTTTGCCCATACTGCTTCTGGTTATTTTTGTAAGTTTCTACAATCAGCTTATTACGAGCTGCACTGTCTGCCATTTGCTGTGCAACTTCTTCTGGCAAAATATCCAGATGTTGAATGCTTTCCCAGGCATCCACCCCAAGTGAATCACCATAGGCTTCATCTGTATAGTAGCTTTCAAAAATAGGCTTTGCCAAAATCTGCCTGTTAATCAACTCTTTTAGTCCAATCTGATATGTAATTCCAATATCATCATGAACTACCTGTCCATTTTTGACTCCATCTGAATATATTTTAGCTAAAAGCCCCTGTTCCGCTTCTGCCGTACGGAAAGGTGTTGCAGTTAAACCAATCAGTTTTACGTTTGGAACTTTTTTCTTTACATAATCAATCACTTTTCGATATGTCTTAGCAGTTGAATGGTGCGCTTCATCCACAATCAAATAAAGTTCTTTTTCCCCTTTTAGCCATTGATCTAATCTGTCTATATTTCTTCCAATACTGTCTTTACTAACAATTAATAAATTATCTTCCTTCCTGATATCACTGGTTCTGTCATGACTGGATGCACCTGAAACAATGCGGAAACAGAAGGAAGAAATATGAGGTATCACTTCTGTATATGCAAATTTCTGAAAGGATTCTGCCGCTTGATCCAACAGCATTTGTCGGTGTGCGATCCACAATATTTTCTTTTTTCTGTCAATCGCATTCTTCAATAACCACATAGATGCAGTATATGTTTTTCCTCCGCCAGTAGGAAGCACCACTAAAGTACTAAAAGATGATTCTTGATTCATCTTATCCAATGCTTCCATCGCATTTTTCTGATGAGAATATGGTGTTCTTGTATTTGTCCCTTTTTTCGGGAAAACCTGACCAAAGGAAGTTACTTCAATACTGTCTATTTGCTTTTCCATAATTCTGGTCACTCCTTATCATAAAGTACAATGTAAAAATAGGCACTCGTGCCGCAAGGGGAACCCTTGTCCGAAATCTTGATTTCGCATATCTCCCGCATTGAATGAATCTTCATTCGGGAGACAGCTCCGCAGGACGCACGATACATGGCATTAAAAATGCATGTATAGAAGTGCGCTCTTAGCTTTGCTAAGAGATTTTTGTCGTATCCGGTTATCTTCTTAATTATTCAATTTCAAACTCAAATTTTTCTCCATCGCTACATTCCACTGAAACTTTTGAATCATCTTGTGTCTCAAAAGTCCACACTACCTTTGCTGTCGTTCCCGTTTGGACAGATGTATCACATTGAATGGCATCTTCTACTTCTTCACCAGAATACACAATTACATTTAACTCCGTACCATTTTGAAATGCTTTTACATCAATTTCATCTGCTGGCATTACAGTTTCTCCAGTATTATTTGTAAAATTGAAAAATACTCCTACATATTCCGTTTCGCTAATTGTAACTCTTTTCCCTTCAATAAACTCTAATGTACTTTTCGATTGACTATTTCCACATGCCGTCAAGCATATCGTCACTACACTTACCAAAATTAAATATACCTTTTTCATTCCCATATATTATTTCTCCTGTGTCATTTCCTGATATAATTTCATCAATTCCGCTACACAATCAGCTTCTGTCATTTTTGTACTAAAACCATATGCAGCCATAACCGCCTTATCATTTGCGGTATGGGCTCTCCGAAGTTCTGGAGGCATTGTCAATGGATCATACAAATCTGCCAGACTGCTGTCCGGAAATAATGCTCTTACATTCAAAATTTCCTGAGCGGTCTGCTCAATTCTTTGCTTTTGCTGTTCTGATAAAGTAGGCCACGGGAAATTATTATAGACAACAGGACCATAACGGTAATCGCTCTTTAACCTTCCACAGACAATACGAGTCCATGCCATATGGATATTAGAATTCAACACACCAAACAAATATAGTGTTGCATCAGGAATCATATAAACAAGATCACTTCCAATAACATCCTTACTTATATAGGCTATGTGAATGTATCTTCTTCGTTCTGATGATACTTTCGGTAATGCAAGATAATCCGATTCTGGCTGTCTAATCTGAGTAAACAACATTGGTATATCTGCATCTTTTCTAACTGATTCTGTCGAACTGGTTTTTCTAAATTCTTTTACATCTTCCAAACGTTTCACGATTGGTGTTATTTTTCTATATTCAGCTGGCGAAACATCTTTTAGCCAAAGGCAAAATCTTTCTTTATTATTTATCAACTCATACGATCCCATATATTTCCTTATCAATTTTTCTGCCGACGGATATTGGCTTACTAATTCATCTTTTTCCTCATTTGACAAAATTAGATTGCCACCATCTGTAGGCTGACTCCCTTTGCTCATATTTGGAATTCCAGAAGTTAATATTTTACTCCGAGATTGAATGAATACATTTGGAGCATTTAATAAATAGCCATTTATATGGGCTGCCTCTATCATACTTTCTTTTTCAAATAGTTGTTTCATAGTTTTTGTTTCGTAGCATGTAAAACCAATAATGACGCAGTGTACAGCAGCACGATTTTTTGCTTCACTCGTCCAAACAAAGGTACGATAGGCAAATTGTATTTCTACATTTTTCTTTTTCATAAGAAACTCCCACAATAGGCATACAGATTCGCCCTGTATTATTGAATTAGTAGAAACAAACGCAGCTTTTATTCTGGTAGATTTCATATAATCAGCCGCCTTGTTATACCATGCACAAACATAATCCAGTTTTCCATGCTTCTTCAAGTCATAAAAAGCTATTTTCATATCATCAACTTGCGATTGGCTTCTCCATTGATGACCTACAAATGGAGGATTTCCCATGATATACGTTAATTTATCCGCAAGAACGACACTGTTCCAGTCAATCCTCACTGCATTTCCTTCTGTAATATTGACATAGGTTTTCAAAGGAAGGAAATCATCATTAAAACCATATACAATGCTTTTTGTTTCCTCTAACATCTGGGACTCTGCAATCCATAATGCAGTCTTTGCAACTGTAACCGCAAAGTCATTAATCTCTATTCCATAAAACTGTTGGATTGAAACCTTAATCGGATTATTTACTTCTACCAACGTCATCTGACCATTGACTTTTTCCTTTATTACTTCATTTTCTAACCGTCGAAGTGAAAGATAAGTTTCTGTTAGGAAATTTCCTGAACCACAGGCAGGGTCAAGAAATGTGAGCGAAGCCAATTTATTCTGAAACTCTTCCAGTTTTTTATCTCTGGTACGTTTCACTTGTATCTGCTTAATCTCTTGAAATTCGTTTTGTAAATCATCCAGAAACAACGGATCAATTACTTTATGAATATTTTCAATAGACGTATAGTGCATTCCTCCAGAACGTCTGGTTTCCGGATTCAATGTAGATTCAAATACCGCCCCAAAAATGGTCGGGGAAATGTCTCTCCAATTAAAATCTTCGGAAGCTTTTGTAAGGAGAAGCTGCTTAATCTCTTCTGTAAAAGGTGGTATCTCAATCGTTTCATCTGCAAACAGTCCTCCGTTAACATATGGAAACTGAGCAAGATCTTCCTCCAGATACTCATCCCGTTCCGCTACCGGAGTATCCAGAGTCTTAAATAACTCTATCAATGCTCGACGGCAGTCTTTTATCTCATATGCTTCCAAATAATCATGGAACATATTTCTCTTTCCAAAAATGCTCGCATCCTCAGCATAAAGGCAGAAAACAATTCGTACACAGAGTGCATTCAGGCTTTTCAGTTTGTGCTCTCTTTTTATTTTTTGTTCTGCTGTTTCATCTTTCTCTTTGATATCCGGAATCCGGTACTGTTTCAAAAACGCATCATAGATCAGACCTACAATGTCTCCGGCTTTGATAGAAACTTCCATTTCACGGGAGATTGTCTTAACCTCTTTTTTTACAAGAAAATCCAAAAGCGGATATTTACTCTGCAATTCATCCAAAGCAATCTTGGTCGGCTCTGGCTGTTTCTGGTTCATGTCATAAATCCAGATCTCAGCAAAATTGGATGTAACAATCCATCTGGCTCTTTCATCGAAAGTCAGCTTGCTATTATACCGATCCGCCTGCTCAAATGGGGTAAGGTCAATTTCTCCGGAATTTCGTATTTTCTGATCCAGTGCTTTTCCAAGGCTCTTCTGTTCGATAATCACTCTGGTTTCCGGAATATACACATCAATACGTTTTGTATTTCCATCAATCACTACCTTTTTTTCAAAATTCAAACGTTCTGTTATATTATCCATTCCCAAAACATTTGTCAAAAGATCAATCCAATAGGAGCGACCATCTTCATCTTCTTTTCCCTTTCCCATCCACCTGTTTACAAACTGACGGGCTGCTTCTCTTTGTTCTGCATCTGTCATGCTTCCATCCTCCTACTTGCCTTCATCTGTAAAATCCAATATATCCGAAACATCACATTGTAAAGCCCTGCATATTTTTTCAACGCTCTCCAATGAAATATATTCATTTCGTTTCATTCTGGTAAGAATGTTAGCACTGATATTTGCTTCTTCTAAAATTAGGGAAGTGGTAATCCCTTTTTCTTTTGCCATTCTAAAGTATTTCTCATAGCTCACTGCCATCACAAAACCTCCATATCAGTCTTACCTGCTTATTTATTATCATATCACGTATTCGTGAGATTGTCATTGGCTATTCCAATTATTTTCCTGTCTCACTGTCGTAATCTCCGGCAGTCAGAAAAGAAAATATGATAAAAGGCTTTACTCTGATTTCTATATCAGCACCGAGGAATTGTTATCCCCCGATACTGATATATTGTCAGGCATTTTTACTCAAAAGGAAGTTCTTCTCCCTCCGGCACATTCATAAATCCATCACTGTCTGTTGCAGCTTTTCCTTCCCCTGTGTCGGCTCCTGTCTCTGCTTCATTTTTTGTTTTCGGACTGTCTGCAAATTCATGTTCTTCCACAATTACATCGGTGGTATAAACTGTTTTTCCATCTTTATCCTTATAACTTCCGGTACTGATCCTGCCAAGTACAGCAACTTTCATTCCCTTCCGGAGATATTTCTGGGCGAACTCTGCACCTTTTCCAAATACAACGCAGGAAATAAAATCTGCTTCCTGCTCACCGTCCTTCTTATATCTGCGGTTGACTGCCAGTGTATATCTGGCAACTGCCATATCGTTATCCTTTCCTCCGTATTTGATCTCGGGGTTTCTTGTCAGACGTCCCATTAAAATAACTCTGTTCATTCTGTTTTCCTCCATTTTCTTAATCATTCTTTACGCTGCGAAATCATCGCCCCACCGCATCGGTGTCAGTACAAATGCTCCTGTCGGATCATCGTCCGAGCTGAAAAAATCTTTGATGTCGAAGTACATCTGGTCATAGCCTTCTGCCACACCATCCTGATTGATATACTTGCTGAGATTGAAAATACATTTCTTCACTTCAAAATCAGTAGCCAGTGCAGCCACATAACGGAGTCTTTTAGTTGTAAACTCCAGATTCGGGCATCCAAAACAATACAGCAACATCATCTGGTTGATATTCAGATTCTTCATTCTGCCTCACCTCCTCTCGCTGGATTATCTATAAAAAAAGAGCATCAACCTTTATGTCGGCTCATGCTCTTTCTTTTCATTTTTACATTTTAATATTCATCCGGTTATGAAACTGACCGGATTATCTTTTTTACGATTTTGTTCAACCGGATTCCGTCTTGAAGTCCCAGCCGGTAGAAAAAAATCTCACTTTCTGCTCCACTGTCAAAAATAGCGTCACAGTATTCCCGGACTGCCTGCTGTTTATCCTCTGGAAGCAATACCACCGCTTCCTCATATTTCTTTTCTACATCATCTTCTGTATCTGGTTCTTTCCCGGCTTTCATCTGACTGAATGCACTCTGCATCCGTTCCTGAATGATATTGTCCACAAATTCCTTTAATGCTTCCTCTTTCATCCTCATACATCCCTTTCTATCCCACACACCAGACGTTCATAATCCAGAAATCCCCGGATATACATTTCCCGGCTGATATAGGCTTCTACTGCGTGTCTTGCCGATACGATCCGGTCAATGATCGTCCAGAACTCATGCCCGTATTTCTCAATATATGGCTTCAATTCATCCATCGTTTTCTCGCATTCCCCTTCCAGTTCGATCAGCTCCGGGTCAATCCGTAAATATGCCTCCAGCCTGATTTCATTCCAGTCGAAGTAGCTTTCCACTAATTCTCTTTTCATAATCGTGTTCCTTTCTATCCTCTTCTTACGTAAAAGAGCGAATCCATTCTTCCAAAAAGATGATTCCCGCAATCACGATTTCAACCATACATGGCAGGAGATAAAACAGGAATCCAGCCAATACCATTTTCAGGCATTCCCCGGAACTTTCCAGACCAAAGCCATAGCTCAGCAAAGCTGTCAGAAGAAAAATCCCTGCAATTCCCCGGAAGATAACTGCTGATATTCCTGCAAGGAACTCCGCAAACAGTCTTATGGCTGCCAGAGCAGCCATCACAGGCAGAAACATGATTTTCAAAATAAAATGTATGGCTTTCATCCTGTCTTCTCCTTCCTATCCGGCATTCCTGTTCACATAGTTCTGATACTTCTCATATACAGAATCTGTCACACCGTTTTTGTAGATTTTCCGAATATCTGTGATTTCTTCATCCTTTAAGAGTTTCAGCCATTCCAGAAGGTCTTTCCGGCTGTTGGCGAAATTACAGCACCGACCATCTGCATATTCAATCCGGTATCTCATAATCATCCCCCTACACATAGACCAGTTCATTCAGAATGACTTCATCCACTCTGTTGCGGATGTTATTTACCCTGCGGAGCCATTCCATCTGGTCTTTTCCCTTTAATTCCTCTGTGACACCTTCTGCTTCCATCATCTGATCCATCATGTTATCCCTGCGTTCCACACAGATTTCATTCAAATCAGCAAGATACGACCAGAGCTTCCCGGTCAGCATCAGCTGGGAATACAAAGCCTGCCGGTAATCTTTCAGATAATTCCTGCGGAGGCTTCCATAGAAACCAATATCTCTGGTTTCTTCCTCCACACGGATCAGCGGGATGTAATAATCTCCAACAAGTATATAATCCAGTCCATTTTTATCATCATGTATGATTGGCTCCAATTTTTTCATGCGTCACACCTTCCTTTTATCTTGCCTTCCCCCTGCCTCTGTGCTAACATATTTTTGAGGCAGTGGCAGAAATGCCCCGGCTTTGGTTCTAAGGCTTCGGTTCTATTTGTCAGGTAGGCTCCGGAGCCTTGTTCTTTTGCTTGTCTCTCCATTTTTTTGCTCTTTCTGCCTCTTTTCTTCTTTCTTCGAGGACTTTTTCATATTCTTTCAGGGCTTCCGGGTCACCGGCTTTCGCTGCTTCCTCAATCTCTCTGGCTTTCTCCTTTCTTTTCCGGTAGGATTTTTTATTGCTTTCCCTGTCACGTTCTCTTCGTGCTTTTTCTTTTGCAAGAATCTCCTCATACTGTTTTTGTGCCTCTTCATCCCCGGCTTCCGCAGCAGCCTTGATTCTGGCTCTTTCCTCTTTCCGCTTCTGGGAAAACCTTCTGGCATTCGCCCTCTTTCTCTCTCGTTTTTCTTCCTCTTTATTTTTTTGTTGCTCTATCTGCCTTTTTCTTTCCTGTTCCAGTTCTTCCTTGGAGATTGGAACCGGAAACTGACCGATAAAATTGAAATAAATATCAATCCGCTGTGTGCGTTCTGTTCCCCGTACGCCTTCCGCTTCATGGACTGCGATTCTGTCTATGAACTCATAGAGTATTTGTGGTGTGATTTCATCAAAATCCTGATATTTCTTTACCAAACGGACAAAACAGGCTCCATTTTCTTCTGGTTCTTCCTTCTGACGGAGTTCCTGTTCCATTTCTTCCACTTTTGCTTCCAGTTCCTGCTGTTCGGCATCGTATTCCTTCATCATTCTCTCAAAATGCCTGTCCGGGATTTTCCCTGATACATTTCCTTCATAAAGGTTCTTAATCAGGGTATCCAGTTCCTGAATCCTGCTTTTCGCTGCCTTGATTTCCTTTTGAGACTCTTTTAAATATCTCTCACTGTAGGTATCACTAAGCTGCCCGATCTGCTCCATAAATTCTTTCTGATTCGTCAGGACATATTTAGCAACCCTCCGGATGGCATCATCCACCAGCTGATCCAGTGAAGATGCTTTGATGAAATGGAAGGTACACTCTTTGTATTTGTTTCCATAAGCGGAACAGGCAAAATTACTGTCGGAATCATAGACTTTCCCACTCTTTCTGTGCTGTGCCTCGGGACTTCGGTAACTCATCCTGCTGCCACAGTCAGCACAATATACAAGTCCGGAAAGCCGATGCTTATATGTTCCGTTGGCAACACGTTTGATTACCCTCTTTCTTAGCTTCTGTGCCTGATTCCATGTTTCTTCATCAATAATCGCATCATGGGTATTCTCAAAAATAATGAGTTCTTCCGGTCTGGCTTTTCTTCTTTTTTTGGTTTTGAAATTGTCACAGATTGTTTTCCCAAGAACCGTATGCCCCATATATTCCTGTTTGTCCAGAATACCGCTGACAGCAGTAGCATTCCATACATAAGGGTCATGGTAGCTGTGGTTCCTGCTGACTTCGCCATCCTCTGCCCGTTCCAGATATGCAGACGGTATTAGAATATGCTCCTGTGTCATAACATCTGCGATCTGTGCCGGTCCGTTTCCTTCGATTGCAAGCTGGTAAATCCTGCGGACATTTCTGGCAGCCTCCTCGTCTATAATCAGATGGTTTTTATCCTCCGGATCATGTTTGTATCCGTAGGGAATTGCACCACTGCACCGCTTCCCGGACTTCATCCTTGACTGGAAGATCGCCTTGATCTTTTTGCTGGTATCTTTGGCATACCATTCATTCATGATATTCAGAAATGGTGTAAAGTCATTATCTGTAGGCACATCACTGTCAATGCCATTGTTGATGGCGATAAACCGGATTCCCTTTTCTGGAAACAAAATTTCCGTATAGTAACCAACTTTCAGATAATTTCTACCCAGTCGGCTCATATCCTTTACGCAAATGGTATCAATCAGTCCTGCTTCCACATCTGCAATCATTTTCTGGAAACCCGGACGGTTAAAAGTGACACCACTATAACCATCATCTGTATAATGCCGGATATTTTTCAGTCCTTTTGCTTCCGCATATTCCTCCAGATACTGCTTCTGGTTCGTAATACTGTTGGATTCCCCCTGCAGTTCATCATCCTTGGATAGACGTTCATAGAGGGCTGTAAGTTTGTTTTTCTGCCGGCTCATTTATTCACCTCCTTTCCTCGAAAGCCTTGAAAATACAGGCAAATAAGCGTTTTTTCGTTATGAAGAAACGTTTATTTCTCTGTACTTTATATATTAAACCCTTCGGATCGGTGACGACGTAGGAACTGTGCATTTGCATCAGATTGGGCTTGATGA
>OGCM01002520.1_pt1 | contig 16628 bp, 10 predicted proteins | sample 1570151 | NCBI WGS metagenome assembly OGCM01 (sample SAMEA4370582, study PRJEB24528) | human gut metagenome
CTAAAAGCCCATCCGGATTATCATATCGAATTAGTATTTGAGCAGGAAGCTGAGGAAGATAATGTGCTGACCGTAATCGGAAACAGCTATCTGTTGACTACTGCCTTTGTGAATCTGGTAGAGAACAACTGCAAGTACTCTTCCAACCGGACTTCATCCGTCCTGATAGCTTATTGGGAACAATGGGCTATTATCCGCTTGTCTGATAATGGCGTAGGAATGTCCGATGCAGACAAAGAAAACCTGTTTAAACTGTTTTATCGGGGAGAAAACAAGAATATAGCTCCCGGAAATGGTATAGGCATGGTTTTGACACAGAAAATCATTCACCTTCACAAAGGCGAACTTACCGTATCTTCTCATAAGGACGAGGGAACTACTTTTGTAGTAAAACTCCCGCATATCTAAGAAACTCTAATAGTTTTCTAATACCACTCTAATCATTCTCTAACGGCTTCCTCCCGAAGTCCTCCTTACTTTTGCATCGAATTAATAAATGCAGTTAGTAACTTAAAAAAATTAGAGAGTATGGTATGGAAGAAAAAACTGCGTTCATCACAGTACACATTCAATTCAGAGAGAGTATTTTTGGTTGCCACGCAACCCGGTAAGTCAATTTATTCCTGTTTACAGACTACAAAGCTTGGATTAACGCTGGGAGAAGTACAGGAGCGACAATCCATTTATGGAAGAAACGAAGTCATCCATGAACAAAAAAAGAATCCGTTTATACTGTTTATCAGAACGTTTATCAATCCTTTCATAGGCGTTCTGACAGGACTTGCTATCATATCCTTATTTCTGGATGTGTTGATGGCTGAACCCGGAGAGCAAGAATGGGCAGGGGTAATCATTATTTCGTCCATGGTATTATTCAGTGCTATCCTTCGTTTCTGGCAGGAATGGAGAGCAAGTGAAGCTACGGATTCTTTAATGAGGATGGTAAAAAACACTTGTCTGGCGAAACGTGCCGGAGAACAGGAAGAAGAGATCGATATAACAGAACTCGTTCCGGGAGATATTGTGTACTTGGCAGCCGGTGATATGGTTCCTGCCGATATACGTATCATCGATTCAAAAGACTTGTTTATCAGTCAGGCTTCACTGACGGGTGAGTCCGAACCGATAGAAAAGTTTCCGGAAGTACAGGGACAACAGTTTCGTAAGGGAAGTGTCATAGAGTTGGATAATATCTGTTATATGGGTTCCAATGTGATTAGCGGTGCGGCAAAAGGAATTGTTTTTGAAACGGGGAATAAAACCTATCTGGGTACAATAGCCAAAAGTCTGGTCGGACATCGTGCCACTACAGCCTTTGATAAAGGTATTAGCAAGGTCAGCTTTTTATTGATTCGTTTTATGCTGGTTATGGTTCCGTTCGTGTTTTTCGTGAATGGTTTTACGAAAGGTGACTGGTTCGAAGCCTTCATTTTTGCCGTATCTGTGGCGGTCGGTCTTACTCCCGAAATGTTACCTATGATTGTGACTGCCAACCTGTCTAAAGGAGCAATCGCCATGTCCAAAAAGAAAACAATCGTAAAGAACCTCAATGCTATTCAGAATTTTGGAGCAATGGATATACTTTGTACCGATAAAACCGGCACATTGACTTGTGATAAAATTGTGTTGGAGAAGTATATCAATGCAGACGGCAGCGATGACAACAGTAAACGTATTCTTCGTCACGCATACTTCAACAGTTATTTTCAGACTGGTCTAAGAAACTTGATGGATAAGGCAATCCTCTCTCATGTAAGAGAGTTGAATCTGGAACATTTGAAGGATGCCTATACCAAGGTTGATGAAATTCCTTTCGATTTTACACGCAGAAGGATGTCTGTCGTTATAGAAGACAGGCAAGGGAAGCGCCAAATTATTACCAAAGGAGCGGTAGAAGAGATTCTCGATGTCTGTTCGTATGCCGAGTTCGACAGGGAGATACATCCTTTGACTGACTCCTTGAGAATAAAAGCGCAAAAGATCAGTGAGGAAATGAACCGGCAAGGTATGAGAGTATTGGCGGTTTCCCAGAAAAGTTTCATCGAAAAGGACTGTAATTTTGCTATCGAAGATGAAAAAGAAATGGTGTTGATCGGATATCTTGCTTTTCTTGATCCTCCCAAACCTTCTGCCGCCGAAGCCATCGAACAATTATATATGCATGGAGTAGCAGTCAAAATATTGTCGGGAGACAATGATACCGTAGTGAAAGCTATTGCCCGTCAGGTGGGGATTGATACCGGGCACTCCCTTACCGGAATAGAAATGGAGGAAATGGATGAAACAACATTGAAAGAAGCGGTAAAAGACACTACGTTATTCTCCAAACTCACTCCATTGCAGAAAACGCAAATAATCTCTCTGTTGCAGGAGCAAGGTAATACAGTTGGTTTTCTGGGAGATGGCATCAATGATGCAGGCGCCTTGCGTCAGTCAGATATTGGCATATCTGTCGATTCGGCGGTAGATATAGCAAAAGAAAGTGCGGATATCATCTTGCTGGAGAAGGATTTGATGGTATTGGAAGACGGCGTACTCGAAGGTAGAAAGACATTTGGTAATATCAATAAGTATATAAAGATGACTGCCAGTTCCAATTTTGGCAATATGTTCAGCGTGATGTTTGCAAGCGCCTTTCTGCCGTTCCTGCCCATGATGCCGATACATTTGCTGATTCAGAACCTATTATATGACATATCACAGACAACCATTCCATTCGACCGTATGGACCCGGAGTTTCTGAAGAAACCGCGTAAATGGGATGCATCCGACCTAAGTCGCTTTATGATTTATATAGGGCCTATCAGTTCTATCTTTGATATTGCTACCTATCTGGTCATGTGGTATGTGTTCAGCTGTAACAGTCCCGAACATCAGACTTTGTTTCAGACCGGATGGTTTGTAGAAGGTTTGTTATCCCAGACATTGATTGTCCACATGATACGTACCCGTAAAATACCATTTATACAAAGCCGGGCTACGTGGCCTGTTATGGGGCTGACGTTCTTAATTATGGCAGTAGGTATTCTTATTCCTTTCACAGCTTTCGGACGTTCCATCGGCCTGACAGCTCTTCCTTTGGGTTATTTCCCCTGGCTGATTGGCATTTTGCTTTCCTATTGTATCCTGACGCAATTGGTAAAGAACTGGTATATCAGGAAGTTTGTACGTTGGCTATAGCATTCGGCCTGTTTTATCCCATAAATTAATTATATATAATGTGAAATATCTAAAATTGAGACAGATAACCTGTCAAAAGTTCTTGCCTCTAAAAATAATTTCATACATTTAGAGGCAAGAACTCTTAAATGTTAGGTTTACGAACATACTAATATTCAAACACAATGAAACACAGCTTATCCTTTCTGATAATAATTACCTTGTTATTTGCCGGATGCCGTCAAAAAGCCCAGAGTAATTTCCAGTCCGAATCTTCTGCACAAACAGAGGAAAGCAATCCCTCATTGGAAGAGTATGCTGAAGAAGCAGTCATCACAGGCAAAGTACTAAATCGGGATTTCTATCCTCAGGAAAAGGAACTGACTCTCATTATCCCATTTTTCAGAGATATGGGAAATCAGTATCGTTCGCCCATACAAAAAGATGGTTCATTCTCTTTCCGCTTTCCGGTTTATGCCAAATTAAGGGAGGTTTCTATTCGTAACTATGCAGAACATCTTTATATCCACCCGGGAGACAGCATACATATAGAAATAGACTTCAAAGATCTTTTTCATCCTAAAGTGACAGGTGATGCCGAAAAGCTTAATCAAGAGATATTAGCGTTCACTGAAAGTGCATATTACTATATACAGAATTACAATATGAAACCGGAATCAGACGTTAAGGATTTTGAGGCTGAATTAAAAAAGGATTATAATTTTCGTTTGGAACGTAGGAATGAGTATCTAGTAAAGTACAAGCCAATGGAAGATGTAGTACTATTTACTGAAGAATTGCTGAAGCAGGATTATTATTATGCGCTGTTATTCAATGGTATGTCATACTTGTTTAAAACGAGAAAAGAGATGGACCGTTATCATACACTTTTACCTGAAATCAATAAACTATATACTAAAGGTATACTCTCGGCACGCTTATACGATGTTGCTGATGAAGCAGAAAGATATATTGCTTATGGGATCGCTTTCAGAGATAAAAAGAATCCTTCGATAGAAGAGATCATGGCTACAATGGGGGAGAGTGAGATGAATCAGTATTTATATACTAAGTTGATAGCCGGTTCTTTGTGTACTAACGACACACTTGCTTTTCACGAAAAACGTACACAGTTTGACTCAATCGTTAAAATGTCGCATCTACGTGCACAGGTGATGCAGATCTATAATCAGACCAAATCATATCTAAAAAATCCACAGCCTGTTTCCGACAATTTATTATATGGCGAATTCCATGAGAACTCAAAGCATACAACACGTATGCCATACATGAAACCTGTCTATGATGTGCTCGAAAAGAATCGTGGAAAAGTGATTTATTTCGATTTTTGGGCCAGATGGTGTCCTCCTTGTCTGGCAGAAATGGAACCTTTAAAACAATTGCGCAGCAAATTCTCTACGGATGATTTGATTATATATTCCATTTGTGTGAGTGAACCCAAAGAACAATGGGAGGAATGCCTAAATGAGTATTCATTGAAAAACCGGGGAATTGAATGTGTTCATGTGACTGATTATTTGGGAATAGATAACTATCAGAAAATTTGTAAGCAATGGAAAATAGACAGGATGCCTTACTATATATTAATAAATAGAAAGGGGCAGATTATTGATTTCGGAACTGCGGCACGTCCCAGTAATCCGCAGTTAGTATCCCGAATAGAAGAAGCAGTGAAGGACACTAAATGAATAAAAACAGGATACCAAGAAGGTGTCCTGTTTTTGTATATAGTGGTTTACTTTCTTTCTTCTTTTACCAACTTCCTCCATCTCTGAAATGCTTTCATCAGGCTTTCTTCCTGTACGAGTTCCACCATTTCATAATGTTCCACAAATAGTGCCATTGACTTCTTGAACATCACCCCCTTATTGAACTTACTGTCCAGCAAAAACGAATAGAGTTCCGCTTTCATTTCCGTTTCGATTTCCTTTTCTATGATCAATGCGCTTTCTTTCCCTATATAATTATACGTTTCAGGATTCTTTCCATAGGTTGGATTAGGCAGTACAAACGTGATATTCCCTGTTTCTTTCCAGGATGTTTTAAGTGGATGCGGGACGGACAGGCGGTGTAGGAAATGATAGACAGGAGTGATGTGGGAGAGACGGATGGGAACCGGTTTTGGGGGAGAGGCCGGCGAGGAGCGACTTTCGGATTCGGGTTCTAGACTTTGCGCGTAGCGTACGTACATATACCTTGCCAGATACGGCTTGATGGTAATCGTAACTGTAACCATGGGATTTTAATTCTTAATTGTAAATAAATATTATATGCATCAGACCGCTTCGGGTCATGAATTCCGTTTTGTTTGTTGAGAAAAATCCCATGGGTTACGGGGACGGAATTCTGCTTTTATAAGAAATTGAAAATCAAATGGTTACAAATACCTGTTTTTGGTTTAAAACCAAAGGGCCGTTCCTTTAAAACCAACGCCCCGTTTCTTTAAAACCAAGAGGGTGTTTCCCGGTGAGAAACGGGCGATTGGTTAAAAACCGAAGTGCAAAGCTAGAGTGAATATTCGTATTTTTCAAAATGGGGAAAATGCCGGTTGATATTAATGTGTAATGAAATAAGAACCTTTTGCTACCAATTAAAGTTGCGCGCATATACGCGGGAGGCGATGTCAATATATAGTACAGTAATTGTACACAGCGTATTTAACAAAGTTTATTACAGTCGAATTACTTCCCTGTGTTATTCATCGCCTTCTGATTCTTTTATAACTTGCTCACATCCTTTATTTTGCGTTTACAAACAATCTCCGTGTATGCCTGTTTGGAAAAATATGCGCATATCGCGCGGATATAAAATCGTGAATTATGGATAAAGAAGAATTTGTAAATGAAAGGATGGTTACTGGCTTTCCCGTTTGTATGTCAGCCATTATCAGTGAATTGGAGGCTGCGGGAAAATATGCCGCCGTGCATACGTATAGCTGTACGCTGCGTTCCTTTACCGAGTTTTCCGGTGATACGGCAGGATTGCTGCCTGTATGCGAGTTGTTTACTCCCGGCCGTCTGAAAGCCTATCAGGAGTGGCTTTTGAGCAAGTCATTGAGCTGGAACAGCATTTCCACCTATATGCGTACCTTGCGTGCGGTATTCAACCGTATCTTTCCCGTAGGCAGTTCCGGATATATTCCCGGGCTTTTCAATGATGTGTATACAAAGGTGGAATCCCGTACCAAGCGTGCCTTGACACAGAAACAGATGCGCCTGCTGCTGGGGAGTGATATAAACTTATTGCCGGAGGATACGGGACGCGCGCTTGCTTATTTCCTGCTGATGTTCCTTTTCCGTGGGATGCCTTTTATTGACCTTGCCCATTTGCGTAAGCGTGACGTTCAGGGTAATGTGATTGTTTATTGCCGTCATAAGACCGGGCGTCAAATGACAGTTCGCATTCCCAAGGAGGCTGTACCGTTGATGAAGAAGTTTGCAGACAGGCGTCCGGGCTCTATTTACCTGTTCCCCATTTTGGATAGTAGTCTGAGTAATGGGGCGGCACTTCACTGTTGCTATCTGGATGCCTTGCGCAGCTTTAACGGTCGTTTGGTGAAAGTTGCTTCGTTACTCTTGCCCGGTGTGAAGTTGAGTTCTTACGTAGCGAGGCATACGTGGGCTACATTGTCCTATCATTTGGGTACTCCTGTTGGGATCATCAGTGAAGCGTTGGGGCATTCTTCCGTTCGTGTCACTGAAACTTACCTTAAGCCTTTTGCCGGGGAACGGATAGACCGGGCGAATTATAAACTTATTACTTCGGTCGTGAGGCGGGATTTAGCAAAAAGCACAATTTGCAATGCGCTGTATACCAGCGATTAGTATGATGTATTACTTACCAAGTAACGGTTTGTTTCCGGCGACAAAGTTGAAAATATTTTTCCATTAAACCAAATAAAACGCTAATTTTTATGTCAAGGCACTAAAAAATCTTCAAAAACAGAGACACAAACCCTGAAAACACAATATTGCCCACCGCTACCACTTAAAAAAGTGCATAAAGCCTGCCATCCATCTTTGACTCTTCAAAAACGGACTGTACTTTTATTTACCTAATGTTTAAGTAAAGTGTCTTTTTTCAATCAACAGTCACTTGGAAAACGCCTTTTCCTATAGTTCTGAAAGATTAGTTGCCGTTACTTGGTAAGTAATTCAGGCGGATATATCCGTTACTTGGTAAGTAACGGTTGACAAAACAAACACGTATGTTATCTATATGTACCCAAACAGCCATCTCCGTACTGCACGACATTGCTTCGGGCAATGACCTGCAATCGGGCAATTTCCTCCTTTCCGAAGGAGAATGGAAAGGAATGTTCGACAAGCTGGAAAAGGGACGGCTTATCCGCTGCCTGCCGGATAAGGAGCCAGGCAAACTCTCTTCGTATGCCCTTTGGCGTCCACTGCCGGAAATATCATTGCTTGATGTACTTCAGTCATTGAATGAACCCATCCGTTGCAATATGCCCACTCCCGAGGAATTCTATATCTATCATAGCCAAATCGCCAATAAGATCGGCATTTTCAACCAGGTGGCACGCACATTTCTGGCAGATATCAAGATAGCCGACTGGTAAATCCCGTAATCAACCAAGACATGAATAACGTACCTGCTATAAATATAAAACTCATCACCCTCATCCTCGGATTGTTGTTGGGAGCGCTGACAGATGTGCAGTCACAAGAGAACGGTCGCAGACCGGGCCTGTCCGGCAGCCCCGTGGTACTTTACTTCCGCTTCGACAAGGCGGTGGTAGAAGACGAATACATGGATAATGCCCGTACCCTCCGCCATTTGGATGCAATATTCTCCGCCCGCAGCCTGACGGAACGGATTGACTCTATCCATATCCTGTCTTTTGCCTCACCGGAGGGTAAGCGGAAATACAACGAGCGCCTTGCCCGGCAACGCTCCACGGCCATAAAGGTCTATCTGTTGCGAAAATATCCTCACCTTGACGAATCCCGCCTTCATCCTCGTCCGCAGGGTGAGAACTGGAAGGAACTCCGGCGGTTGATAGCTGACGACAAGCAACTCCCTAACCGGGAAGAAGTGCTGCAGATCATCGACCACATCCCTGATGCCGACCGCTGTAAGACGCTGCTCAAAAAGCTGGATAGCGGACGTTCCTACCGCTACATCCGGGAGAGGATATTGCCTGGTCTGCGCCATGCCACCGTATGCGTGGTTTGGATAAGGCGGGACAGTTTGTCCGCATTACCTCGACCCATATCTCCCGATACGGCACCCTTGCATAAGCCGTGCAAACTGCTGTGTACAGAGATGCGAAATATACAGAGACAGGCAACACGGAATGTACAAGGAATGACCGGGGCGAATGAAGCAAAAGAAGTACGGGCCATTAAGAAACGTCCGTTGTTCGCCCTGAAAACAAACCTGTTGTTCGATGCCACCTTGATGCCGAATGTGGAAATCGAAGTTCCTGTAGGGAATCGCTGGTCCGTGAATGCCGAGTATATGTTTCCGTGGTGGCTGTTCGACGGCGACAAATATTCCATGCAGATACTGATGGGCGGACTGGAAGGCCGTTACTGGCTGGGCGGGAAAGAAAACCGTATAAACCGCGAAGCGCTTACCGGGCATTTCCTGGGATTGTATGCCGGAGGCGGCAAGTACGACCTGCAATGGAAAGAAAATGGTTACCAGGGAGAATTTTTCATTGCTGCCGGTATCAGTTACGGTTGGTCTGCAAGCATCGCCCGCAACCTGCATCTTGAATTTAACATCGGCATCGGTATGCTCCGTACCGATTACCGGCATTATCATGCCCGTGAGTCCTACCAAACCCTGCTTTGGCAAGAGAACGGCAAGTATACCTGGTTCGGACCCACGAAAGCGAAAATCTCGCTGGTATGGCTGCTGAACCGGAAAGTGAAAATAGGGAAAGGAGGCGCAAAATGAGCGAGGAGAGAACTATGCTGTCATTCGTCCGTATCAATAAAAGGCCGGGTGATTTGAAACGGACGCTTCCATGTCTGGCATTCCTTTGCCTGTTGCTCCTTTTTGCAAGTTGCGAACGTCGCGCCCTCATCTATTATGAAGTGACGGAACTCAACGTATCTGTCGACTGGAGCCAGTCCGGACTTGCCGATGAAGAAAAGAACTATGGTTCGACTATCTTATTTTATCCTCGGGATGGCAGCACGCCACACATCTTCCGGATGGGCGAGCGCACCGGGGAGACCGTGCGGCTGCCGATGGGCACCTATGACGCCATCGTCTTCAACCGCTCCTTCAACGACTTCGGCAATATCGCTTTCCGTGGTGACAGTTACAAGACCCTGGAGGCATATGCCCGGAAAGTGGAAACCCGCATGGACGAAGTGACACGTGTGGAAACACGTACCATCATCGCCTCGCCCGACGAACTGGCTGTTGCCACTCTCGAAGGCTTCACCGTGACGGAGGATATGCTAGGAAATTACGGGCGGACTGCAACTTCCCGTACGACGGAAGGGGAGACTGACGAACTCCAGACCCTCCGCTTTACTCCGAAAAAGCTGACCTGCAAAGTGAGTGCCGTGCTCCATATCGAAGGACTGAACAACATACGCTCGGCAACCTGCCGTTTGGGCGGTGTGTCGGAATCCATCTTCCTCGCCACCGGAAAGACATCCCCCGACACCGTGACGCAGGAGTTCGAGCCGTCGAATCCGGAATATTACCCGGATTCCCCTTTCAATGGTACGCTGAGCTGCAACTTTGAGGTGTTCGGCCTCAATATTGCCGATCATAACAACCTGTATCTGGAAGCGTTGCTGGTGGACGGGAAAACCGATTTCGCAGGAAACTGTACCAACGTAAAAATCACGGAGAACGAAGACGGGGCGGGAGTCATCACACTGATACTGGAAGCCAGTACCACCGAAAAAGTACCGGACGTGAAGCCCGAAGGCGGTTCGGATTCAGGCTTCGACGTGGATGTAGACGGATGGGGCGACGATATCAATACCGATCTTCCCATTAACTAACAAACGAGACAGGTACGCAATTAACTTATTCATGTATAATCACTTAAAAAAACAAAGACAATGAGAAAGATGAATGCTATGATGCCGGTGCTGACGCTACTGCTGCTGTCAGCCTGTTCGCAGAATGAAGTGACGGAAGTCAGTCCGGACGCCCACCCACAGGTGGGGTTCGGAGTGTACACGGGAGTGCCTACCAGAGGGGTGGACATGACTACGGAGAGTATGAAGGATGACCCGACGGATGCCAACAAGTACGGAGGTTTCGGTATCATGGGGTATTTTACGGGGCAGGACAAGTTTGAAAACGTGAAAACCGACGTGACTCCCAGCTTCATGCACAACCAAATGGTGCAATATAAAAGTGGTGCATGGACGTATACCCCGGTGAAATACTGGCCGAACAGGGAGCATGACAAGATTTCCTTCTTCGCCTATGCACCTTATGAGAACGACTGGCAGAACGGTACAAAAGCCGGAGTGACTGTTTCGGGACCTACCGTGAAGGGAATTCCCTATATTAGTTTTCAGTTAAAGCCGGAAAACAGTCTCGACAGGATGGTAGACTTGGTGGTTGCAGACGAACGGGACATGGAATACACCACACAAAATGCGGGAAAAGTCAGCTTCAATTTCGAGCATACCCTTTCACGTATTTCTTTCAGGGCGCAGTTGGGCGTCGGTGATTTCGAAGGCATGGATGGGACGAACAGTTTCGTATATATCACCCATATGTGGATTGTGGGGACGGACCACACTGCTGATGGAAGTAACTTGTCACTCATAGATCCAGCTTCAACCGCTAATGAGAATTCCAAATTCTACACCAAAGCCAAATGGTCGGAACTGCACTGGAACTATGCGGCGGACGCTACCATTCCCACAGCTGACTTCAGCCTCGACAAGATGTTGAACGTAGAAACCCCAGGAATCGACGTAACCAATCCTGCCGCCGGACACGACCCAAAGACACAGGGCATCAGGATTTCCGCCAGTTCACAGGGGCCAGTTGAGAATGCCATTCCCCTTTTCAAGGATAAAACGTATCTTTACCTGATTCCTGTGGGAGAGACGAGCGGAACGGACCTGGCCCAGAACAAGGGATGTGCCAAAGGAGATATCAAGATAGGCTTCCATTACGACATTGTCACCAAGGACCAGTCGGTTGCCGACAAGTTCATCGTCAGTCATGCGGAAGCTTTCATTGACCTGCCCGCCGGACATATGAAGCGCAAAGAATCTTATCTGTATACGCTGAAAATCAACCTGCATAAGATTGAAATCAGCGATGCTACTGTTAATCCGTGGACGGACATCAAGAACGAGGTCACGGTTGAGTGACCGGTCAGGGTGGCCTCCAATGAAGTGCCGCCCTGAAATACAGGACCGGGCGGGGTTGGATGTCCCTTCCCGGTCACCATAGAACAATTGAAAAAAGATAGTTGAAAATGAATGGAACAAGTATGATGAATGGTGCGAAATATCTTCCGACTGCCGTCCTGGGTCTGTTGCTTGCCGCAGGGTGTGCTCCGGCGGACGAAGAAACGGAACTGTCGTCCCGCCCGCTTACGTTCTCCACTTCGGTGAGTGGGCAGACTCGGACGGGAGACATTACGACCGATAACCTCTCTTCCGTAGGAATATTCGCCAGCCTCACACAGGGAGAATTTAACGCAGGCACCGCCGTGCCCAATTTCATGTACAATCAAGAATTGGAGAAAAGTGGTGGTATATGGACGTACTCTCCCGTAAAATACTGGCCCAATAATGAAAACGATCACATCAGTTTCTTTGCATACGCCCCCTATGTGGACGAAATGGCATCGGGTGGCAGCAATCCCATCTTCAAGGGAAAGACGGAAACGGGCTTTCCCACACTGGGCTATACCGTGCCTACAGCCGAAACTGACCAAACAGATTTACTCGTTGCACTCCCGTTGATGAACCGCACAACCCCTACAACCGACGGTGAAAAGGTGAAATTCGAGTTAAAGCACGCCTTGACTAAAGTAAATGTTAGTCTCAAAAGTGAGGTCGGTATTACAGTTACCGCTTTATCTGTGAACAATATTCCTGCCACAGCGACACTAACATTTACAGAGAGTGGTTTTGATTGGGGAAGTTATACAGGTACAAAGAACATCAACGCAACTCTTGCCGGTGGAGGTATAACAATAACAGCCAATGCCGCCACAGCTCAATCACTGGCTACTTTTTTCGTCCTACCTCAAAAAGCTTCCGCCACTATCTCTATTACCTATACACAGAACGGAACTCCGAGTATGCAATTTACCAAAGCTGATATAGCTTTTCCCTCCACCTCTGCCGCATGGAAGCAAGGAGCGAGCATGAGTTATACACTCAACGTGAAGAAAGATGGGAAGGTAACTGCTACCGTAGGACAGGACTGGACTACCGATAACGGAGGCGACATATCAGGTAAAGAAAAGGGCATCGGTACTGTTACCGACTGGGTGTCCTTTGCTAAGCTCTGGAACACCAACGGACTTCCCACCTTGACTGATGGGGTAACTCCTGATTATTCGTTGTATGAAAACTACGGTTGGTATGAAACGGACGGTACAAATCGCGTATTTACCATCAAACTAACTTCCTCGTTTGTGTTGACGGGTGTCACCTCCGGCGAACTTTATGTGCCTGTAGGCACAGATACCCGCCCTCTTACCCTTCCTATTGACGGACAGGGGTGGCAAATCAGCATTGACTTGCAGAACAGTTCCCAACTCATTGAAGGAAAATATTCAGGTATCGTGGGCTATACGCAATCCGGAATCAGTAACCTACGAGTGACTACTATTCCTGGCAACAGTGCTTCCACAGGTAATAGTATTGAGTCTTCGGGTGCCATATATGCGGGTGTGCTGGTGGGTAAAGCGGATGGGAACATTCAGAACTGTTCAGTAGAACTGATCAAGACAACAGTAATCAATTCCAATATTTTAACTACAGGAGTTATATATTTGGGCGGACTGGCGGGTTATTGCAATGGAAATATCCAAAACTCAGCCGTTTATGAAGGTTCATCCGCCTTATCCACCTCTGTAGTGAGTTTCAGCAAAGCATCGTCGGGAAGCGGCATAGGCGGATTGGCAGACGGTGTAGCGTCCGGAAAAACGGTAGACAACTGCTATGTACGACTTTCCGAATTGAGTAATCAAGCAGGAGACACACCTTTAGCCGGGTGGATGGTGGGTAGTAAGTCAGGAGCCAGTTTTACTGCCTGCCACTATATGGCGGGCAACACCGCCACAGGCTGTGCGCCGGATGATACGACTACGGGAATAACTTCATTTACGGATTTCACAGGACTGTGCACCTTGCTGAATGCAGAAGCTGACAAGCATATCGGGTGGGCACTTTGGAAAGAAGAAAAGGATGCGGATGGAACCGTGGAGCAGGTGATACTGGATTTATACAGATAAGTATCAGTCAGAATGTACTATTTACTATTTAAGATTTGGAATATGAAGAAATATAGGATATTGATAGCAGGATTGCTTTTCCTTTCGACCTCCTGCACAGACGATATGGAACAATGCGGACAAGCTAACGGAGGTTTCCGGGTTACCGCCACGGTGGAAAATACTGGAGCAATATCTCGCGTAACAGACAAAAACAACCGGACTTCTTTCACTGAAAATGACAGAATTTTCATTGGATGGAGTGGAAGCGCTTCTTACAACTATCTCTATTCGGGAGCGAATGCTGTATTCGTCCCCAATATCACCGATAATGACCGGAAACTATGGACGGACTTGCTGAACACGTCCTCAACGGTAGATGTATATGCGTGGTACGGAGCCATGAACAGCGCCCTGCCCGCAGTGGGGACAAACATTTCCATTCCGCAGAACCAAACCACGGACACCAAGATGCTGTCTGCCATTTGCATGGCGGCACACGAATCGGCAACTTCCGCCACCAATATGCTCAATTTCACTTTCCACCATCTCACGGCACGTCTTTTCCTGTCCGTAGATATTGTGGACCCTACGGTGGAGCAGGTGGATGTTATGGGTGCAACGGCACAGATAAATCACATCTATGCGGACGGAACAATAGCTACGGATGTTTCGGACGAATATCTGTTAAGCGTTCCAACTGATAAAGCAGGTATGCAGAACATTCGAATGAAGCAATTCTGGTCGGACCAAGAGGTGTTTCATCTGGATTTTGAGTGTCTGTTACCACCCCAAACTTTGGGTGAGGGACAGAACATCACGATTACTTTGGCAAACGGCAAGGAATACGTTTGTCACACAAGCGGTGACCTCACATTAGTGGCCGGGCAGAAAACAACCCTGTCCGCAAGTTTGAGGGCAAGTGATGGTTCGGTTTTCAAACCGAAACTGACGATCATACCTGACGCAAAAAGTGTGTTCTCCGGTAACCGCCTGTTCTGCGCCTTTGAAAACAGCAGTACCGGGGAGTTCAGTTATCGTGTATATGACCTGCAACCGGATGGTTCCTGGGGAGAAGGAGTGCTCGTATATCAAGAAGAAGCAGGAACAAACATATTTTTGACTAATAAAAATGAAAGCCCTCAAAATACTACTCCCAATATGGAGATGTCCGGGGATTATGTCGTAATAGGGACCGGTGGCGGCACCGGAAACAATAATAACGCCACTTATTTTATCAAAAGGAGCAAGACCACCGGAAATTGGTATTGTGCGAATACAAAAATTCGAGGGCATGGATATGGTGTCTGCATTAGTAATGATTTTTTAGTGAGCGGAAATCACGTAAACGGTGGAAACAATCCCAATCGCTCTTATATATATCCTATCGACGAGGATGGCAACTTGGGAAGTGCGCAAGACACTCCAGCCGGCATAAGAGCTTACAAATGTTCTATTTATGGAAATGTGTTAGCCACCAACAGTGGCGTGTATGAATATGATGCGGAGAAAGGATGGGTTTACTTATTCAGTACCAAATATGGAAGCACCCAACGTGTAGCCACTGATGGAAAAAGAGTGATAACACAGGATGGAAGTGGTGAATCTGATGTGTGTATCTATAATGTGGAAACCCATCTGGAGGAAGAATGGGAAGGAACAAAGGCAAGAGCAGCCCAAAGCAAACCGATAGGTATCTACGGAAACTATGCCTTGGCAGGCAGAACCACCTCAATAAGCATCTGTTACAGAAATCCCGACACTAAAAAATGGAAAGTCATCAACCCGGACGGCGGCTTCTTGGAAATGATGAAACACTGGGACCCAAGTATCACCCTGACACAGATTGATGGCCAAGAAATTTCCATGAAAGGTACTCGTGTCATGATTGTTGACGGCAAATCTTCGACTAGTTTTTTTATCGAAAACATAGATAAAATGGTGGAGGATTATCTGGCTAATCCGTATTAGGAGAATATAGTGAGTACAAAACAGTCCGTTTTTCGTCTTATCTATAAGTAAAAATATAGATTAGAATGAAAAGCCGACTGAAACAACAAATATTTGCAATCTCATTATTGGCGTGTACTGCTATATCTCCTGCCAATGCTCTGCAAACACATTCACTTCGCGAACAATTCCAAAATCCGTCTGACGAAGCAAAGCCTTGGACTTTTTGGTACTGGATGTTTGGAGCCGTATCCAAAGAAGGGATTACGGCTGACTTGGAAGCAATGAAACGTGCTGGGCTGGGAGGCACTTATCTGATGCCTATCAAAGGTATCAAAGAAGGACCACAATACAATGGAAAGGCGCAACAACTAACTCCCGAATGGTGGGAAATGGTTCGTTTCAGCATGGAAGAAGCCGACCGCTTGGGATTAAAGTTAGGAATGCATATTTGTGATGGTTTTGCATTGGCTGGTGGTCCGTGGATGACTCCGAAAGAATCGATGCAAAAGGTAGTCTGGAGTGATACAATCGTTGATGGTGGCAAAATCAAAGGACTATACTTGCCGCAACCGGAGGCATACGAAGGTTTTTATGAAGATATATCTTTATTTGCCCTGCCTGTAAAAGAGGAAGCGGCAGACATTATGCCAGCCAAAATAACCTGTGCCAATATAGCCACAGGAAATCATATTGACATCAAGAAGACTGTGAACATGGATGATGCCGGAGTCATCCGTTCATCATATCCCTGCTATATTCAATATGAATACGAACAGCCTTTCACCTGCCGCAATATTGAAATCATTCTAAGTGGCAATAATTATCAGGCGCACCGCTTGAAAGTGATGGCAAGTGATGATGGGATTAACTACCGTTTGGTGAAACAGCTCGTCCCTGCACGTCAGGGATGGCAAAATACAGATGAAAATTCCACTCATGCAATTCCTGCTACAACTGCCCGCTATTTCCGCTTCTACTGGACACCCGAAGGCAGTGAACCGGGAAGTGAAGACATGGATGCCGCAAAATGGAAACCAAATCTGAAAATCAAGGAACTGCGTCTGCACCGGGAAGCCCGACT
>OGCM01002534.1_pt1 | contig 16477 bp, 16 predicted proteins | sample 1570151 | NCBI WGS metagenome assembly OGCM01 (sample SAMEA4370582, study PRJEB24528) | human gut metagenome
CCTACACCCGCCAAGGACTCTTAGAGTTTGGCGGGTGCTTTTTTGTTTGTGGCTCCGGGCGGCAGCCTATCCAGCGGGACAAGACCGTAAACGACAATTACTACCTGCTGACACTGGCAGCTATCGCAAAGGAGATTCATCAACGCGGTTTGCCTCCCGAATGCTCGGTGCGAATTGCGGCGGGTCTGCCGCTGACCAGTTTCGGACGCGACAAACCCAAGTTCAAAGATTATCTGCTGCGAAGCAAGCAACCTGTGAATTTCCGCTTCGAGGGCGTGGAGTACAGAATTACCATCGAGGAAGTTGCGGTCTTCCCTCAAGGCTACGCCGCCCTTATGACCGAAACTGGTTTGTTGCAGGACGAACCCTCAATGCTCCTCATGGATCTTGGCGGCTGGACGGTGGACCTCATGCGCATCGACAACGCCATTCCTGCGGCTGACACTGCGCACAGTCTGGAACTCGGCATGATTCGCTGCGTGGATGATATTCGGGAGCAGGTGCGCCGGGAAACCGGGCTGTCCCTCACGGATGCCCAAATCGAAAATATGCTGGCAGGTCAGCCCTGCACGGTCAGCGATATCTGGCAATGAACAGGGCACACCTGTAGCGGCGCTGACAGAGGAACAGTTGGACAAGCTGCGGGAAACCATGTGGGCGATGAACGCAGTGGACTACTCTACCCGTGCAGAGACCGCTGTTATAGAAACTACTGACGATGATGGCAATCCTACCACCACGGAGATAACCGAAACCGTCCTCGTAATCGAACTGACCCACAAAACACCCGACGAGATGGCGGCAGATTATCATTTTACCACTCGACAAAACACCTACCTGCAACTCCTGCAAGACCCGCAGTATGAAGAACTGTGGGCAGAATTGCTCGGCGGTTTTGCACAGGGCGGTGGTGAACTTATGTCTCCGGACAGCACCCGCACACCGACAGGCACCCTGCAATGGCCGCTGCCGGTTGCGGGGACAATTACCTCGCAGTTCGGACATCGCGTAGACCCCATCACCGGCGAGGTCAGTTCCCACACCGGCACCGACATTGCCTGTGCCGAGGGAACACCGATCCTTGCCGCCGCTGACGGCACGGTTACCGTTGCCAACGGTCTTGACAGCTGGGGCGGCAGCTACGGTTACTACATCCAAATCGACCACGGCGGCGGGCTGGAAACACTGTACGCCCACTGTTCGTCCATCTGCGTCACCACCGGTCAGCAGGTGCAGGCCGGGCAGGTCATCGGCTATGTGGGTCACACCGGGCGGGCGACGGGCAGTCACTTGCATCTTGAAACGCGAGCCAACGGAACCCGTGTGGATTCGATGCTGTGCAGATTACTATTTGTTGAGGAGGAGCGCCCCCTCTAATATCCACATATATGTTTGAGAATTCCAAATATCATTGAATTAAAATATGATAAAAATAACGACGCCTGTGTGCTCATGCACCCGAAGAATGGATTTTACTTATATCATTCCGTTTGTAGATGCCGGAAAGAATAATATGGCTAATATCCTGAGAAGAATCTTTAATCAAGCGCAAGATTTGTTCAGCAGAAATTCGGCCAAGTTCAAATGAAGGCTGTGAAATCGTTGCAAAACGTGGAGCCATGTCCAGTTTATAGTCGTCATCAAAATATACTGTAGGCAGTGTCTCACCAATCCGATAGAGGTAATTAGCAACAAGCAGCGACATTGCGCCATTTGATACGATGATTGCTGTGCATTTTTCCTGGATCAGTTGATTCACACAGCGTTCTATAGCTGCTTCTGTGGAATGTCCATATACAATCCAAGATTCTTGCATGGCAATATCAGCATCATGCAGCGCGTCAAGATATCCTTGGAGCCTTTCTTTTGTGGTAGATAGGTGTGGGATTCCGGCAATATAGCCGACCCGCGTGTGGCCCGCTTGGATCAACTCTTTTGTAGCCTGGTAAATTGGTTCGGCGTTGGCGATGGTAGCAGAGCAGGCGGGCATATTGTCAAATTTTCGATCGATGAAAAGTACCGGAAGATTGGGGGAAAGAAAACCTACAGTGTTTTCATACCGATCTAATGTGGATGCGATAAGCAGGCCGTCTACAACGCCAGAAGAAAAGTAGGAGAGATGCGCTAGTTCACGGCTTTCCAGTTCTTTTGTATTGGCAATAATCAACCGATAATTGTGCTGAGAAAGTGTGGATTCCACCGCTTCAATGATTGTTGCAAAAAAACGATTGGATATATCGGGTACAATGAAACCAATTATATTTTTCTTTCCCGTGCGAAAGCTCTTTGCATAAGTGTTTGGTATATAATTAAGTTCTTTTGCGGCCTCCATGACACGCGCGACCTTCTCTGGTGACACGTATCGCGTTTTATTAAAAACGTGCGAAACGGTTGCAGATGAAACATGTGCATAACGTGCAACATCTTGAATGGTTATGCTACCCATATAAATCGACCATTCGACCGTCATGTATCCGCGAAAACTAGGATGGAAGAATGTAAATGAGCGGTCGCCTTTCTTAATAAAAAATGATTTTAAGAGGAAATACAAACCTAAGAATATAATATACCATACAATAAAGAAAATGTCACGAGAAAAGTAATCGATTTTATATAAAGCAAATAATTCAGCTGATTGCACAAAAAAAACCAATGAATGTTTTATTATTCTGTCAATTTACAATTAGGAGTATGTCGGTTAGAATATAGACATAGATTTAATCGATTGCGCAATCGGTTAAAAAATGAAAGGAGAATTTTTTATGAAAACAAAAATCCTTGCACTGCTTATGGTCATTGCTACCCTGATCAGTCTGACTGCCTGTAGTAAAAAATCAAACAACAACATTACTGATAACCCCAGTGCGGAAAGTGATGTCGGTAGCACTGATGAAGCCAACAACACTGTAAAAGATGAGCAAAAAGCGTTCAAGGTAGGTTTCGTTTGCCCGGAGGCAACGAATGAAGGCTGGCAGGTAACTGCGGCTGCGATTGAAGATACCGCAAAGGAACTTAATATTGAGATTTCCAAACTCTACCTTGATCCAAGCGATTATGAAGGGACTTTTGCTCTTGCAGTTGATACGTTCATTCAGCAGAAAGTCGATGCTATCATTTACGGCGGCGCAGACGAGTCGTATGCAGCTACGGTTCACAAGGCGCAGGAAGAAGGAATCAAGTGCGTCGAGATCGACAACCCGACGAATGCGGGAAATCTGTGGAACATCACTGTTGATTCTTATGCTGCGGCGGCAGTTGCTGGTGAATGGATGGCAAAAGAACTTGACGCGGGTGTTGTTCTGATGATTAACGGTGATATGGCTCGTACGAATGCACAGCAGCGTCATGATGGTTTTGTAGAAACCATTACAAATTTGCGCTCTGACATCGAAATCCATGAGATTTATGCGAACTGGGATTCTACTACGGCACTCGCTGGCGTTGAAGATGCTATTACTCAATATGGCAACCGCATTGTCGGCGTGTTTTCTGCGTGGGATGGCGGTGCTTTGGCGGCCGCGTCTGCGTTGGAAGTTGCGGGACTGTCCGATAATGTTATTGTGTGCGGCTTTGATGGCACCCCCACCTCTATGGCCAATATCCGTGAGGGGAAGCTTCAGGCAGAAGTTGGCCAGCCGCTGTATGAACTTGGAAAAGTCGGTATGCAGACCGTGAACACGGTTCTGACTGGTGGAGAGGCCGAGGAAAAGACAGTTCTTGGCTGCTCTATCGTCACCGCTGAAAATGTGGAAGAGTTTATCAAGAGTGCTGGCCTTGAGCGGTTTATGAACTGATACGGAACAGCTTCCGTCAGAAAAATACACATTGATCAGACCCGCTGGCCTAGCTTGGCGGGCCTGATCAGTAGCAAAACACGGGAGGAATGTCCAAATTGGAACAATACACAAATCACAATGACCTTGCATTGGAGGTCAATGGCGCCACAAAAATTTTTGGTGGCGTGACTGTACTGGATCATGTAAACTTTTCATTGCGCAAAGGCGAGGTTCACATCTTAATAGGAGAAAATGGCGCGGGAAAGTCGACTTTGATCAAGATTATTGCCGGCGCATATATTCCGAACGCCGGTGTTATCAAACTGAATGGGGAGACGATAACGGTCAACAGCCCCTTAGAGGCCTTGGAAAGGGGAATTAGCGTTGTCTATCAGGAGCTTAACTTAGTTGAAACGCTAAGCGCTTATGAGAACATTTTCATGGTAAATCAAATCGTGAAAAAGACGGGACCTTTTCAGATCTTGGACCGGCAAACGATGATTCAGCGCAGCAGAGAGCTCTTGGAGATGATTGGCGCAAATATCGATGTCACGATCCCTGTTAAGGAGCTCAGTGTTGCACAGCGGCAAATGGTAGAAATTGCAAGGGCACTTCGCATGGATTCCAAAGTGATTATCTTTGATGAACCTTCTGCTGTGCTGACTGACGTAGAGGTTGAAAAACTATTTACCGTAATTCGCAATTTAAAACAGCAAGGAATAGCAATTTGTTATATTTCACATCGTATGGATGAAATTATGCAAATTGGTGATCGTGTGACCGTTTTGCGTGATGGCAAGCTAATCGGCTGTCACGATATTCACAAAGAGCACATCACGATTGATGACATAATCCGTATGATGGTCGGTCATCCTATGGATCAGCAGTTCCCAAAGCAGATTTTTGAGCGCGGCGAAGAAATTCTGCGGGTGAAAGACTTGTCGTGTGGAGATCTTTTTCAGAATGTTAATTTTTCTTTGCACAGGGGAGAGGTTTTATGCTTCTCAGGACTTGTCGGGGCAGGAAGAACAGAGGTCGCAAAGACTGTCTTTGGCGCGCTGCAAAAGACTGGTGGCTCGATCTATTACTTTGGAAAGGAGATCTCACCCAAAAGACCATCTGATGCGATTCGACTTGGCATTTCGCTTGTACCGGAGGATCGGAAAGAAGAAGGCCTTTTCCTCTCTGCATCCCTCTATTCTAATTTGATGATTGCCGCAGTAAATACTTTCACAAAGTACGGCATTTTTCAGAAAACAAAAATTCAGTCCATCTGCCACGATATTAGCCGCAGACTGCATTTAAATACTGAGAATTTAGATTTACATGCAGAAAACCTGTCTGGAGGAAACCAACAAAAAATCTCCCTCGGAAAATGGTTGGTTGCCAATCCAAAACTCGTTATTTTTGACGAACCGACCCGTGGTATCGATGTTGGTGCAAAGGTTGAAGTTTACAATCTCATCAATAAGCTGGTGGCCGATGGCATTGGTGTCATAATGATTTCTTCGGATCTTCCTGAAGTTCTTGGTATGAGTGACCGCATCGTGGTGATGCACGAAGGAAAGGTGACGGGCGAGCTACTCCGTAACGAGGCAACACAGGAAAAAATTATGAAATTAGCAACACAGAGAGAGGAAATGAAACATGAACAATAAGTCTCAGGGATTAAAATTTACAAATAAATACAGTTCCCAAATCAGCACGATTTTGGCACTTATTATTCTCTGCATTGTGCTGTCGTTTTTATCTGAAAACTTTCTGACAATTGGAAATCTGCTCACTGTTACCAATCAGGTTGTATACGTAGCTTTGATGGCGATCGGCATGACAATTCTCTTTATGCTTGGCGCGATAGATCTCTCTGTGGGTGCTATTTTGGCGTTGAGTGCCTGTGTCATGGGACTGCTGACGAATAAATATGGTATGGCTCCCGTGCCGGCGATTCTGATTGCGATGGCTGTGTCCTTACTCTGTGGTTTGATCAACGGCTTGCTCGTCACCCAAATTAAGCTGCCGCCCTTTGTTGCAACGCTTGGTACAAGCTACATTTTTCGTGGTATGGCGGCTATTATTACAGGCGCAAAAAACTCGCTGAATATGCCAGAAGGTCTGCGCTGGATTGCCGCGGGCAAGGTTGCAAACGTTTTTCCCAGAGGTATTTTTGTGTTGCTCGCCTTATACATTGCAGCATGGTTCTTGATGGAAAAGACACCGTTTGGTATCAAAATAAAGTGCATCGGCGGCAACGAAAAAGCTGCAAGACTGTCCGGCGTAGAAATTGAAAAAATGAAGCTGCTGGCATACGTCATAACCGGTGCCCTGTGCGGGATTTCTGGTATGATGCTCGCTGGACGTCTAAACTTCACAAACTCCACTATGGCCAATGGCGCAGAACTCAGCTGCATTGTGGCAGGCGTTGTCGGCGGTACATCCATGAATGGCGGTTCTGGAAGCATCTGGGGTACACTGGTCGGCTCACTTTTGATGGGCGTTATCAGTAATGGTTTGAATCTGCTGAATGTCAGCCAGTTTTGGCAGGATGTCGCAATGGGTGCGCTCGTCATTTTGGCTGTGGCAATCGACTGCTTCCGGCAAGCCGGTAAAAGCCGTGTAAAAAGAGTTGTGTAAAGGAGAACTGCCATTATGAACCACACAGCTGCAATTGTTACAGGAGGCAACCGCGGTGTTGGCGAAGGGATTTGCTATGCACTGGCAAGCAAAGGATACGATATCTTCATGGCGCATTGCGGAGAAGCAGACAAAGCTGCACATGTTGCACAGCAATTACGGGAGAAATTCGGGGTTCGCGTTGTAACTTTTGATTGTGATCAGCGCGAACGTACCATCGGAGAAACACTGATGACGCAGGCTTTGCTGGCGTTTCCTTCCATATCCCTTGTAATGTGTAATGCAGGGGTTGGTCTCGAAAAGTATATGCGGCTGATTCACCCGGAGGAAATCGACTATGTTTACGAAGTCAACTTCCGAGGGAGCCTGCTCATTGCAAATGCTGCAGCCAAGTACATGGTGGATAGAGGTATCCGCGGTACGATTCTGTTTACATCTTCCATCCGGTCTAAAACACCCACACCGATGGATGCCATATACGGAGGACTGAAGGCGGGGCTTAATCGCGCGGCGCAGTCCATGGCGCGTGAGTACGGGCGGCATGGGATTCGTATTTCGACGATCTCTCCCGGATGCATGTGCGTGTATCCAGAGGGCTATGCGGATCGGGATTACACAGAGGAAATCTCCCGAATTCCATTGCGGATCGGCGGTGATGGTACTGATATTGGTTTCACTGCTGCGTTTCTTGCGTCGGAAGAGGCTAGGTTTATTACTGGTATTAATATATTTGTAGATGGCGGGGTCAGTTGCGGTGAGGATTACTGGTCAGACGCGGATGAATATACTGCCAGTCACGGCCGGGGCACTTTTGTTGTCCGAGAGTAGATAGTGAAATGAGGTAACGACATGATATCACTGGAAGCAAATGAAAAAACATTGCGGGAGAAGGACATGGCACTCCAGCCTGTTCCGCTTAATACAACACCTGATGAAACATATTTCCGAAAAAGTAGGCTGTGGCAAGGAATTCCTGGAATTGAACGCACTTATGGTGGGCGTTTTTGGCGGTGCTTTTTCAGCGGCGGCAATGACGAGGGACCTGATAATTACGTTGCAGTTGAAATCAGTGACGATGCGTGTGATACATGGTCTGAGCCGATCGTGGTGATTGATCCGCCTGGAAATGTTCGCGCATTTGATCCTTGCCTTTGGCGCACGCCGTCAAATGAATTGTTTCTCTTTTGGGCACAGAGCTACGGTGGCTTTGATGGCCGTGCCGGCTGCTGGTATTCAGTGTGCCGAGACCCGGATGAGGTGCCGAACGTCTGGACTGAGCCAAGACGAATTGCTGACGGCGTTATGCTTAACAAACCGACAGTTCTTATGAATGGCGAGTGGGCTTTGCCGATTACGCTGTGGGGTCATGTAAAGTCCAGCCTAAACCCCAACGTGCCAAACTGCCTCGCAAAAATGTATGTCTCTTCTGATCAAGGGAAAACATTTGAATACCGGGGAGGCGTCGATATGCCAAACCGTTGGTTTGATGAGAGCATGATTCTCGAAAAAAATGATGGTACGCTACAGATGTTGACGCGAAGAAAGGACGGTATCGGTGAAGCATTTTCCCATGATGGCGGCCGAACGTGGGGGGATATCGGGAAATTCTGCCTTGGTGGACCCAATTCTCGTTTCCACATTCGGAAACTTCATTCTGGCCACATACTGCTGATCAACCACTGGAGTCCAGACAACCGATTTGACACACCTCGCGGCGATGATCCTGATTATATGGCGAGAAACAACCTGGCAGCGTTTTTGTCGGTTGATGATGGGAAAACATGGAGCGCTCCGCTTCTTCTGGATGAACGCGAACTCGTTTCTTATCCAGATGCGGTGCAAACGCCGGACGATCAAATCTACATCATTTATGACCGGGAGCGAAATGTCGAAAAGGAGCTGCTGCTGGCGCGGATCACGGAAGAGGATATTCTGCGCGGGAAACTGGTCTCAGATGGATCGTTTTTAAGAAAGATTATCAGTAAGCTGAATTGAGGTGCAAAGATGAAATACAGAAAACTTGAAGGAACAGATTTGACTGTGCCGCAGTATGTGCTCGGAACCGGTGATTATGCGAGTAATGTTCCGGCAGATATCGCCAGAGACCTTCTTAAAACGTATGTCGATTGCGGCGGGACTATGTTGGATACTTCTCATTATTATGGGAGCTTTCTCGTTGGTGGGCGATCTCTGAGCGAGTGTCTGGTTGGTGATTTCCTACAGGAAAACCATTTGCGTGAGCAAGTGCTGATTAGCACCAAAGGCTGCTGCTATGCAACAAACAAACCATATGAGAAGCGGATGACTCCGGCATTTCTGCGGTCTGATCTAACTGAAAGCCTGCGTAATTTACACACAGACTATATTGATTTCTATTGGCTGCATCAGGACGATCCAAGCCAACCTGTTGGAGCGATTCTCGAGGAACTGAATCGTTGCGTCGAAGAGGGCAAGATTCGTTATTTTGGTTGTTCCAACTGGAAAATCGAACGAATTTTGGAGGCGGATGCCTATGCAGAGGCACATGGTCTTCGTAAATTCAGTGCGAATCAGGTTATGCTCAATATGGCTTACCCCAATATGACGGCTGTCGATGAGCTGATTCAGACCTGGCTGACACCTGGTATGCGAAAATACCATGAGCGGACGCAGCGACCGGTATTTGCGTATTGTTCACAGGCAAGTGGTTTCTTTTATAACTGCTTCAAAGATGATTATATGGAAAATATAGGATACTCCTATTCGAGAAAGTACTTCTACAACAGCGAATCTCTCCGCCGGGCCAAACAAGCACTTCGACTTTCCAAACAATCCGGGATGACACTTCAGGATATTGTTCTTGGCTACACGTTGGCGCAACCGTTCCCGGTTTTGCCCATTGTCGGACCACAGCGTCCGGATGAGATGAAGAGTACATTAGAAAGCGCGCAGGTTCCGCTGACACAGGAACAGATAGACTTTATCTTTGATATTTGATTTATGATTTTACATAATGGGATTTTGTCGCCGGATTGCGTGGACGCGCTACTTCCAACTGCTTGGTCGTATCGCTCATCCTTCCAAACGTTGCCGCAGACGCCAAACTACTTAAAAGAACGCCCTGATGTAATTCCAATTGATTGTGGTAGACAGCTTTTCGTCGATGACTTTCTGATTGAAGAAAGTAGTTTGCATCGAGAGTTTTATTCTCCGGAAATCAAGGGAATGGTGCTGACACCGGAAACTGCGTTAGAGATGGATCATGGCAATTGCCCGGTAGCTGCTCCATTCAAAGACGGCATTTTTTACGATCCGACTGATAAGAAGTTCAAATTATGGTATCAGGCTGGGTGGTTTGGAGCGGTTGCATATGCGGAAAGCTGCGACGGATTTCACTGGATACGGCCACATATTGCTGTCGATGGTTCAAATCGCATTCTTCCTGCATTTGAAGATCGCTTTCGCGATGGCTGCAGTATTTGGCTTGACCAGAGCGCGGATACTGAGCGTTTCAAAATGTTCCTTTTCACACGGGATCGGCAAAAAAGAGAGTATGCTGAATTGCGAACATCTGCCAATGGGTTGGACTGGTCTGCCCCGTTGCGTATTATGCCTTGCGGAGATACGACATCGCTTTTTTATAACCCCTTCCGCGACAGATGGGTACTGAGCGTCAGAAGCTTGTATCAAAAGGGAAAATATCTGTACCGCTATCGATCCTACCGGGAGGCTGCTTCGTTTTCGGAGCTTGCAGACTGTCGCCGGGAGTATTTTTGGCAAAGCGCAGATGCAAACGACGAACGGGATGATATTTGGGATTGCGATACACAGTTGTACAGCTTGGACTGTGTTGCATACGAGAGTATCATGCTTGGCATCTTTCAGATTTTTAAGGGTCCGCATAATGCTGTTGCTGAACAGCTGGGAGAACCCAAAAAGTGTGATCTTTACATTGGCTTTAGTCGGGATGGCATTCAATTTTCTAGATTAAACCGGGAGCCATTTATTGCGGGAAGCGGCGTTCATGGTGCATGGGATGAGGGTTATATCCATCCAGCATCTGGTATATGTATTGTCAACGGCGACGAACTGCTGTTCTATTTCGGCGCATGGTCTGGTAATTCTCCGCGTATGGGGAGACATATGTATGCTGGTGGAAGCACAGGAGTGGCAACACTTCGCAGAGATGGCTTTGCTGCACTTACGACAAACTCTACCGGACATATGTCGATGCCTCCTGTGTGCTTCCACGGAGAAGGACTTTGGGTAAATGCACAGTGCAAATCATTGAGGGCTGAAATACAAGATAAAAATGGTCATGCACTTCCGGGATTGTCTTTTCAGGACTGTATCTGCCGCTCTGTCAATTCCACAAAGCAGCAAGTCCTATGGAATTCTGCAGTCTCACTTCATGCTATATCCGGGAAGCCCGTGCGTATTGCTTTCGAGCTGGAGCAAGGCAAGCTGTTTTCATTTTGGATTTCAAATGATAAATCTGGCTCGAGCGGTGGATATCTGGCAGCAGGAAGCGTACAGCATTCGAGTATAAAGGATGAAACATATGAATGATTCGATTTGTCTCTATATCTGTAAACGGGATGAGGAAGGCGCACTGCTCCGATACAACTTTGATCCTCAAGCTTGTGTCCTTACGAAGATGGGTACAGAGGATGTCTTGCGGTATGTTGCCTGTCTTGCAATTAATAAGACATACCTCTACACTTCGTCGTTGGATTGTGCAGGGAACAATTTATTTAGTGCTTATTCCATTCAACACGACGACAAGCTGCAGCTCATAAACCGTCAAGCCGCCTCGGGTTTTGACGCAACGTATATTTCCCTGAATCCGCAGACGGAAAGTTTGGTTGCCTCGGATTTTCTGGCAAGCACATTGCTGTTTTATGGTTTCCGTAGTGATGGGGGTATTGGGAAATTCAGACAGCTTCTTCAGTTTCAGGACAAAGGAGCTATAGTTGGACCGCGGCAGGATGCGTCCCATCCGCACTGTACCATTGCAGCGGAAGGTGGCTCCATCTTGCTTACTGCAGATTTAGGATGTGACAAACTGCGGCTTCTCAACGGAACAGGTTCTGTTTGTCAGATTTCTGAGGCAACAGTGCCCGCCGGTTCAGGTTTGAGACATCTGGCGGTGCATCCGACACGAAATGTTGTCTATGCCATTTCAGAGATCAGCTCTGATATTTTTGTATTTCGCTTTAACACATGTGGCGAACTGAAATTGACGCAGACACTCAGCAATTTACATTGTAGTGGACGCGATGGCAGCATTGGCGGCGACATTGCTGTTTCGCCAAATGGAAAGTGGCTGGCGGCATCGAATCGCGGAGAAAATAATATCGTTTTATATGAAATTGATGGGAATGGCGCTATATATTACCACGATACGGTGAAAACGGATGGATGGGCGCGCATTTTGCGGTTCGATGCTGCTTCGGAGTATCTCTTTGCCATCTTAGAAGAGTTCATCGATGTAGGAGCCTATAGTTTCCCCGCTGAACGGTGTGCCAGCACTGGCGGAATCCAGATATTTCATTTGGACGCGGCACAAAATGAATTTCAAGACACTGGAATCCGAGAAACCATTCCGAAGGCGTATGCTGCTGCAGTTCTTGATGGGAGGAAGTAATTTGAATTTAAAGGATCTGTTTTTGGGCCTTCAGCATGTAGGGCTTCCAACGAATCGGTATGAAGAAACAATCAGCTTCTATCATCGAATTGGATTTGAGACGTATGATACGGAGATAAATGGCGCAAGCCGTGTCTGTTTTCTACGCCTGAATGATCTCATTTTAGAGGTATATGAATGCAGCGCATGCACCCAGCAGACTGGTGCATGGGATCACATTGCAATCAATGTTCGCGACATCGATGCTGCGTTTGAGTATGTAACATCGGAAATGCCGTTGCAGCCAACTTGCGTGCAGAAGCTTCCGTTCTTTGAACGGGGGGTGCGTTTTTTCGTGATTACTGGTCCCAATGGGGAACGTGTGGAATTTAATCAATATTTATAAATGGGAAAATAATATGTTTGACATCGTTGCACTCGGAGAATTGTTAATTGACTTCACAGACAGTGGTTTTTCACCAAATGGGATGAAGCTGTTTGAACGGAATGCTGGGGGAGCACCTGGTAATATGCTTGTTGCTGCAGCACGATTCGGACGTTCTGTGGCATTCCTCGGTAAGGTTGGAGATGATATGCATGGCCGCTTTTTAAAGGAGGTTCTTGTTTCTGAGGGTATCTGTACCGATGGCATGTTGCTGGACCCAAGTGTGTTTACAACACTCGCGTTTGTTTCACTGGATGAGTTTGGGGAACGAACATTCTCCTTTGCCCGCAAGCCAGGTGCCGATACCTGCCTTCGACAGGAAGAGCTCTCCGTCGAACTTCTCCATAATTGCCGGGTGTTCCATTTTGGCTCAATCTCTTTAACCAGCGATCCAGTCCGTTCGGCTACGCTTTCAGCGTTGAAAACTGCAAAGGCCGCAGGAGCGGTGATTTCTTATGATCCTAATTTCCGTGAAAACCTTTGGCCGGATACAGAAACGGCTCGTATGATGATTCGTTCTGTTTTACAATCGGTCGATTTCGTGAAAGTCTCGGAAGAGGAGCTTGAAATTGTGACTGGAGAGACTGATGCTGAAAAAGCTTGTGTATTTCTGCATAAGAAGGGAATTACATGTGTCGTTGTTACGCTTGGTGAAAAAGGCGCATATATCAGCCTCAAGGGAAAGGGCGTTTGCCAATCCGCCGGCTTGAATCTCGGACCTATTGTGGACAAGACTGGCGCGGGAGATGCTTTCTGGGGAACGTTTATCGCGGAGTTTACAGAAGAGGAGATTCCCCTTTCAAAACTGAAATTAGATGATGTGCGCCGCTACGCAGACTGCGCAAATATCGCTGCGGCACTTAGTATTACCCGGCGTGGTGGGATTCCGTCTATGCCTCGACGCGAAGAAATAGTTGGGACAATTCTACAAATGAATGGAGATAAAAGATTATATGAAGCGTAGTGATTTTATGCTCGCTGGACAGCAGGATCGTGAACGGTAGTGTGAAGCAGATGAAAGAATCCAACAAGCAGAGCTACACAGGGAGCCGCGATGATGTCATCGCAATGGGGTATGTCCCATGTAAAAAATGTAACCCGTAGTATGAGAAAAGAGAGGCTATCAGAAATGATGACCTCTCTTTTTGTGCGCTCTTATGGACAAATTAAGAAAATATGCTGTGATACAAAGACTTTAATTTGAAGTTAATGCTCCATCGGTATGGGAACTGCTATCTTGCACTGAATCGGGATATACGACTTCATCAATGATTTCGCCGGTATCAACATCAACAAAGTCAACAGTGACTTTCGGTTCATTGGTTCCATCAAAATACTGGTAGTACAGACCCGTGATGCCGAATCCTAAGGCAAATGATATAATAAACCGTAGAAAAGCCAAATCGGAGCAAGAACGAAAAATCGCCCACACCAGTCAGAATCCAACGCTGCTGGCGGGCATCGTGTACTGTGCTCACTGTGGTGCGAAGATGTCGGGATTTATGCATACGGATCGTTATAAGCTAGCAGATGGTAGCATTCGGGAGAAAGTACAACCAAAGTACAATTGCTTCCAGCGGGGACAGAAGAATAAAGGGGGGAGAGATTGCGATGGACAGGCATTATATCTTGCTGAGCGGGTAGATGCTATCGTTCTGCAGGCAGTATCAAAGATATTTGAGCAGATTAGAGATACACCGTACTCAAGGATGGCAGAAAACCGAATAAGGCAGGAATCAAATCTACAAAAATCTAAACGTGCTTCGGTAGAAAAGAAAATTAAAACTGCACAGCATGCTTTGGAACGCTTTGAAGGTGAGATTCTGAAATGCCTTGATGGTACAAGCAATTTTACCGAAGATATGATTGCCAAGCAAATTCGGCGATACCAACAAGAACTGGATGATGCGAAAGCAGAGTACGCGGAACTTCAAAATGCACGATTAAACGAAGCGGCTGAGATTCGGAAACTGCGTACCTATTACGACGATTTCAGAGGTTGGGCAGAAGAATTTGATACCGCCCCGCTGGAAATGAAACGGATGATACTGAGCCAACTGATAGAAAGAGTGGAGGTCGGAAGAAAGTATCAGGTTACGATAAAGCTAAATATGGAATATCAGCAATTCTTGGAAATCACAGAAGAACAGAAAATTATACCGCTGATTAGTGCGTAAAAGAAAATTGACCAGCGCCACACAAAAACGGTGCTGGTCAATGACTTTGCATAGGATATATTTAGTGATTTTGATCGTTAGAAAAGTGCTTTTTATTACAACAGCATACACCATGAGTGTGAGCAACTAAGGAGAGCAACTGACTCTTAATCAGTGGGTCCTGGGTTCGAGTCCCCGATGGTGCACCAAAAAGATACCTCGCAAGAAGTTGCGGGGTATTTTTTATTGCTGTTTTCCGGAAAGCAGGAGCTTGGTGCGCCATTGGGGGCGAGAAGAGCTCGTGTATTTCAGGCTGTAAAAAAAATCTTGTTGGGGCGGGCATTGCTCGCCCGTGCCCGTTTGCCAGCGGCTAAAAATATAAGACTTGCTGCCATAAAAAGAGAAATCCCCCAATGACTTTCGTATACTATGCCTGCAAACGGCAGATACTGAAAGGGATTGGGGGATTGCTATGAAGATCGTCTTTTACGGGACACGGGAGTATGACCATTATTACTTTGATGTGCTGGCGGCTGACCCGGAATATGGCTGCGAGATCAGGTTTTTAACGGCGAATCTCGATGCGGATACTGCGCCGCTGGCGCGGGGCGGGGACGCGGTGTGTGCGTTTGTCAATGCAGACTGCTCGGCGGCAGTGCTGGAAAGGCTGGCGCAGGCGGGTATCCGCTGCCTGCTGCTGCGCTGCGCCGGGTACAATCATGTGGACCTGCCGGCGGCGCAGCGGTACGGCATCACGGTGCTGCGGGTGCCGGGCTACAGCCCCGAGGCAGTGGCCGAGCACGCCATGGCGCTGGCGCTGGCCGCGAACCGCCGCATCTGCAAGGCGTATATCAAGGTGCGCAACAACAATTTTTCGCTTGATGGGCTGCTGGGGTATAACCTGTACGGCTCGGCGGCCGGTATTGTGGGCACGGGGCGCATCGGCGCGGCGATGGCCCGTATCTGCTGCGGCTTCGGCATGACGGTGCTGGCCTGCGACCAATACCGTAACCCTGCGCTGGACGGTCTTGTGCGGTATGTGGGGCTGGAGGAGCTGCTGCGTACCGCAGATCTGGTCAGCCTGCATTGCCCGCTGACGGCGGAAACCTACCACATGATCAACGATGAGACGATCCAGATGATGCGCGACAGCGCGGTGCTTGTCAACACCAGCCGGGGCGGGCTGATCGACACGCGGGCGCTCATCAACGCGCTGCGCAGCCGCAAATTTGCCGGTGTGGGGCTGGATGTCTATGAGGATGAGGACGGTCAGGTGTTTGAAAACTTCTCCGATGATGTGCTGCGCAATGAGATCGTGCCGGTGCTGATGAGCTTTCCGAATGTGGTCGTGACGAGCCATCAGGCGTTTTTTACCCGGACCGCGCTGCAGAGCATCGCCATCACAACAATGGAGAACGCGCGGGCATTTGCGCGCGGGGAAAAGCTGGTGAATGAGGTGAAGGGGTAAGGAGGGCAGAAGGGCGGTAAAGGCAAGGCTGCGGGAATCCCTCCGGCCTCGCGGGCTCGGCCACCTCCCTTTGACAAGGGAGGCAAAGCTGCCGGGAGGGATGAACCCCTCCCCTACGGTTTAAAGATAACGTTGTGATACAGGAAAAGCTGCGCGCCGGGCATGCCCGGCCCCTGCCGTGGCGGTCTGCGCATTCCTAAAAACAAAAAAGCCACTGCTTGCGCAGCGGCTTTTTTGTTTTTATACAGCAACTAGAGGATGGCAGGAATCAGCGGTTCTTCTCTTCGTCCAGACGATCCAGCAGATCCCAGACGCCGAGCATGTACTGCACGCCGAGGGCGCGGTCATACTTGCCGTAACCGGGGCGGCAGTTGCCGGGGCCTTCCTCCCACAGCT
>OGCM01002546.1_pt1 | contig 16377 bp, 17 predicted proteins | sample 1570151 | NCBI WGS metagenome assembly OGCM01 (sample SAMEA4370582, study PRJEB24528) | human gut metagenome
TTCCGCAAGCTGCATTGGCGCATTGCGGAGGTGACTGGCCTGAGCCAGGGCGATCTGGAAGCCGGGGTGCCCATTGCCGAAGGCCTGCGGCGGTTCCAGGAATGGGCCGGCCCCGACGCCGAATTTGCCGAGTGGGGTCTGGACGATGTGCCGGTGCTGAAGCAGAACCTGTTCCTTTATAATATGGACGAAAGCTGGCCCACCCGCTGGTATGACCTGCAGCAGATCTTTTTGAAAAATTTCCCCCGCGGGGAAGGCGAGGGTCTGACGCTGGAAAGCGTGGTGGACCGCCTTGGCATTGAGCATGACGGCGATTTTCACAATGCGCTGGACGATGCCCTGTACACCACAAAAATCTGCCGCCGCCTGCCGCTGGCCCAGGGCATTGCCGAATACCCGGACCCCGCCGCCCAGCTGACAGCCGCCCTGCTGAACAATACCGATACCGAAACGTACGATATCCAGACCTACTTTGACCGCCTGGACCACGATGCCTACAAAAATGACCCTGCGCTGTATCAGGTGGGCTGCCCGTTCTGCGGCAAGCCGCTGGTGCTGAACGATATCTGGCTCAAGCGCGGCAACACCGGTTATTATACCGAAGCCACCTGCCCGGACCACGGCCCGTGGTTCCTGCGCTTTAAGCTGAACCGCCGCGACGGCCTGCATTGGAACTTTGCCCGCTGCATTGAGACCGTGCGCCCTGAAAGCTATGCCCGCTATAAAAAACTGGAAAAATCCCAGCGCGAGCGCATCCGCATGAAAGCGGAACGTGCTGGAAAGAAAACCCAGGAATAAAAATAAAACGCTCCCCGCCCTGTGCATAAGAGAACTGCATGGAGAGGGGAGCATTTTGTAATGAATAAAGAATAAATAATAAAGAAGAATGGTGGTGGGCGCTGCGCGCCTTTTTTGGATATTAGGCGCGATGCAGGATAAAGAGTGCGCTCCGGGTGGGCGCTGTTTACTTACTTCATTTTGCCGATGTAGACGAGGTAGGAGTAGAGGTAGATCCAGGCGGAGCCGCCAAAGACAACGGCCAGCAGCAGTATCATGGTGGCGGCATCGCCCAAAATGGTGGCCAGCAGTGAAATTACAATCAAAGCAGCACCCATAACAACAAACACAATGCCGCCCATGCGCTGGGTGCGGTTCCAGTTGTGTTCGTTGTTCAGCGCCCAGGGAGTTTTGCAGCCGAACATATAGTTCTGCTTGATGCGCGGCATATAGTTGCCCAAAAAGATGAACAGCACCCCGCAGCCGCCGCAGACCAGAATACCGACCAGGCTGCTGCCCTCCGGAATCAAGCCGAACACGCTCAGCTCCGAAAACCAGCTCATAGCTGACATAAATATTGTAAGGGCAGTGAGGGAGGCGTTCCAGACGCCCTTGAACTTTTCATAATTCTGGTGCTTGGGGTCAATGCGGGGCAGCGCTGCCATCAAAATCAGCATCAGGGCGGGCAGGGCTGCCATAATCAGCACAGTGGATTTTGGCCCCCAGCCGTTGGCCTGGGGATCAATCTGATTCTTGATCCCGTCAAGGGCGGCCATCAGGATCGCCGCATAGGCATAATATGGATTCACTGTTGGCCTGGCCGTCCGCGCCCCAGTGGGTGGGCACAACATCCGGTAGGGAGCCATAAAAGCAGAGGTGCGCCGCAAAGTTGATGGCGCAAAAAATCAGCAGCCCCCAAAACAGTTTATTTCGTTTCATCATCAGGTCCACCTTTCACAAAGCCAAAATCGAAAAACCACTTAACAGCTTCCTGGAACACGGTCAGGTTCAGGCAGTACACAATATTCTGGCCGCGGCGCTCATCCGTTACCAGCCCGGCATTTTTCAAAATGTTCAGGTGGTGGCTTACGGATGGCTTTGCCATATCAAAGTGCGCAGCAATATCACCGGCACTTATTTCGCCTTCGCTCAACAGCTCCAGAATGCGCCGCCGGGTGGGATCCCCCAAAGCCTTAAACGCATCGCCTACCATAGGTCAGCTTTCCTCCTTATCGGATAACGTCTGCTGTTCCGGTTCTTGCAATGCACAATACTGCTTTTTGGCGTAAGCCGCGCAGCCCAGGCAGAGCACCAGCAGCAGTGCTTCCACCAGCCAGGTACTGTGCAGCACGCCGCACTGGAATAAAGCGGCGGGAACATCGAACAGCGCATGCAGCGCCACCGCCAATCCCAGATACCCGGCCTTGCGCTGCCGGACAGCCCGGAATACAACCACCGAGAGGGAAATGTGCAGCGTCATGGCAATCGCGCGTTCAGCCAGCCCCAGCAGCAGGTTGGCGGCCCCAAAGCTGGCAACGGCGGCGATCTGTGCCTGTACCTGGTCCAGCTGCGCGCCGGTCAGCCCATTGGTTATGGTTTCAATGCTGCCGCTGTTGACAAGCTGCGCAATCGCAATATTATTGATGGCGGTGAGCCCCAGAACCAGGATTGCCTCGATCCCGCCGTGGCCGATGCCATAGGTTACGGCGTCCCGCCGGTTGGTATAGCGCTTGAGCAGAAAGCGAAACGCAAGATAGCGCCCGACTTCCTCAAACACGCCCGCCAGCAGACAGCCGATCAGGGTGTAAGCCCACGCATGGGTCAGCACATACTGCGAAACGCCGGTGCCGCCGCCAAAGAAAATGGCCTTGGGCACACCTTCCAGTACCTGGGCGAAAACGACGAAGGTCACCGCGCCGACAACAGCAGGAAACAGCTTTGCACCCCGGCAGAATTTGAACTTCCATACCAAAAAAACCAGAACCGGCAGCCCGATACCGGCTGCGGCGGCCAAGGCGCTCCACAAAATGGTCTGCAAAGAAATTATCGTGCTCATAACATATACCCTTTCAGAAAATCACAAGAATTATATATTTAGATAAACGTCTAAATATTATGGTCCTAATATACCACCCGCACACGGTTTTGTCAAGCGGGCGCGGGTGGTACGGTTAAAATCAGGGGGTAGCCAAACAGCTTGGGCAGCTTAGGCAACGTTGTCGATCTGGTTCTGCATCACAATGTCATGCAGAATGTTGGTTTTCACGTAGTTTTCGCCGTAAGCGTTCACATAGCTGGTCATATCGGTGGAGCCAAAGTAGCGGGAGAACTCAGCGTTCAGAATGTCGGTATCGCATACAATGTTGTTCTTCTCTGCCAAAGCCTGCATGATCAGGATCTGCTTGATCATGTTCTGCTTGGAGCTTTCGCTGTTTTCCAGGTATTCATCCACACTGCTGTAACCGGCCTGGCTCAGCATGGTCTCCAGCGAAACGCCGCGCATCTGGGCGTACAGGTACGGCTGGTACAGCACGGTATTGGTGAAATACTGCTGCACATCTTCGGGCAGGGTATCGGTATTGACTTTGGTAGCATCGTACAGCTGGCCGTACAGCTCATTGGCTTCCTGATTGAACAGCAGGCTGTTGCTGACAAAAGTTTTCAGCTCAGCCACATTGTTCATGCCCATGGACTCGGCCAGGTTGCTGCTGACCCAATCATCAGTCAGGTCGGGGGTCACATCCTCGTTGATGTAGTTCAGCGTGGTGGCGAACACTGCGTCCTTGCCGGCCAGGTTGGTGGCCTGGTAGTCATCCGGGAAGGTGACATTCACATCAAAGGTTTCGCCGGGCATGTGGCCAACGATCTGATCCTCGAAGCCGTCAATAAAGGTGCCGCTGCCCAGGGTCAGATCATAATCGCTGCCGGTGCCGCCGTCAAAGGCAACGCCGTCAATGGAACCGGCAAAGTCAATGTTCACAGTGTCGCCGTTTTCGGCGGCGCGGTTGGTGATCTCGTTGGTGGTCTTATAGTCGGAAAGAATGTTGTTGGAAATGTAATCGTCAATATCACTGTCGCTCACGGTGGTGGCATCGTCCGAAAGGGTAAAGCTCTCAGTATCCGGCAGCGTGACGTAATCCAGCGCGGTGATGCCTTTCAGGTAGCCGTTCTCGTCATAGGCATCACTGAAAGAAAAATCAGCCAGATAAGAATAATCATCGGCGGCGCTTTCTGCGGTAGCGTCGTCAGGAACAGTGCTTTCACTGGCAGCTTCGCTGGAAGCTGCGCTCTCGGCGGTTGCTTCGCTGGAGGATGCGCTGGAACTGCAGGCAGTCAGGCCAAAAACCATGCCGCATGCCAGCAGGCTGGCAGCAGCGCGGGTCAGGTTGGTGTTTTTCATGGGTTGTCTCCTGTCTTTTTTGAAAAAATACATCGCGTACCGCAGCAGGGAAAAATACCCCCGTCAAAAGCGGATACTTTTTTATTATACAGCTTTTTTGCAAAAAGTACAGCCCTGCATTCACAAAAGGGAAGCGGGTGTGTTATAATACCCATGGCAGAGCACCCAATGCTCTGCCATGGGCGGCAGACCTGTTGCCCGGATATCCTTATATAAGGAAAGGAACAGAACCCTATGGAAAAAGAAAAAATCGCGCGCATCAATGCGCTGGCTCATAAAGCAAAAACTTCTGGCCTGACGGAAGCCGAACTGGCGGAGCGTGACGCCCTGCGGCAGGAATACCTGGCCGATATCCGCGCATCCATGATTGACCAGCTGGAGCACACCACGGTGATTGAGCCGGACGGCACCCGCCGCAAGCTGCAGGTGCGCCACTGATCCCCTGTTCAAAGTGGCGGCCCGGCTGGCGCGGGGCTGTGTGGTTTGCACAAAATTGTGCCGGGGTATTGGAATTTGCAAGCGGGTTTGCTATAATATAGCTGGCGGCGAATCCCGGCTACAAGAAATCAGTCAGCCACCCGGCAGACTGAACGGAAAAGGCTGTACATTTTGCCAAAGCGAGGTTATTTTTCATGCTTACTGCAATTACCGGTATCAACTGGGGCGACGAGGGCAAGGGCCGTATGGTGGACCTGCTCTGCCGCGATTATGACATCGTTGCCCGTTACCAGGGCGGCGACAACGCCGGCCACACCGTCAAAAACGAGTGCGGCAAGTTCGTACTGAACCTGGTGCCCTCCGGCATCCTGCACCCCAACATTGTCTGTGTTATGGGCGGCGGTATGGTCATTGACCCGGAACATCTCGAAAAAGAGATCGCCGCCCTGCGCGAACAGGGTGTTAAGATTACCCCGGACAACCTGAAAATTTCTGACCGTGCTACCATCACCATGCCGTTCCATGTGGAGCAGGATGGCCTGGAGGAGGCCCGCCTTGCCAAAACGGGCGCACAGTTTGGTTCCACCAAGCGCGGCATTGCTTACACCTATGGTGATAAGTACATGAAGAAAACCCTGCGCATGGGCGATTTGGTCCACATGGATGCCGGTGTGCGCAAGCGCCTGGAAACCCTGGTGGAATCCAAGAACCTGACCATGGTCAACATTTATAACCAGAAGCCTGTCAGCGTGGACGATATGTGGAACTGGTGCAAGCACTTCCAGGAAGTGTTCGGCGCTTACATCTGCGATGTCGGCCAGTACCTGGCAGATGCTGACGATGCCGGCAAGAAGATCATGTTTGAGGCCCAGCTGGGAGCCCTGCGTGATATCGACTACGGCATTTATCCCTACACCACTTCCTCCAACACCATCGGCGCTTATGCACCCATCGGCGCTGGCATCCCCGGCCGCAAGCTGAACAAGTCCATCGGTATCATGAAGGCTTATTCTTCCTGCGTGGGCGACGGTCCCTTTACCACCGAGCTGGCTATGACCGAGGAAGAAAAGCACCTGCTGCGTGAAGCCGGCCATGAATACGGCGCTGCCACCGGCCGCCCGCGCCGCGTTGGCCCGTTTGATGTGGTTGCTTCCCGTTACGGCGTTCAGTGCCAGGGCTGTGACGAGCTGGCCCTGACCCTGTTTGACGTTCTGGATTATATGGAAGAAGTTCCCGTTGTTGCCCAGTACAAGCTGGCTGATGGCACTGTGACCGACCGCTTCCCGACCGGCAAGACTTTGGACGATGCACAGCCGGTTGTCGTCAAGCTGCCGGGCTGGCACTGCGATATCACCTCCGTGCGCAAGTACGAGGACCTGCCGGAAGCTGCCCGCGGCTATGTGGAATATCTGGAAAAGGCCGTTGGCTGCAAGATCAAGTATATCTCCGTTGGCCCGGAGCGCGATGCCTGCATCATTCGTGACTGATCTGCATAAGATGGTCAGCAGGAACGCTGCTTGAACCTGAAATGATAAATGGCGGACCCCCATCGGTCCGCCATTTTTGTAAATTATCTGTCTGTGGGTTTTGTCGGATACAACGCCCCAGCAGGAAACTTCAATTCCGAATATCCATATCTGTAGGGGAAGGGAAGAGCAATTCTTGACAAAACTTCTGATCAGACTTTTTATCCGTGATCCGGCCAATATCCAGGACCGCACTGTGCGCACTGCTTACGGCAACCTGGCCTGCATGGTGGGGATTGTGTGCAATGTGTTGCTGTTTGCGGGCAAGTTTACGGTGGGCACCCTGTTTGGCAGTATGGCCATTGCGGCGGACGCATTGAACAATCTGTCCGATGCAAGCTCCAACGTGGTCAGCCTGGTGGGCTTCCGCCTGGGGTCAAAACCTGCCGATGATGAGCACCCTTACGGCCATGCACGGTACGAATACCTGGCGGGGCTGGCGGTTTCGGTCATGATACTGGTCATCGGCATTGAGCTGCTGAAAGAAAGCTTCCTCAAGGTGCTGCACCCCACGCCGGTCACCCTTAGCGCGCTGACCATAGCGGTGCTGGTGGTGTCCATCCTGGTCAAACTGTGGATGAGCAGCTTCAACCGCAGCGTTGGCAGCCGCATCAAGTCCGAAACGCTCATGGCCACTGCGGCGGATGCCCGCAACGATGTGATTACCACTGCCGCGGTTCTGGCCGCTACCATTCTGGCTCACCTGCGTGGCGCTGTTTATCCTGTGGAGCGGCGTCGGCCTGGTGCGGGATACCATCAGCCCGCTGCTGGGCGCGGCCCCTGACCCGGAACTGATCGATTACATTGAGAAAAAAGCCCTGAGTTACCCCGGTGTGCTGGGCATCCATGATTTGATGGTGCATGATTATGGGCCCGGCAGTAAGCTGGTCAGCTTCCATATTGAGCTTTCCGCCGACAGTGATGTGATGAAAAGCCATGACCTGATCGACTCTATCGAGCGGGATTTTCAGGTGCATGACCATCTGCTGGTCACGATCCACTTTGACCCTGTTGTGACGGATGACCCGCATATCAACGAACTGCGGAAATTCTTGAAAGAACAGCTGGCCGAGATTGCGCCGGAAGCGGATATCCATGACCTGCGCATTGTGCCCGGCCCCACCCATACCAATGTGATTTTTGATTGTGCTGTGCCCGCAGACTGGCTGGCCGCCAAGGACCACCGCGCCAACAAAATCCCGGCTGCTTTGCGCAAAGCGGTATCGGACCGCTGGCCGGACCATTTCTGCGTGATCCAGCTGGAACCGATTTATGCAAAACTGAAATAAAAACAAAATCAATACAGGAATACGAACAAAGGAGCAACTACCATGGATTACAATGCCGCCGCACTTGAAATGCATGCAAAATACCCCGGCAAGCTGACGGTCAACAGCCTGTTTGAAGTCAAGGACCGTGATGCTTTGTCCACTGCCTACACCCCCGGCGTTGCGGAGCCCTGCCGCCAGATCAAGGCGAACCCGGACGATGTGTATAAATACACCTTCAAGGGCCGCACCGTGGCAGTTGTCACAAACGGTACTGCTGTGCTGGGCCTGGGCAACATCGGCCCCGAAGCTGGTCTGCCGGTCATGGAAGGCAAGTGCGTTCTGTTTAAGGAGTTCGGCGGTGTCGATGCGTTCCCCATCTGCCTGAATGCTTCCACCCGCGAGGAAGTTATTGCCGCTGTCAAGGCCATCGCTCCGACTTTTGGCGGCATCAACCTGGAGGATATCCGCAGCCCGGAGTGCTTTGATATTGAAGCGGAGTTGGAGCGCGACCTGGATATCCCTGTATTCCATGACGACCAGCACGGCACCGCGATTATCGTGCTGGCCGGCGTGCTCAACGCCCTCAAGGTTGTTGGCAAGCGGCTGGAAGATGTCAAGATCGTGCAGAACGGCCCCGGCGCTGCCGGTACGGCCATCATCAAGATGCTGCAGGTTGCCGGTGCCAAAAACATTGTTGCTGTGGATGAACACGGTATCCTGTACCCCGGCCGCCCGGCGGGCCTTGCCGACCATAAGGAATGGCTGGCAACCGTGACCAACCCCGAACACCTGACCGGCACCCTGACCGATGCCGTGCGCGGTGCAGATGTCTTTATCGGCACCTCCGTTGCCGGTGCGCTGACCACCGAGATGGCCGCCACCATGGCACCGGATGCCATTGTGTTCGCCATGGCCAACCCCAACCCGGAGATCATGCCCGATGCCGCCAGGGCAGCCGGTGTGCGGGTCATCGGCACCGGCCGCAGCGATTTCCCGAACCAGGTCAACAATGTACTGGCGTTCCCCGGCATCTTCAAGGGCGCACTTTCCGTCCGCGCACGGGACATCAACTCCCAGATGAAGATGGCCGCCGCGAAAGCCATCGCCGGCCTGATCCCGGAGGACGAGCTGAACGAGGAAAACATTCTGCCCAAGGCCTTTGACCCGCGTGTGGCACCGGCTGTGGCTGACGCTGTGGCGCAAGCTGCACGGGAAAGCGGCGTGGCGCGGGTATGAGCATCCGGGAAGTAAACGCCGTCGCCATTACCGATGCGGTGGAAGAACTGTGCATCCGCGCCAACACCCAGCTGCCGCCGGATGTGAAGCAGGCGCTGGATAGCGCCCATGCCGCCGAACCCTGGCCGCTGGCCCGCCAGACGCTGGAACTGCTGCAGCAGAACCTTTGCGTTGCTGCAGAAAAAGACCTGCCGATCTGCCAGGATACCGGCATGGCCTGTGTGTTCATCGAGCTGGGCCAGGATGTGCATATCAACGGCAATCTGGACGAAGCTGTGAACGAGGGCGTGCGCCGCGGGTATGAGAAAGCCTACCTGCGCAAGTCCATCACCGCGGACCCCTTGCAGCGCGTGAACACGGGGGATAACACCCCGGCGTTTTTAACGGTACATCTTGTGCCGGGGGATGTCTGCAAAATTACCGTAGCCCCCAAGGGCGCAGGCAGCGAGAATATGAGCCGCCTGACCATGCTCAAACCTGCCGATGGCGTGCAGGGCGTAAAAGACTTTGTGATGGAAACCGTCAAGCAGGCGGGGGCCAACCCCTGCCCGCCCATTGTGCTGGGCATTGGCATTGGCGGCAGCTTTGATAAATGCGCAGCTCTGGCCAAAAAGGCACTGCTGCGCCCGCTGGACCAGCCCAACGCGGACCCCTATTATGCCGCGCTGGAAAAAGAGCTGTTGGATGCCATCAATGCAACCGGCTTTGGCCCGCAGGGCTTTGGCGGTGCAACCACCTGCCTGGGCGTCTGCATTGAACAGCTGCCCACCCATGTGGCCTGCCTGCCGGTGGCAGTCAACGTAAGCTGCCACGTTACCCGCCGCGCCAGCGCTGAGGTGTAAGGACTTTTTACGGGCATTGTTGTCCCTTCTTTGAAAAGAAGGAAGCAGAAACTTTGAACAATATAGGAATAAACGGTGGGGAAAAACGGCGAAACAATGAAATATGGGCAACATCAACTGCGAAATGCGATGTGAGCTAAGCCACCAAAACAGGGGAAACAGCATCATAACATGCTGCCCCAAAGCAAGACACAAATTTTTAAGGAAGAGATCAAATTGGCAAACAAACCGCAAATTGATATCCCACTGGGGGAACCGGCTCAGCATAAACCGGGCAGTAAAATCGATATCTCCTTGGATGACGACCAGCCGCCCAAGCTGCAGCCGGACCCGGCACCGGGGCAGATTTTGCAAACTGAAATGGAAATTGTAAACCGCCACCATGAGGAAGTCAGGGAGCAGCACCGACGCGCACGCGTGCAGCAGGAAGGGTGATTTTTATATGCAGGTACGTTTAACAACGCCGCTTACACGGCAGGAGCTTGCCCCGCTGCACGCGGGGGATACCGTGCTGCTGACCGGCACCGTATATACCGCCCGCGATGCCGCCCACGCCCGTATGAACGAAGCGCTGGACCGTGGGGAACCGCTGCCGTTCGATATCAAAGGCGCGGCCATCTATTATGTCGGCCCCACACCGGAGCGCCCCGGCTGTGCCATTGGTGCGGCGGGTCCCACGACATCCGGCCGCATGGATAAGTTTACCCCGCGCCTGCTGGACCTGGGCCTTGCCTGTATGATCGGCAAGGGCAAGCGGGATGAAGCCGTAAAGGCCGCCGTTGTGCGCAACGGTGCTGTGTACCTGGCAGCCATTGGCGGGGCAGGTGCCCTGATGGCTGGCAGCGTAAAAAGCTGCGAGATCATCGCCTGGCCGGACCTTGGGTGCGAGGCTGTCCGCCGCCTGGAAGTGGTGGATATGCCCCTTACCGTTCTGCTGGATGCTCATGGCGGCGACCTGTACCAGTCCGGCCCGCAGGCATACCTGCAAAGCCTGACCTGATACGAAACCTAATATGACCCATCTGCCTGCATTGACAAAAAGCGTGATACCTGCTAAAATACAAAGGTATTTTGAGCGGATATGGCGGAATTGGCAGACGCGCTGGTTTTAGGGTCCAGTGTCTACGACGTGCAGGTTCAAGTCCTGTTATCCGCACTGAATAATAAAAATCCGAACCTTTTCTCAACGGGGGAGAGGGTTCGGATTTTTGGTTTTCTTCAACAATCAAAAATGAAGATACAAATGAGTGCTGCATCTCGATTTTTCTCTCGGGACGCGGCACTTTTTAACTCTTTTGGTCAGTGGCAGCTCCCGGCACAGCCGCCTTTGTCCTCGTGGCAGGAATGGGAGCCGCAGGCGTGCTCTGCTTCGTGGGCATGATGATTGCAGTGGGCGTTGGGGTCAAAAACAAGCCGACCAGCCAGATAATCTGCGGCAGCGGCATCCGCACTGCCGGAAATACCGCCAAACAGCTGGATGCCAGCCTGCGCAAGGGCGGCCTGGGTACCGGCACCAATCCCGCCGCATAAAACCACATTGACTTGATGCTGAACCAGGAAGCCTACCAGCGCACCATGGCCCTGCCCGTTGGTGAAAACAACCTCGCTGCTCAAAATCAGGCCGTTTTCTGCATCGTAGATTTTGAATACGCCGGTGGCTGCCCAAAAAACGGAGCCGCCGGCCTTTGCTATTTGCTGCATGTGAGGATACTTCACAAAAGCTGACGCAATCCGGCGTGAACACAGCAAAAATGCCGGACATTTGTTGCCTGCCGCGGGAAACAAATAGCAGATGCACCCAAGGAATCTGTGACAAAAAAGTGTAAATTTGGAAGCTTTGCAGGTTGAAAGCAGCACAAGGATATGATAAAATAAACTACATAGTTAAAGGAACAAGATAAAACGAGCAGACGTTATAAAATGATAAAATACATTGTAGCGTCTGTAAAAAACAAGGATGTCAGGTGATTGAGGTTGAAAACGTTGAACCAGAAGATGGAATACTTACGGAACGGCGTGCGGTACTGCCTGTTGCTGATTTTGTTGGTGCTTGCCTTTGCAACAGGTGCCCATGCGGCACAGGATGATTACTATTATCCCAATTATGATGCATCGGCCAATGGATGTGTGGACTTGATGAATTACGTCAAGCGTGTTACCGTTACGGTCAATGGTGTGGACTATACCCTGAACCAGCTGGACCAGATGCGCCAGCAGGGAACCCCGCTGACCATGCAGGTTGGCGATACCATCTCCTTCAACGTGCTGTTCGGTTTGCAGGGCCGCGCTTATGACCCGAACGATGCCACACTGGTGGATGAGTCCAATTCGACCTATGTGACCTATACCCATGATACAACCATGCTGGATGGCACAACGGTGGCAGCGGGCAGCCAGGCAATCCTGGATGACTCCAGCCTGATGAAAGAAAACACCACCAAGGGCAACAGCTACCTGCGTATGGATATCGGCTGGCTGCTGGATGCCTGCCCCGGCAACTATAATATCGAGTATACGGATGGCAACGTCAGCTTCTATCAGGGCGGCGAAAACAACCGCTATCTGTATGTTTACTTCCCGCACGGCATCGGCAATGATACCTATGCTGAGAACGGCTACTTTACCATTACCACAACCCTTTCCCGCACGATGGACAGCATTACCATCCCGGTACCCAACTGTTTTTTTGGTTCTCGTACCAGCTGGATCGTGTACGTTATGGTCAAGGAAAACAGGTACTCCGGCAACATCAGCAGCTATGGCCGCATCACGGTCAAGAAAAAGTGGATTACCGATGACAGCAACCACGGCCCGGCCAGAATTGTGCTGACCTATACCCAGGATGGCCAGCAGCGCAGCGCCACCCGTACCATCACGGGGGATGGCACCGCTTACTTTGATATTCGCCAGGGCATGACCAACTGCAACATCAGCGAGGATATGACCGGCCTGGATGGCTATGTTTCCACCATGACCACCAGCGATGACGGCAAAACCTTTACCTTTACCAACGCCAAGCGGCAAAAGCTGATCGTGAGCAAAAAGTCCGCCACCGGCAGCGATGAACTGCCCGGCGCAAAACTGGTGGTTTACAGCGTAGGCTCCGATGGCACCCAGAGCGAGATCGACAGCTGGAAGACCGAAAGCACTCCGCACGAGATGCAGCTTTCGCCCGGCAACTACCTGCTGCGCGAAACTTACGCTCCGGCAGGCTATGCCATGACCAGCGATATTACTTTTACCATCAATTCGGATTTTACCGTTGCCGTAACTTCCAAATCCGGCAAGCTGGATGGCCAGACATTGACTGTTATTGACCAGCCACTGGAAGTCAAGCTTTCCAAGGTGGACCCCAACGGCAACTCTCTGGCAGGGGCTTCCATGACGCTGACGGATAAGAACACCGCCAAGCTGGTTCACAGCTGGGTTTCCGGTACAGAACCGGAAAAGCTGGTGATGACCGGCAACACCGGCGAGGTGCTGGTGGCAGGCCATACTTACATCATGCACGAGGAAAGCGCCCCAGAGGGCTATGCTCATGCTGCGGATGTAGAGTTCTACTTTAACGGTGACGGCACCATCCCCAACTGTGGTTACCACCTGGTCAAGATGGTGGACCAGCCGAGCGCAACGCCGACACCGAGCAATCCTTCGGAGAACCCGGACAAAACGCCCAACCCGGATGGAGATCCGACCCCGGGTAAACCCGGCGATGACCCGAATACGCCGGGTAACGCAATACCCAATGGCGATGGGGATACCCCCAAGATTAGCCCCACGGCCCCGCCGAATGTTCCGGCTTTTGCAAACGGTCAGTACGCCCTGCCCACCGGTGACAGCCCGGTGATGTGGATCTTCCTGGCGCTGGCAGTTGTATGTATTGGCGCGGCTGTTGGTGTGACCGTGGTGCGCAAAAAGAAAGAAAACGGCGATGATGCCTCGCATTCCGACAGGGGGTAAGCATGAACAGACAGAATCCCTCTTATAGCGGGCAGCCCCGCCGCTCCACAGGCAGCAGTACCCACCACAAATCCAGCGGAAAGCAGTACACCATGTACCGTGAGCCGCCGGAGAAAGACCCCAAGCCGCGCCGTCGGCGCAGTACGGATGGCGTAACGGCAGCGCAGCTTTCCAAGTTTATTGTACCGGCGCTGCTGGCTGCCGCGGTGGTGTTCCTGCTGTTGTTCTTCTGGCAGTGGACAAGCTACCAGAAAAGTGATGAAGAATACCAGACCTTGCGCACCCAGCTTGTCTGGATGGATACCAGCACCGGCGGCGATAACGCTCCGGCTTCCCGCCTGGACTTTACCGTGTTGAAAGAGCAGAACCCGGACGTTAACGCATGGCTCAGTGTGCCGGGGCTGGAACTTTCGCTGCCGGTGGTGCAGAACGAAGATTCCAACTATTACCTGCGCCGCAGCTTTTCCGGTGCAAGCAGCAACGATGGCTGTCTGATCCGCCCTTCGTGGGATTCCACCAGCTGGGCGGACGGTCTGTGCCATGTGATCCATGGCCACAACATCCATAATGGCGCCATGTTCGGCAAGCTGGATGCTTACCGCAAGCAGGATTTTTACAGCGCAAACCCAACGTTTACCCTGTACACGCCGGATGGCGACTACCTGTGCCGCATCTTCTCGGCACACGATGCCAAATCGGACGACCCGTGCTATGCGCTGGATTACAGTGAGGGCGAAGATTACAATGCCTTTTTGCGGTATCTGAAAGAACTTTCGCTGTATGATACCGGCGTGGATGTTCCCAGCGGCAGCCATATCCTGACGCTTTCCACCTGTCGCTCCGCCTATGCTTCCAACAACCAGCGCTTTGTGGTACACGCCATCATGGAACCCATCAACCACGCGCAGTAAGGTTGCGGGATAGCGAGACGAAAGCACCCGAAATGATAAGACAAATTTAGATAACCGCCCGTCTGTTTGGAATATGACATTCCGGCAGGTGGGCGGTTATTTTGGTTTTGTATTTGTATAGTATGAAAAGAGGGCAGAAACCCTGCCCAATTTGTAGGGAACGGTCTTGAACGTTCCACGGGTTGAGGATTGGCACACACAAAAATATCTGGCCCCAACGTTGAGGAACGGTCAAGACCGTTCCCTACAGAGCAATAAAAAATATCATCTAAAACAACCAAGGCCCGCTGCATCCCAAAATCCTGTGCAACGGGCCTTGATCTTATTTTGTATGTAATACGAGATTAAAGTTTCTTCGGTTCCTTCTTTTCAAAGAAGGAACACAAACCCTCGTAAAAAATCACACTCTCACCATGTTGCGGGTGATCTCGGCCAGAGAATGTGCACCGCACATACTCATGGTGTCGGCCAGCTCACCGGCCAGCTTGTCCACATACACCTGAACACCCTCGGCACCGGCACCGTAAATTGCGTTCACAAAGGGGCGGGCAATCAATACGGCGTCTGCGCCAAGGGCCAACGCCTTAAATACATCCACACCGGTGCGGATGCCGCCATCCACCAGAATCTTGCAGCGGCCATTGACGGCCTCCGCAATTTCCGGCAGAACTTCTGCTGTGGCGGGCACCTGGTCCAGAACGCGCCCGCCATGGTTGGAAATCACGATCGCCGAAGCACCGGCTTCCACCGCTTTCTGCGCGCCGCGTGCCGTCATGACGCCCTTGATGATGAACGGAACCTTGGCATCCGCAATAATGCCGCGCAGCTCCTCCACCGTTTTGCTGCCGGCGGGCGGGTTCAGGTTCTTCAAAAACGGCAGACCGGCGGCGTCAATGTCCATGGCAACGGCAAACGCGCCGGTGGCACGCACCAGGGCCATCTTTTCTGCAATCGTCCCGGCATCCCAAGGCTTTACGGTTGGAATGCCAAACCCGGCATTGGCTTTTACCGCCTTGCAGGCACCCACCATAACCGCGGGATTGGTGCCGTCACCGGTGAAAGCCAGGATCCCGGCATCGTGGCAGGCAGGAACCAGAATATCATTGTACTCCAGGTCGGTGTATTTGGTGCCGTAATGCAGCTGCATGGCACCCACCGGCCCGGCAAAAACCGGGATGCGGTAACTGTGGCCGAACATTTCCAGCGTGGTGTCCGGCTCACCCGATTCGCAAATGGTGTCCATGTTCACCCGCACGTTCTGCCATGCGCTGTAATTGCGGATGGCAACATCACCCACGCCCTTGGCACCGGGACCCGGCACCGTGTTGCGGCAGGCACGCCCATCACACACAGGGCACGCTTTGCAGGGCCCCATCTGGCCACGCGCTGCAGTAAGTACTTCGTTATACGTCATGGTCGTTTGCTCCTTTGTGGCGGCAAAAGCCGCAGTGTTTGCTCACTGCCATTGTAGCCTATTTGCCGCAAACCCGCAAGTGCATTTTGCCCGCCGCACAGGGGGCTACCCAAATACCTGTTGGTGTGCTATGATATTATTGATAACATAACAAGGTTTAGCGCCAAATGCCCGTGCCTGCACGGAAAAATACTTATCCGTTGGGAAAGCCGAAAAAAGCAAAAAAATGGCCTGTTTTTTCAACGTGGCGGACTTTTTGAATTTCCGGTATCCCCAAAATGGATGTACAATAGAAAGGAATCGCTATGAAATTTTCAGAAATGAAGTACGAACGCCCGGACCTGGATAAGGTTCTGGCCCAGTGCGAAGAGTATGCCAAAAAGATGGCCGCTGCCCAGAGCGGCGAAGAACTGGTACAGCTTTACCGCGAAGAAAACGCCATGATGGCCCATTACCACACGGCATCCTGCCTGGCATCCATCCATTATACCCAGGATACCCGCGATGAATATTGGAGCGGGGAACAGGAATGGTTTGATGCAACCGGCCCGGCGGTCAGCAATGCAGCACGCAATGTTGCGGAGGCGATTCTTTCCAACCCG
>OGCM01002563.1_pt1 | contig 16266 bp, 7 predicted proteins | sample 1570151 | NCBI WGS metagenome assembly OGCM01 (sample SAMEA4370582, study PRJEB24528) | human gut metagenome
ACTCGATGTCGGTGCTCGGCCCGAACAGATGGTATGACGCGGGCGACGAGCGTTTCCATCCCGACAATATCATCGTGGACGGCCGCGAAGCCAACATCATTTTCATCATTTCCAAAGCCACCGGCAAAATCACTTGGAAGCTTGGCCCGGATTACGACAACAGCCCTGAGGCCAAGGCTATCGGCTGGATCATCGGGCAGCATCATGCGCACATGATTCCTCACACCCTGCCCGGCGGCGGCAACATTCTCGTGTTCGACAACGGCGGCTGGGGCGGTTACGACGTGCCGAACCCCGGTGCTCCTACCGGCGTGAAGGCGGCCTTGCGCGACTATTCCCGCGTGTTGGAAATCGACCCCGTGGCCATGAAGATCGTGTGGCAGTACACGCCCACTGAAGCCGGATTCCTCGCCCCGATGGACAGTAACCGCTTCTACAGCCCCTTCATCAGCGGTATGCAGCGTTTGCCCAACGGCAACACCCTGATCACCGAAGGTTCCGACGGCCGCGTGTTTGAAGTGACGCCCGACCACAAGATCGTGTGGGAATTCGTTTCCCCGTACAAGGGCAAGTTCGTGCCCATGAACATGACGTACCGCGCTTACCGCGTGCCCTACGAATGGGTGCCGCAGGTCGCCAAGCCCGTTGAAACGGCCATCGAGCCTCTGGACGTTGCCACCTTCCGCGTGCCCGGCGCGGCGGCGTTCGGCGATCGGGCCAAGGAAGTGAGCGTTGAAGGCTGCGTGCCCTATGAAGGCAGCAATGCCCTGTGCGTCGCCTCCGTCGAAGATCCAGAAGACAAGTAAGCGGGAGAAAGAGGGGGTGGGGATTGCCGCCCTGCATGAAGGTCAGGGCGGCAACCCTTGGAATTCCTTTTCCTTCGAGAGAAAGCACCGTTCGCCTGTTGCGTTGGGGAAATGGGATTCGCCCTGCGGTACTGTGGGGCCGGATTTTGTTTGCGCCGGGCGGAAAGGGGAAAGGCCGGAATGTTCCGGCCTTTTTTCGTGTCCTGCGTGGAAAGCGCAAAGGGATGGGGCTGGTCGTACGTGGAGAAGGTGGCTTTTGCTAAACATCTATTTGTACTTAAAAGGTATTTTTATGAGAGATGCGCCCTTGCGAAAAAGGGCAGGTATGCTATTCCCGGAAGGAAGAACCTCAAGGAGGCAATCATGATTGATTTCAAGGTGGATGAGTCCCTGTGCGTTTCGTGCGGGGCTTGCGTCAAAGATTGTCTGCATCAGGCTCTCCGCATGGACATGTACCCTGTGATGGTCGATGAAGGGCATTGTATCCGCTGTCAGCACTGCCTTGCGGTCTGCCCTACGGGGGCTGTTTCCATAATGGGGACTGCCGCCTCTGATTGCACGCCGCTTGCGGGCAATATCCCGGAGCCCCGCCAACTGGATACGCTGTTCAAGGGACGCCGCTCCGTACGGCACTATAAACGTGAAAATGTTTCGCCAGCATTGCTTCAAGAGCTTCTCGACAGTGCGGCCTATGCGCCTACCGACAGCAATGCGCAGAATCTGCTGGTTTCGGTTGTCGACGACATTGCGGCGATGGATGCCTTTCGGGAGGCTGTCTACCTGCGTCTGGACGAGCTGGCGGAAACGGGTGCCATGCCGGACTGTCAGCGCCGCGCGTTTTTCCTTTCCGCCGGAAAGCTCTGGAAGGCCGGGGGATGGGACGGCATTTTCCGCTCCGCTCCGCATTGCGTGATCGTGGCCAACGCGAAGAATGCGACCTGCGTCGAGCAGGATCCGCTCATCTATCTGTCGTACTTCGAGTTGATGGCACAGGCGCGCGGGATAGGCACGCTCTGGTGCAGCCTGCTGTACTGGTGTCTGCGGGACGTGCTGCCTGACTTCCTGCCCCGTTTGGGTATTCCGGATACGCACCAACTGGGATACGCAATGTTGTTTGGCTATCCCTCCATTAATTATCGGCGTACGGTTGAAGCCCGTTCCGCGCTCGTCAGGCACATCGGCTGGAACTGACTCAACGGTTGATCCGGACGGCTGACCCTTGGCTATTCGGGGGACCGCCGTTTTTTTCCGGCGAAAAAGCGGTAGCGCTGGCTGCGGCCGTCCGGGAGACGTTGGAAAATCGTCTGCGGACGCACTTGAGCAGCTTAAGAAACAGTCCTTATACCCGAATGCGTGGAGAAGAGATGAAAACCGGAGCCGTTTCGAGCCAGTGGTATGCCTTCGCCACCGTAGTCCTGTGGTCGTCCGCATTCGTATTCACGAAAGTGGCGTTGCTGTCTTTTTCGTCAACCGCGCTCGGGTTCCTGCGTTGCGCCATCGCGTCCGTGGTGCTCTATGCCGTGCTGCGCTGCAAGGGCGTGAGGATGCTTAACTGGCGCGAGTTGCCCCGGTTCACGCTTTCGGGCGCGCTTGGGTTTTCCATCTATCTGTTCATCTTCAATAAAGGTTCCGAGACGCTGACGGCGGCCACGGGATGCATCCTCATTGCTACCGCGCCCATCATTACGGCGCTGATGGCGTCCGTCGTATTCCGGGAGCGTTTGACGCGGCTTGCGTGGATTGCGCTGTGGCTTGCGTTCCTCGGGGTGCTCGTCCTGATGCTGTGGAACGGGAGCGTTTCGATCAACGCTGGGGTATTCTGGATGCTCGGGGCCGCCCTTGCCATCAGTGCGTACAACGTGATCCAGCGGCTCTATGCAAACGGGTATACGTCGCTCCAGATAACGGCCTACAGTTTTTTTACGGCAACGGTGATGCTTGCGGGCTTTTTGCCGGAATCCATACGCCAGATCGAGTCGGCCCCTCTTTCCCATGTGATCGCGGTGATCTTTTTGGGCGTTTTCCCGAGTGCGCTGGCGTATCTGTTGTGGGCGAAGGCGCTTTCATTCGCTGCGACCACCAGTGACGTGACCAAGTTCATGTTTTTGACGCCGCTGCTTTCGTTTGTGCTCGGTTATGTCGTGATCAGCGAGTTGCCCGGCGTGGAAACATGGATCGGCGGGGCGCTCATCCTCTCCGGGCTGGCATTGTTTCACATCTCAGGCCAGCGGGCCGAGAGGGCCCGGCGGGCGGCAATGCGGCACTGACGGGCTGGCGCTTGCGCGTGGTTCCCGATATGCGGAGAATGATGGGCTGAATGTGCGCTGATTGCCGGGAAAAGCAAGGAAGGGAGGAAACCCTAGGCTTCCTCCCTTCCCCCTTCTCTATATATTACCAGCGCGATTACTTGATTTTCGAGAGGAGATCGTTCAGGGCTTCCGTCATGGAAGGATGGGTATAGATCATATCCCGCAGGAAGGTATAGTCTTTACCCGCACGGATGGCCGTTTCCACGACATTGATCATCTCTCCGGCATCGGCGCAATGCAGGGCGCACCCTAATATGGTTCCGGTTTTTGCGTCCACTACGGCCTTGAGCATACCCGTGGTTTCACCCATCAACCGGGCGCGGGGGATGGCCGCCGCAGGAAGGACGGCAACCTTGATGTCGAGGTTTTTGTCGCGGGCGGCCTGTTCCGTGAGCCCCACACGGCCGAGAGGCGGGTCCATGAATACGGTATACGCGGGATCGCGGTCGCTGGCGGCGCGCTTGCCCTCTCCGTAAAGGGCATCCCGGACGATGCGGAAGTCGTCCAGCGAAATATACGTGAACTGCGGGCCGCCTTTGACGTCGCCGAGAGCCCAGATATGCGGAACGGAGGTTTGCAGGCGTTCGTCCACGGCAATCGCGCCTTGTTCCGTTGTCTTCACGCCAGCGGCTTCAAGGTTGAGCCCCGCCGTGAGCGGGCGGCGGCCCGTCGCGAGCAGGATGGCATCCGCGGGCAACGCCTGCTCCGTGCCGTCGAGAATGAAACGGACCTCGGCCTCATCCCCGGCGTCGCGTACGGCACTGGCGGATGCACCGGTTATGATCGTTACGCCCTTGTTTTCCAGCGCGTTGCGGACGCTCTCGGCCACATCGGCGTCTTCGCGGGCAAGGAAGCGGGAACCGCGTTCCAGTATGGTGACCTGTGAACCGAATTCCGCGTAGAACGAGGCGAATTCCAGCGCGATATACCCGCCGCCGAGGATGACCAGACGGCGGGGCAGGTCTTCCAGCTCCAGCATGGTGGTGCTGGTGTAGACTCGCGGATTTTCGCGGACGCCTTCAATGGGCGGGATGATGGTTTCTCCGCCGGTGTTGATGAAGATGCGTTCGCCGGAGAGGAGCAGGGTTTTGTCCGCTGTTTTGACTTCGACTTCATGCGGAGAAACGAACGAGGCCGTCCCCGTGATGACGTCCACATTGTCCCGGTCGGCGAGCATGGCGTAGTTTTTACCGCGCAGGAAACCGGTCACTTCGTTCTTGCGGGCGATGGCGCGCCGATAATCGGCGGCCTTTTCCTCAAAGCTGCGCTCCCCGCGGCACAGGCTCTTATGCGCTTCGTAGACCAGCGTCTTGGTGGGGATGCAGGCGATGTTGATGCAGGTGCCGCCGTACATTTTGTCCGAGCGTTCGACGATGGCGACGGATTGTCCCTGATCCGCGAGATAGGCGGCCAGCGTCTTGCCTCCTTTCCCGAATCCGATAATGATAGCGTTATAGCGCTGTTGCATGGCATATTCTCCTTGTCGGCAGTTGCGGGCTTTTCAGAAGGTCTTACTTGAAAGTAAATGAGCCGTCATTGCCGTATACGGGTATTCCTTTGAGAAACCATAGATTCTTCTTCTGAGGGTACGCTTCCCGGATCATGTCGTAGGCCGCTTCAGCCCGGCGTCCGGTCCGGCAGAGAAGCAGAACGGAGCCGTCGGCGGGGACTTGGCCCATATGTTCGCGCAGTGTCTGGATCGGAAGGAGCAGAGCTCCGGGGACGTGGCCTTGGGCGTATTCCTGTTCGGTACGGACATCGATGACGGTCAGCTTGTCGCCAAGCGTGTCCATCAGCTGCAGGGCTTCAGCCGGGGCGAGCGCGCCGGTCTGCGGGAGTTCGGCGGCGGGGGAGTGGCCGTATGCCGCGAACATGAAAACGCAAGCCAAAAGTACGGCGAACCATTTGGAACGAAGAGAATGCATAGCGACCTCCAGGGGTATGCGGCTGTGGGCAAAATGCCTCTGTTGCTTTTTTATTTAACGATCATTAAAATACTCGGATGACCGTTTCTGTCAAGCGGTTTTTGATGCCAAGCGATGAAGGAGTTTGCAATGGGAAGGCCACCATCCTATGATCATACGATGTTACTGCGTGAAATCATTGATTGCCTGTGGGAGCGCGGGTACGCGGCGACGCCCATCAGCGTCATCGTCCAGGAGACGGGAGTCAACGCGGCAAGCCTCTATGCCCGGTTCGGCAGCAAAAAAGGGATCATGCTTGCGGCGCTGGACTTGTATGCCAAGGAGACAATCGACGCGCTTGAAGCCTTGCTGGCCGCGACGCAGCCGGGAGCCGGACAAGTACGTGCCATCTTGGAACACGCCATGGGCAGTTTTGAGGACCCGCGTGCGCGAGGGTGCTTTCTGGTAAACACCGTCACCAACATTTCGACGGATACGCCGGATTTCGCAATGGCGGTAGCGGATTATATGGAGCAGATACGCGGCAGGATCAAGGACGCGCTCAAGCGTGCGCCGGGCTTGCGGCCAGAGGTGACGCCGGAAGATGCGGCACTGTACATACAAGTGCAGGTCTGGGGACTCAAAGTCATGGCCCGGATGCGCCCTGACAAAGCCGCTGGGGAGGTTGTTGTCAGGCAGACGCTGACAGCGTTGTTTACGGATGAAGCCGTCGCTTCCCTAGAGGCATAAAACGCTCCGCCAGCCTGCAGAATACGAAAAAAATTAATTGAAATAATTTATTTTTTACTCTTTTGGCAAAAGAAATTTTGGGGAGAAGGCACGAATGTCCATATATTCGTGCCTTTTTGTTTTATAGAGGCATTATCGTTTTATTTAGCGCGCATTGCTTGTTTTTGTAAGCTGATTTTGTCTTTATGACATGTTTTTGTTTTAATAAAATTTTCATACCTCTTCACTTTTGTTGAGCCGAATCTTGTAAAGAAAAATATGTGGGTATATAATGTATTCAAAACTGTCAGCGAAATAGGGGAAGGGAGGCCAAAATGAAGATTATCCGGTGTTGCCGTTCCGGCTCTCTCTCTCTCTCTCTCTCTCTCTCTCTCTCTCTCTCTAGTAGTGTATTCGGTTCCGCTCGGTGAAAGCCCGCGCCTCTCGGCATGGGCTTTTTTCATCGGGAAATAACTACATCTTTAACGCCGTAAGTTTCAAATTCATCCTGAGGAGGATGTAATCATGACCTTATCGAGAGGAGCCATCGGGAACCTGGTCAACAGGTACCGTGCTGTCCTGCGGAAGTGTCGCATGATGAACGTATTCGGGTCATTAGCAGTGGCCGGCATGCTTGTCGCGGGAAACGCGGGGTTTGCCGGCGCGGAGGACCCCATCATTGCGCCGAATAGTTCCATATCAAAGCACTATGACACGAATACAACCGTTCTCAACACGGATCAGCCGCAATTTTCGAAGGAGCTTTACGCCATAGGGGCAACCGGTTCTCAGGGGGCACTGGATATCTCTATGGAAGGGGACGCCGCATTGACGGTCGATGCTTCGTGGCGGCGTGACGCGGCTGATTCTAATCGGGATCAACTGTCGGCAGTGTATGTGGGGAGCGGCGCTCAGTTTTCCTTTACAGGGACGGGGCTCTTCAGGGCTACAGGACAGGGAAAGGTGATGGAGGCCGTGGCCTTCAGAAATGGGGCAAACGGGCCCACCGGCGGCACAATGCGCCTTACGGGCGCGATCACCGGGGAAGCCATAACCGAAGCCTCCGAGAATGGTTCGGGATACAAGGCTATAGGAGTGAAGGCGGAAAATGCCGGAACAATCATTTTCAGCGGAAAAAGCGCGTGGCTGAAGGCGATGGCTCACGCTGGAACGGCTGATGGCGTGTATGCCCGCTATGGTGGCGTGGTCGATTTCCAGAGCGAAGAAGTCAAGGTTTTGTCCCAAAGCGATACGGGCTCGGCCGCTTCGGGCATTTCCATCGAATACTCGGGCGGAACGATAACCTCTTCTGAGCAGACAGCGCTCACGGTCGGCGTCAAGGCACCGGCGTCAACGGCAACCGGGATTTCTCTGAGCGGGGCTTCCAAGGGGCTGGTTGATCTTGCGGGAAGTTTGGCGGTCAGTGTCGAAGGGAGCCCCGTTCGTGGTATAGAGAATGATCAGGGTATGTTGCACGTCGCAAAGGCCTCTTCCATAACGGGGATAGGGGAGGGTACCTTTCCTTCTTATGGAATATGGGGAAGAAACGGTTCCTCTACAGAGCTGAGAGGTGACGTCGACGTCAACATGACTTCAAGCACGACGGTATATGGCGTCTACGCCGACAGCGCCACTGTTTCACTGGGAAGTGAAGGCGATGTCGCTATTCTTGTGCAGGGAAGCCTGGGACGCGGGGTCGCCGCCTTTTCCGGAGGCAATGTCGAACTGGGAAGCCAAGGGAAGGAAGTCTCCATTACCGCCCAGAACACAGGTGTCGAAGCGGGAACGTCTTCTACGGTTTCTTTGAACGGCAAGGTGAAGATTGACTCCGGTACTGGCATAAGCCTGTCGAGTACGACTGTCGACAAGTTCCCTTCGCTGCTCTCCAACGGTTCGGTTTCAATCATTTCAGCCGGGACCGGTATCGTGGCCAAGTATGCCCATGCCGTTTTCAATGAATTGCATATTCAGGCGGGCACGGGAATAGACGTGCAGAGCCCCGGCTATATCGGATCCGGTAATACGGATACGGTTCTTGACGTTAACGGGCCTGCTGAAATCGTTGCTCAGAATACGGCATTGCAGATTGTTGGAGCGTCAGGAAGCAAGTCTGCGAGTTCCGGTTTTGTGGGAACGTTTAATGATGCTGCTTCACTGAGGGCGAGCAACGGCAATGGGGTTCAGCTTTCCGCATCTACGCACTCCGGCACGACGGCGGCCAGGGATTGCTCGGTAACATTCAAGGGGCAGACGTCCATTGCTTCGGAAAAGGGTACCGGCGTTGTCGTCAACGGTCCTGTTGCGTCCACAGCCCAAGATGGCGCATCTGTGGTTTTTGAAGGCGCGACGACCATTGATGCGGCAAAGGCCATCGAAATAAAGAAGAACAATGGGAAGGGCGCTTCGGTCACCTTTGCCTATAATCCAACGCCGATCAATGTTCCCGCCAGGGCGCAGGATGCCGATTCTCAGGTAAACGGCTCTGTTACGGGAACAGGGACACTCATCAAGTCAGGCGGCGGTTCCCTCGCCCTGAACGGTGACAACTCCAGTTTCAGCGGCGAATTCAACATGCAGGGCGGCAGGGCGTTTCTGGGCTCGGGAAAGGGATATTTTTCCGGTGCCACCGTCAACCTTACGGGTGGCACCTTGGTTGCACCCGAACTGCGCTTCAGTGGCGGAAAGCTTTTGGTTGCTGGCGGTACTCTTGAGACAGGAACGGGGCAGATATTTACGAGCGCTTTGAACGCGGACGGGGATATGAAGGACCCCGGCGCGGTGAAGCTGAGCGACAGCAATTGGAAGTTTGACTCAGGGGTGATCGCGTTTGATGACGCCAAGTACAACATTGTATACGCCCAGACAGCGGCCGGTCTGCTGGGGGCTGGTAATGTTGCGGCGGACAATGCGTCCGGCTCGGGTTCCGCAAAGGAGATCACGTTTACCGGAACGCTTGTCGAGTTGCCTCCTGGAGATCCTGACAGCTTTGAAACGCTGCAAAAGGCCGTTCTGGATACCGGAATCGACAGCATCAAGCTGGGAAGCGATATCGTTTTATCCAAGCGCTTGCAGGGAACCACACCCGTCACTCGTTCATTGACCATCGACGGCAACGGGCACACGATAAGCGGAGCCTACCCGGGCCTGTGGTTCAAGGGAATGGATTCCGGGACTGTTTCCATCCAGAATATTACCTTTGACGGCTTGAAGACGTCTTCGGGCGACAGATACGAAGGCCCCGTGTCCTTTGGCCCGGCCATTTTCTTTGATATGGGGTACTTTGCCGATAATTGGAAGAGTACCGCAAAGCTGATTATCGGTGACGGCGTCCAATTCAGGAATACGGAGAGCGTAGGTGACGGCGCCGGCGGTGCCGTCAGGACCGCCCACGGCATTGTGGAGATCGGAAACAACGTCAGTTTCATCAACTGTACGGGAGGTTCTGGAGGCGGCCTCTACAGCGAATCGTTTACGACGATCGGCGACAACGTTGTCTTCGTAGGCAACAAGGGCCGCAGAGGCGGCGCGCTGAATGTGGTTGACGATTATGGAGGCTACCTTACCGATCCCAATTATGCGTCCGGCGCGCGCCGCGTGAAGTATGTGCACATCGGGAAGAACGCCCTTTTCAAAAACAACAGCGTTGAATTGCTGGGTTCCGGAGGGAACGGCGGCGCGATCGAAGTGCAGTCGGGAGAGCTGAGTATTGATGACGGAGCCACATTTACGGGAAATACCTCCAAGTCCACAGGTGGGGCCATAGCCGTATGCGATTGGAGCCCCCAGCTGCCCGCCAAGGCGGTATTGGGATCCGCGACGTTCATTCAAAACAGCGCGGGAAGCTATGGCGGAGCGATCATCAACGAAGGCGACGTGCGCTTCAACGGTCCTGTCTCGTTTGTTGAGAACACGGCCGGCAAGATCGGGGGTGCCGTTTGCAATCTGAATACGCTGAATATGGCGGCGGAATCCGCGTTTTCCAAGAATACGGCAGGAGTGGGCGGAGGGCTCTATAACGAAGGGATTGCTTCTCTGGGCAAGGCTTCCTTTATTGAAAACGCCGCTGCCGACGGTGGCGGAGCCGTATTCAACGTGCATCAGCTGACGTTTGCCGACGGAGCCGTTTTCTCCGGGAACAGCGCGACGGACGGCGGCGCCGTTTATAACGATTTCTCCGCGGATAAGGACGGCAACGTCGTGAGTGATGGTTCCCTCACATTCAACGGCGGAGCGCGCTTCACCGGCAATACGGCCAGCGGGCTTGGCGGGGCCATCTACAACACCCGTGCCGTCACCCTCAATCCCGGCGCTGGTCAGGAGATCGTGTTCAGCGGGAATACGGACTCCACGGGTTCGAACGCGATCTTCATGGGCGACGGCTCCAGTCTGGACATCATGGGAGACGGCAAGGTCGTCTTTGATGATGCACTGTCGTCTCAAAGCGCAACGCCGACCCTGAAGAAGACGGGGAACGGGGAACTGCTCCTCAACGCTTCAATGGACGGCTTCCTGGGCACGGCCTCTTTCGAGGGCGGGCTTACGGGCATTGCTGAAAAATGGCTCATCAAGAACCTGGTCACCATCGCGGGCGGCAAGCTGAAGATGCCCGAGTTCTCTTTTGCGTCGCAGGACGCGGAGAACGCCATTACGGGCGGCAAGCTGGTTCTGGCCGGCGGCATCCTGGAGACGGGGACAGGGCAGATCTTCGCCAACGGCCTGAATGCCGAAGGCGACGCCAGAAATCCCGGCTCCGTGAAGCTGAACGGGGACAACTGGAGCTTTGATTCCGGCTTGATCGCGTTCGATGACGCCAAGTATAACCTGACCTATGCCCAGGCCGCGGCCCTGTTGTTGGGAGCCAGCAACGTCGGGGCGGATGCGTCCGGCTCGGGTTCCGCAAAGGAAATCACGTTCACCGGGACGTATGTGAACATTCCCAATCCAGGCCCCATCTCGCCCTATTACTACACTGGCAACAAGTCCGACGCCGCTTCGGACGGAACCGTAGGAGGATGGCGGGACAGCTCCGGGCTTCCCATCGCGATCGCGGACGTCATCACCGTGAAGACGGAGCCGGGGCAGGCGAGCGAGTACCGTTTCCTGTCCGGTGTTTATGATGGAAGTAAGACGTCAGATACCAGCGAAACGTATGCGTGTCTGATCCACGGTGGAGATTCCGGGGTGCGCGTCACGTCGGACGGGCCTCTGACCATCCAGAACTGGGGCACCGGGCTGATGCCTTACCACGCGTCGGTCGCCTCTTCGAATGGGGAAATCCTTTTTGGCGACAACGTGTCGCTCCTCAACAACCATTCGGCCGGGGATGCCACCAAGGGCGGCGGGGCTATTTTCTCCAAGAAAGGCGTGACGTTTGGCGACAATGCCGTCCTGTCCGACAATTCGACCGCGCTGGCCATAGGCGGCGGAGGCTATGGCGGCGGGGCTATTTTCTTGGATGGAAAGGGCGTCGTCCGCTTCGGCAAGAATGCGGTCATTGCAAACAACGAGAGCTACCATTACGGCGGTGCGATATACAGTCTGGGCTCCGTGAGCATGGGAGGAGGGGCCACTGTCCGAGGCAATACGACTTCGTACATGGGCGGCGCGATTGCCGTAACCGGCGCGTTGAGCCTCGGAACCGGTTCCGTTGTGGAATCCAACCAGGCCCAGGCGGGCGGAGCCGTTTACTCCACGGGGCAGGTGAACGCGACAGGCACGACGTTCAGAAAGAATGTGGCCACGTCGAACTACGGAGGCGGCATCTACAGCGCCGGGGGCTCGATAGTCCTCGTCGACTCCCGGATGGAAGAGAATAAGGCCGCGGGAGGCGGAGCCATCATTCTCGCCGGCGGCGGAACCGCGAGCGTCACGGACACGGCGTTCGCCGCGAACACCGCCACGAACGGCGGCGCGTTCTTCATTGACAAGAACGGCGTGTTGACGACGGCTTCCGGCGGCGTGGGAACTGATGCGGGCACGCTGTTCGACGGGAACAGCGCAACCACGAACGGCGGCGCCGTTTATGTCCAGAACGGCACTGTTGATCTGGGAAGCGGAACGAGGCTGCAAGGCAACCAGGCCGCCAAGGGGGGAGCGATTTATGCACTGGGTGGCAAGGATGCCTCCACGAAGCTCACGTTTGCCGGCACAGTCTTCGGAAAGAACAGCGGCACCTACGGCGGGGCTGTGTACTCGTCGGCGAGTGTTGGCGGTACGGTGAATGCAGCCGCCTCGGATGTGGTATTTGAGGGCAATACCGCCACTTCGGGCGGTGCCGTCTATTTGGGCGGCAGCGGCACCTCGGATATCGCGTTTACGGATGCCGTATTCAAGGAAAATCAGGCCAATACCGGCAACGGCGGGGCCATCTACTCGGCGATCAGCGGTAGTTCGAATCTCGCCATTGCGGACAGCACCTTCGAGGGCAACAATGCCGGCTATGGCGGCGCCGTATTCAATAACGGCCAGCTGACCACTTCCGGCAACGTGGTCTTTTCCGGGAATATGGCAACCTATGGCGGTGCCGTTTATAACTATTTTACATCGACTACGGACGGTTCACTCGCATTCAACGGCGGAGCGCGCTTTACCGGCAATACGGCCAGCGGGCTTGGCGGGGCCATTTATAACACCCGTTCCATCACCCTCAATCCCGGCGCTGGTCAGGAGATCGTGTTCAGCGGGAATACGGACTCCACGGGTTCGAACGCGATCTTCATGGGCGACGGCTCCAGTCTGGACATCATGGGAGACGGCAAGGTCGTCTTTGACGATACGCTGTCGTCTCAAAGCGCAACGCCGACCCTGAAGAAGACGGGGAGCGGGGAACTGCTCCTCAACGCCTCAATGGATGGTTTTCTGGGAACGGCTGCCTTTGAGGACGGGCGCACGGAAATTGCTCAGAAGTGGCTCATCAAGAATACGGTGACCATTACGGGCGGCAGATTGAAGATGCCTGAGTTTTCCTTTGCTGCCCAAGGTGAAGGAAACAATGTCGCTGGCGGCAAGCTGATCCTTGCTGGTGGCATCCTGGAGACTGGAACGGGGCAGATCTTCACAAACGGATTGAATGCGGAGGGTGATAACAAGGATCCCGGTGCCGTGAAGCTGAGCGGAGACAACTGGAGTTTTGACTCGGGATTGATAGCGTTCAACGACGCTCTGTACAATCTTACGTACGCTCAGGCGGCGGCTGACTCGTTGGGAGCGAATAACGTAGAAGCGGGTGAGGGGGCTGGCTCCACCTCTGCGAAGGAGATTACATTCATCGGAACGGGGTATGTGGATCCTGATCCAGATCCGGTTCCCCCTGTGGATCCCGACCCAGATCCGGTTCCCCCTGTGGATCCCGACCCAGATCCGGTTCCCCCTGTAGATCCCGACCCGACTCCCCCCGCTCCTGAACCGAAGCCCGATGAAGATCGCACGGGAAAGGTCTCCGTTGACGAATTGAACAACAACCACGCCAACAACATTGTTCTTGGCAATGTGACCATTACTACCGGCACAAGTTCGGATTCGGGCAAGGATTTCGTTGTCGGCGCGAGTGCGACGGACGACAAGACGGACTCGATAAGCGGCAGCATTGGTGGGAAGAACATCGATCTCGGTTCCTCCGGTCGGAATATCTCCGTAGTGGGCGGCCATTATCTGACGTTGGTTGGAGGTTCCTCCGATACGCCTTTGGTCATGGCAGGGGGAAATCCCGTCAATGTTCATGTAGGAGGTACTGGGGAAGGGGCATCCGGTGTGCTGAACCTCGGCACGCCGGTCATGGATTCCGGAGGCACGCTCTCGGGAAATATAGAAATCGCCGCGGCGAGCACCGTCAATGTCCGTGCGGGAACGCACGTCATCACGGGTGAAGCCAATGAAACCACCGGCACGGCGGACGTTGCCGGGATGAACAACAACGGCGGCACGATCAACATTGCCGAGGGGGCACATCTCCAATCGACGATACGTCAGGCCGATGGGCAGACGAATGTTTCCGGCAGGCTGACTTCCGCTTCTGTCGAGCTTTCCGGAGGCGGGCTGAATGTCTCCGGCGCGGTGGATTCTTCGTCCGTCACAGCCTCCAAGGGAGATATCAAGGTTGCGGGAACGCTGGCGGCGGACGTCTTGACCACATCTTCCGATGTCCAGATCAACATCGGCGATCAAGGGAGCGCCGGTAGAGTGGTCGCCCGTCAGGCTCGGCTGCAGGGCGGCAGGGTATTCCTTGATCCCGCGTGGAAGGGCAACGATGCATTGGCTGATGCCTCGCACGGTGTCTTCACCTTTGCTCACGGCGGGGCAGAACTCCCTGCTCGTGTTGGGTGACACGGATACCGGTTGGGCGCTGGACGCGTTCGGCAGATCCAGCCTCCAGTGGGGGCAGAACGGCGTAACCGCCGCGCTGGCTATCCGGAAGCCGCAGACGTTGAATGGTACGCTAGGTGCGGTGATGGTGGACGGAACCAAGACCAGCGCTCCGGTATTGACTCCGAATACGGCGACTTTCACGGACGGTTCCTTGCTGCTTGTTGACGGAAGCGGTCTCAATGGCGCCGCGGCGTTGACGTCCCAGGGCGGGACGCTGAATGTGGATGCGGGCGCCAAGCTGCTTATCGACAACATCACGCAGGGCGAATACGCGATTACGTCCGGATTCTCGGTCAGCAGCGTGCAGGGCTGGAACGGAGACAACCTTTCCACGCCGGATAATCTCATTGGGCTGGTGCTGGGCAAGGATGCCGACGGTTCGATGAAGGTACAGGCCACAGCCCGTCGCTCGTCCGATGTTTTCCGGGGACTTTCCCTCGTCAACACGATGGATGCCATCTGGGGCAAGGGGCTGAACGACACCGAAAGCGACAGCATGGGCATCCGGTTCCTCTCTCGGGCGGTCAATGAAAACTATCTGCCCAAGGCGGACACGGTGCACACTGTTGACGGCGCGGCGCAGATCGCCGTGGCCGGAGGCGTGCAGGGTATGGCCGTCGCGGCGGCGGATGCCCCGGTTCGGGCGATTCAGGACCACGCGTCGCTTCTGCATATGACTGCCACGCGTGAAGGGGCCGTCCGCAAGGACGGGTTGAACCTCTGGATCAATGCCCTGTATGGAGCGGAACACGCCCGCAACTTTGGCGCTGGCTCTCTTGATGGCGGCTACAATGCCGATTTCGGCGGCATCGTCTTTGGCGGCGACTATGCGTTCGGCGTTTTCCGGGTCGGCATGGCCCTGAACGCCGGAAGCGGTACGGCCCGTTCCCGTGGGGATTTCAACGCGACCAAGAATGATTTCGATTTCTGGGGCGTGAACCTGTACGGGAGCTGGTCGCGGGATCAATTCAATATCGTGGGCGATCTCGGTTATTCCGCCAACAAGAACGAGGTGAAGCAGGATCTGCCCACAACCATGCAGCTCGGACAGCTCAGGGGCGATGTGGATACGGGCGTGCTGACGGCGGGTCTGCGCGGCGAATACCGGTTCGAAACGGATTGGGCCGATGTGACGCCGCATGTCGGGGTACGATACTACAATCTGCGGACGGATGGGTTCACATCTCGGATCGACGAGCACGACGTGTTCCGCGTGGGACGCGATACGCAGGAGATCTGGACATTCCCGATCGGCGTGAGCTTCAGCCGCGACTTTGAAACGTCGTCCGGCTGGAAGGTGAAGCCGAGGGCCGACCTTTCCGTAGTGCCCGCTGCGGGTGATCTCAAGGCGAAGACCAAGGCCCGGGTGCCGGGCGTCGCGGCTTCCGATACGATCAAGGCCCGGATGATGGACAGCGTATCCTTTGACGGCACGCTCGGGCTTGAGGTGCAGAAGGACAACATCTCGTTCGGCCTCGACTACGGCATCCGCGCTTCGGAGCATAAGACGGGACATGGCGTGAACGTGAGCTTCACCTACAAGTTCTAACTTTCCAATCAGAAACAGAAAGCCCGGCGGTCGGAGTATATTCCGGTCGCCGGGCTTTCTGTTTCGGTGAGTGGGGGGAAGAAGGAACCTCCCGGCCTTTGGGAAGCCGGGAGGCCCGCTTTTGGGGGAGGAGGGAGAATCAGAAGCGTCCGCGCAGGGCCTTTTCCATCCGGTCCATGGCGATGCTCAGGTTTTCATACGAATTGGCGTAGGAGATGCGGAGGTGCTCCTCATCCCACGGCACGATGGCAAGCCCCGCGTCAAGCAGAAATTCGGCGGCCTGCATGGGCGTTCCCAGACCGGGGATGCTTACCATGATGTAAAAAGCTCCCTTGGGGCGCACGAAGAAGACGCCGGGCATGGCGGCCAGCCGGTCGAGCAGCATGAGCCGCCTGCGATCCAGTTCTTTTACCATATCCGCAATGTGTCCCTGCGGGCCGCGCAAAGCGGCGACGGCCCCCCACTGCGCATAGGTGCAGGGGCACATGGCGGAATATTGATGCGCGCAATAGATGGGGGTTATGAGCCGTTCCGGACCCGCCGCGTACCCGATGCGCGAGCCTGTCATGGCATAGGCTTTGGAAAAGCCGTTCAGGACGACGGTA
>OGCM01002569.1_pt1 | contig 16232 bp, 12 predicted proteins | sample 1570151 | NCBI WGS metagenome assembly OGCM01 (sample SAMEA4370582, study PRJEB24528) | human gut metagenome
CTTGACCCCTCCGCTACCTGCCGTTAAACTGCCGTCAACGGTTCATCCGTAGGGGAGGAATTCATCCCTCCCGGCCACTTCCCGCCGCCGCAAACGGCCACGGCGGCCAGAGGGCTGGCCGCCCTACAACCCCACTTAAAAATCCGTGCGTAGGGCGGGGTGCCCGCACCCCCGCTGTTTTTGCATATTCTTTACAAACTTTACCGTTCCCACACAAAACCGGGGACATCTTTGCAAAAGCTTTACCGCGATTGTACCGCACCATGGTCGATACCCGCACGGAAATGCGGTACAATGGCCTTGCTTCCGGTGAAGCACTGCGAAATGCACAAACTATACCACATAAATTTGGTGAAAAGGGAGAGTACACACACATGAAACGCAAATCTGCTATTGCTGCCGTTACCGCCGCTGCCCTGGCCCTGAGCCTTGCCGCCTGCGGTTCCTCTGATGCCGCCGCCGCTTCCTCGGCTGCCCCTGTTGAGAGCACCGCCTCCAGCGAGGCTGCCCCCGCCGGTGACTTTGACACCGATCAGGACATCATGGTCATCTCCCGTGAGGACGGCTCCGGCACCCGCGGCGCCTTCATTGAACTGACCGGCGTTGAGGAGAAGAACGCTGACGGCAAGAAGGTCGACAACACCACCGAGGCCGCCGCCATCCAGTCCAGCACCAACGGCGTCATGACCGCTGTTGCCAACGATGAGACCGCTATCGGCTACATCAGCCTCGGCTCTCTGAACGACACCGTCAAGGCCGTCACGGTCGGCGGTGTGGCCGCCTCCGCCGAGACCGTCAAGGACGGCAGCTATGTGCTGGCCCGTCCGTTCAACATCGTCACCAACGGCGATGCCACCGACCCTGTGGCCGTGGACTTCATCGCCTATGTCTTGAGCAAGGACGGGCAGGCACTTGCCACCGATAAGGGCTACATCGGCGAGGACGGCGCGGACTTCACCTCCGCCCAGCCTGCCGGCAAGATCACCGTCGGCGGCTCATCCTCCGTCTCTCCGCTGATGGAGAAGCTCATCGAGGCCTACAAGACTGTCAACCCCAACGCTGAGCTTGAGCTGCTCACCACCGACTCCACCACCGGTGTTTCCGGCGCGCTGGACGGCACCTACACCATCGGCATGGCCAGCCGTGAGCTGAAGGACTCCGAGGTCGAGGGCGGTGCCAAGGCTACTGTTCTGGCACTGGACGGCATCGCAGTCGTTGTCAACCCCGCCAACACCACCGAGGATCTGACCGTTGACCAGATCAAGGGCATCTACACCGGCGAGCTGACCATCTGGGCCGATGTGCAGTAACTAAGCAGTCTTGTAGGGGCGGGGCATGCCCCGCCCGCAGCGTACCCGTGACCGCGCGGTTATGGGAAGGCCGCGGGCCGGACATGTCCGGCCCCTACATGGCATATAACCAAAGGAGTATAGGAAATGACCTCCAAGCTAAAAGAAGGCGTCATGCAGGTGGTGTTTACCCTCTGCGCCTGTGTATCCATTCTGGCAGTGGCGCTCATCTGCATCTTCCTGTTTGCGAACGGTGTGCCTACCCTGTTCAAGATCGGGCCGATGCAGTTCCTGCTCGGCACCACATGGAAGCCCGGCAACGACATCTTCGGCATCCTGCCGATGATTCTGGGCAGCATCTATGTCACGGCGGGGGCCATCCTCGTCGGCGTGCCCATCGGCCTGCTGACCGCCATTTATATGTCCCGCTTTGCCAGCCCGGCCATCAACCGGGTCATGCTGCCGGCAGTGCAGCTGCTGGCGGGTATTCCGTCGGTCGTCTACGGCTTCTTCGGCATGATCGTGCTGGTGCCGGCTGTACAGGCTATGGTCAAGACCCCCTTCTTCAAGACGGTGCTGCATGTCAAAAGCGGCAAGGGTATGAGCCTTTTCACCGCCGCCGTGCTGCTGGGTATCATGATCCTGCCCACCATCATCACGGTCAGCAAGACGAGCCTTGACGCCGTTCCCAACAGCTACTATGAGGGCAGCCTTGCCTTGGGCGCCACCCATGAGCGCAGCGTTTTCTGCGCGGTGCTGCCCGCCGCAAAATCCGGCGTGCTGTCGGCAGTCATCCTCGGCATCGGCCGCGCCATCGGTGAGACGATGGCGGTCGTTATGGTCGCAGGCAACCAGACATGGATGCCCAAGGGCCTGTTCCAAGGCCTGCGCACGATGACCTCCAACATCGTCATCGAGATGGGCTACGCCGCCGACCTCCACCGCGAGGCACTGATCGCCACCGGCGTTGTGCTGTTCGTCTTTATCCTGCTCATCAACCTCTGCTTCAGCCTTGTGAAAGGGGGCAGCGACCATGCCTGAGATTGCCGCAACGCAAACGGCCGCCGATATGACCTATGCAAGACCGCATACGCTTATGCCCGGCGGCGGGCAGAACCGCCGCGCCGCCCGCGCACAGGCTGCCGCGCTGCGGTGGCTCGTGCGGATCGCCGCCTTCCTGACGGCCGCCGTGCTGGTGTTCCTGATCGGCTACATCCTCGTCATGGGCATCCCCAACCTCAAGCCCGAGCTTTTCGCATGGGAGTATAACTCCGAGAATGTCTCGCTGACGCCCGCGCTTATCAATACCGTGCTGATGACCGCCTTTGCGCTGCTCATCGCCACGCCGCTCGGCATTTTTGCCGCCATCTGGCTGGTCGAGTACGCCCACCGCGGCAGCAAGCTGGTCAAGGTCGTGCGCGTCACCACCGAGACGCTGCAGGGCATCCCCTCCATCGTCTACGGCCTGTTCGGTATGCTGTTCTTCGTCACCCAGCTGCACTGGGGCTACAGCATGATCGCGGGTGCGTTCACGCTGGCCATCATGGTATTGCCGGTCATCATGCGCACGACCGAGGAAGCACTCATCGCCGTGCCCGACTCCTACCGCGAGGGCAGCTTCGGCCTCGGCGCGGGCAAGCTGCGCACGGTGTTCACCATCGTGCTGCCCAGTGCCATGCCCGGTATTTTGTCCGGCGTTATTCTGGCAACGGGCCGCATCGTGGGCGAGACTGCCGCGCTGATCTACACGGCCAGCTCGGTCGCAAAGATCCCCACCAGCGTATTCAGCTCGACACGCACGCTGGCCGTACACATGTACCTGCTCTCCAACGAGGGGCTCTACATCGGCCAGACCTACGGCACCGCCGTGGTGTTGCTGGTGCTGGTGCTGGTCATCAACTGCCTGTCCGGCTTTGTGGCCGGCAGGCTGGCGAAGAAGTAAAGCCGCCTGCGGGGCATCGAGGACGCCGCCCCCTACATACGCAGCAGTTTGTAGGGGCCGGGCATGCCCGGCCCTCGGCAGACCCATTATCGCTCTGCTTCCGTAAGGCTGAGGGCCGGACATGTCCGGCCCCTACGGCTCGGCAAAGGTATATATGCGGTCTATAAACAAAGATACAGCAAAGAGGTCATTTCATGAACAAATTTGAAGTCCGCGGCATGGATCTGTACTACGGCAGCTTCCATGCACTGAAGAATATCAACATCGACATCCCGGAAAAGGAGATCACTGCCTTTATCGGCCCGTCCGGCTGCGGCAAATCGACCTTTTTGAAGAGCCTGAACCGGATGAACGACCTTGTGGAGGGCTGCCGCATCTCCGGCGACATCAAACTGGACGGCGTGGACATCTACAAGGACAAGATGGATGTCAATGTCCTGCGCAAGCGGGTCGGCATGGTGTTCCAGAAGCCGAACCCCTTCCCGATGTCGATCTACGACAACATTGCCTACGGCCCGCGCACCCACGGCATCCATAATAAGGCCCAGCTGGACGAGATCGTTGAAAAATCCCTGCGCGGCGCGGCCATCTGGGACGAGGTCAAGGACCGCCTGAACAAGAGCGCCCTCGGCATGTCGGGCGGCCAGCAGCAGCGCCTTTGCATTGCGCGTGCGCTGGCTGTCGAGCCGGAGGTCCTGCTCATGGACGAGCCGACGAGCGCGCTGGACCCCATCTCGACCTCCAAGGTCGAGGAGCTGGCCACCGAGCTGAAGGAAAACTACACGATCGTCATGGTCACCCACAACATGCAGCAGGCCGCGCGTATCAGCGATAAGACGGCGTTCTTCCTGCTGGGCGAACTGGTCGAGATGGGCCCCACCGAGCGCGTCTTTGCTACGCCTGTGGATAAGCGCACCGAGGATTATATCTCGGGCCGCTTCGGTTAAGGAGGATTGCAACATGGGTACAAGTGTACGGAAGATGTACGATGCCGAGCTGCTGCAGCTGGACACGATGCTGGCCCGGATGGGCCATGCGGCGGGCGGCGCGATCGAGAGCGCCATGACCGCCCTGCGCACCGGCGATGTTGAGCTGGCGCGCAGCGTCATTGCGCGGGACAGCGAGATCGACTCGGCCGAGCATGAGATCGAGCACCGCTGCTTAACGCTTTTCCTGCGCCAGCAGCCGGTCGCAGGCGATCTGCGCAAGGTGTCCACGGCGCTCAAGATGGTCACCGACATTGAGCGCATCGCCGATCAGGCCAGCGATATTGCCGAGATCACGCTGCACCTCCACCCGGAGGGTGCGCGCACCGTCGGCGTGCTGGACGACCTTTACGCGATGGGCGATATTGCGCTGCACATGGTCAAGGACGCCATCGCGGCCTATGTGCAGGTCGATCTGTCCACCGCCGCGCAGGTCATTGCCCGCGATGATGAGTGCGATGCCATGTTCGGCCGCATCAGCAAGGAGATCGCCGCCTACATTGCGGCACACCCCGATGATGCCGAGACGGCGCTCGACCTGTTTATGATCGACAAGTATCTGGAGCGCCTCGGCGACCACGCCGTGAACATTGCCGAGTGGGTCGAGTTCTTAAAGACCGGCGTCCACAAAGCCCGCAAGATCGTGTGACGCCGGGAATAAAAAGCCATTCTCTTATTTTCCTATACCAACCAAAGCGGGGTCTGCTGCACAGCAGACCCCGTTTTGGCGTGGAGGGAAAAGGCTTCCCCCGCGGGGGAAGCTGTCACCGAAGGTGACTGATGAGGGCAAGCCCTGCCGAGGCTGCGCGCAAACGGACTGCGGCCGTGAACTTCCCCCTCATCCGTCTGCGGTCGGGGCCGCAGACACCTTCCCCCAAAGGGGGAAGGCGCAGACTGCCAAAGACTTCCCCATAAAAAATCCCGGGCAGCTCACGGTGTGAGCCGCCCGGGAAGATGCTTTTATTTCGCCCCGCGTCCGGCGAAGACTACATACACGGTCTTGAACAAAATCTTGATGTCATTCCAGAGCGACCAGTTGTCGATGTAGGTCACATCCAGCTTGACGACCTCCTCAAAGTCCTCGATGTTGCTGCGGCCGCTGACCTGCCACAGGCCGGTGATGCCCGGCTTCATCGACAGGCGGCGCTTGTGGTGGCTCTCGTACTGTTTGTACTCGTCCACTGTCGGCGGGCGGGTGCCCACAAGGCTCATATCGCCGCGCAGTACATCAAAAAACTGCGGCAGCTCGTCAATGCTCGTCTTGCGGATGAACTTGCCCACCTTGGTCACGCGGGGGTCGTCCTCCATCTTGAACATCAGGCCGTTCATCTCGTTCTGGGCCATCAGCTCCTTTTTGCGCTCCTCGGCGTCCATGTACATGCTGCGCAGCTTGTGGATGTAAAAGTACCGTCCGTTGCGGCCCACGCGCTTCTGCTTGAAGAAGAGCGGGCCGGGGCTTTCGATCTTGAGGGGGATCGCCACGATCGCAATGATCGGGATGCTGAGGATGCAGCCCACCAGACCGCCCACGATGTCCATGCACCGCTTGGCGATCTGGTCGCGCAGCTTCAGCTCCACGGTGCCCATCGTCACGATGCTGCCCCCCGCGCAGCGGCCCAGCGTGCGGCTCAGCCGTGCAGCGCTCGTCTCATCGCAGCAGGCCTCCTCGATCCGGTCAAGCAGCGGCAGGCGGAAATGCACGGTCAGGCCCATGCTCTCCATCTCCTCCAGATAGGGGATGAAGCTCTCGCCGCTGTCCATCGGCACATCGACATAGACCTCATCCAGCGCCTCGCGCCGGACCCAGTCCATAAAATCGGTGAAGTTCGCCTTCACCGCAATGCCATCGATCTCGGTGCCGACGATCTCATGCGTGGCCTCCAGCAGCGCCACGCCGACAATGCGGCGGGACCAGTCCTTGCCGATCTCATTGATGAGGCGGTCGGCGCGGTCGGTGGTCGTCACGATGCCGACCAGACTCTCCATGCCCCAGCTGCGCTGGAAATGGAGCAGCAGCCGCTTGAGCGCACCGTGCGCGAGCGGCAGCAGCAAAGCGTTGATAAGCGGCACCGTCACCGCAAAATAGCGGGAGTCGAGCATCGTTGCCTTGGTCAGCAGCATCAGGGCTGAGTAGATGACGCAGAGCATCAGGTTGAACTTGAGCGAGAGTTTTATCTCGGCGCCGGGGCGGCGGGTGACGATGTTCTCGGTCTGGTCAAAGCAGAAAAAGGTCGCAACAAAGGCCAGTACCAGCGCGCAGAGCGTCTGCATCCAGTCCCGTGCGGTGTAGGGCACCAGCACATTGAACAGTCCGTCGGTGATCAGCCACGACAGCAGAATGCTGACCGCCAGGGCCAGCAGGTCCGTCAGGAACACATAGGCGTACTGCATCTTTTCGCGTTTTGTAATGACGTGCAACTCCAAATTCCTCTCATTCTTTCTGTACAAAATCATATAAGCAGGGCAGCCGGTCTGCGGCTGTCCGTTCCTGCGTATAAATCATGTACAATTTTACCACATCAAGCGCCGCTATTCAATCGAAAGCGGCACCCTGCGGCAGAAAACGGCGATTTTCGGCAAAATTCCCAATCCAAGCCCGCGCACAGGCAGCAAAATGGTAGTTTCACAACGGAATTTTTGGAAACTGGTTGCAAAGTAACAGGAAAATCGCCCGCAAGCGGACGGTATCACGCCTCGGGGGCGGCAAGCTCGGCCTTGAAGATGTCCTGCAGGTCGGTCAGGCAGTCCAGCAGCAGGGGATTGAAGGCCCCGCAGTCGCCGTGCAGGATCATCTGCACCGCCACATCGGGTGCGTAGGCGTCCTTGTAGACGCGCTTGCTCACAAGGGCATCGTAGACATCGGCCATCGCCACCACCTGCGCCGAGATCGGGATCTGGTCACCGCTCAGCCCATCGGGGTAGCCGCGGCCGTCCCACCGCTCATGGTGCCAGCGGCAGATCTCATAGGCGGTGCGCACCAGCGGCTCGTTGCGGTAGCGGTGCAGCTGGTCCAGCATCGCCGCGCCGATCGTGGTGTGCCGCTTCATGATGTCGAACTCCTCGCGGGTCAGCCGCCCGGGCTTGTTCAGGATCGCATCGTCGATTGCGATCTTGCCGATGTCGTGCAGCGACGACGCCATGACGATCAGCTCCTGCTGTTCGGGCGTCAGGGCGTACTGGTCGGTCTTTTGGGTCAGCTGCTCCAGCAGGTGCCGGGTCAGTGTGCCGATGTGCAGCACATGGGCGCCGCTCTCGCCGTTGCGGAACTCGACCGCCTCGCTCAGGATCGAGATCAGCATCTGGGTGTTCTTCTCTTTTTCACGGATCTGGCTCGTCACCAGCGAGATGAGCCGCCGCTGCTTGGCGTAGAGCTTGATCGTGTTAAAGACGCGCCGGTAGACGACCCCCGCGTCAAAGGGGCGGCTCACATAGTCGGAGACGCCCAGCTCATAGGCGCGGCGCACAACGGTGTCGGCGTCCTCGCTTGAGATCATGATGACCGGGATGTCCTCGATCCGGTGGCTGCGGTTCATCGTGTTCAGGACCTCAAAGCCGTCCATCACCGGCATGACGATGTCCAGCAGGATCAGCGCAATGGCGGTGTCGTACTGGTCCAGCATCGTCAGACATTCCTGCCCGTTGGAGGCCTCCAGTATATTGTAATCACTGCCGAGGATCTCGGCCAGAATCGCGCGGTTCATCTCGGAATCGTCTACGATCAGGATATTCTGGCGGGCCTGCCGGTCCCGCCCGGCGGCCGAGGGGGCGGCGGTGCCGGCGGTGTCCTCGGTCACAACGGTGTTTTTGTGGTTCTTGGCCTGATACATCAGCCGGTCCGCGCGGGAGACTGCCTGCTCGCAGCTCTCGCCCGGGCGGCTCATCACGCCGCCGATGCTGGTCGAGATCTGCAGCCGGGTGTAGCCGGGTACAACGGCGGTGTGCAGCTGCTGGCGGATGCGCTCCAGCTTGGCAACAAACGCCGCCTGTGCAATGCCGGGCAGCACGAGCAAAAACTCATCGCCGCCGTAGCGGATCAGGTGGTCGCTTTTGCGGATGCAGCCGCGCACGACCTCCACGGCGGTGCGCAGGGCTGCATCGCCGGCCTGATGGCCGTAGGTGTCGTTGTACAGCTTGAAATCGTCAAGGTCCAGCACGGCCACGCCGGCCGGCTCGCTCCGGCTTTTGATGACATCCTCATAATAGCGGCGGTTATAGCAGCTGGTCAGGGCATCGTGGTAGAGCTTGATGTGGTAGCCGGACACGCTGCTCATCAGCCGGTCGCTGTTTTCGGGGTCGATGAGATTGTCGCAGTCCAGCGGCTGGATCAGCTCCAGCACGCAGGGTGCGCCGTCCACCTCGCGGTAGACCGCTGTGACCTGATACAGATCGCGGCCCATATATTCCAGCTTGGTGCGCTGGGTGTGGTCCTCCATCACCTGGCGGGAGATGCAGTTCTGGCAGGGGGCGTCCCTGTGCCAGAATTCATGGCAGGGGCAATGCCCATCAACCGGGACATTGCCGCACACCTGCCCCGCGTCCAGCAGCCGCACGATTGGAAAAATCGCGCGGTATTGCATCATTTCCTTTTCGACCTCGTGTCTGGTCATAGCCTCGCCGCCTTTGTGTCCTAAAAAATGTTATATATATATCTAATATATCATTTCCTGCCAATTCCTGTCAAATTTTGCGCGGGTAAAAAACGGTAAAAACCGGCATCATCGGGGCTGCGGGCGCATATCTTTGTGGGACAGGGGGTGGTACGATGCGATATATCCGGTATATCCTGCTGCTGGCGGCGGTGTTTTTTCTGGCACCGCTCGCCGTGCTGCCGCGCAGGGCAGCCGGGGCGGACGAGCCTGCGGCCCCAACGCCCGCGGCCACGGCACAGCCTGCCGCCGCCGCGCCCTACCGTGCGGTCTGGGTCAGCTATCTGGAATGGCAGCAGGTCGATTTCTCCACACAGGCAGCCTTTGCGGCGGATGTGGAGGCGATGCTGGACGACATCGCCGGGCTGGGTGCGACCGTTGTCCTTGCGCAGGTGCGCCCCTTCGGGGATGCGCTCTACCCCAGCGCGTATTTTCCGTTCAGCCATATCTGTACCGGCACGCAGGGGCAGGACCCCGGGTTTGACCCGCTTGCCGTCATGATTGCGGCGGCCCATGCGCGGGGGCTGCAGCTTGAGGCGTGGATCAACCCCTACCGCCTGCAGGCAGGGCAGGTCCCGGCGCTCTGTGCCGAAAGCCCTGCGCGCCTTCACCCCGAGTGGGTGCGCTATACCGACAGCGGCGCGGTGCTTGACCCGTCCAGCGCGGCCGTGCGGCAGTATATTGCCGATGGGGTGGAGGAGCTGTGCCGCAGCTACCCGCTGGACGGCATCCATTTTGACGATTATTTCTACCCTGTGCAGGACCCTGATTTTGACGCTGCCGACTATGCGGCAAGCGGCACGGCGCTGAGTTTGGACGACTGGCGGCGGGAGAATGTCAACGCACTGATGGAGCTGTGCCACGCGGCGGCGCAGCGGTACGGCGTGCGGTTCGGCGCGGCCCCGGCGGGCGACCCCGAGCAGAACTACACCCTGCAGTACAGTGACGCCGCCCGCTGGCTGCGGCAGGGGACGGTGGACTACCTGATGCCCCAGCTCTATTGGGGGCAGGCGTATGAGAAGGATGGCGATACCGCGCACAGCCTGCCCCGGCTGGCGGCCGCATGGGCAGCGCTGCCCCGGGCGGCGGGGGTGCAGCTGTATGCGGGGCTGGGGGCCTACCGCATCGGCGCGGGGGACGGCTCCGACAGCGGCAGCGAGTGGCTCAGCGGCCATGCGCTGGCCGACCAGCTGGCACTGCTGGCGCGCAGCGGCATCACGGGCGTGGGGCTGTACCGCTACGCCAGCTTGTTTGACAACCCCGACTACCCCGCACTGGCCGAGAGCGAGGCCGCCGCCCTGCGCGCCGCGTGGAAATAAGGCGCGGCGCGTAAGGTTTTAGCGGATTCCCGCTATCGACGCCTTCTGCGCGGGCGGGCCTGTATACTCCAAAACGATCCCTGCAATGGACAAGCCGCCCGCGCAGGAATTTGTGCAAAGGAGGAATACGCCTATGAAAAAGCGTCTGTTGGCTGTGCTTTTGGCCTGCTGTATGGCGGCGGGCATGGCCAGCGCAGTCTTTGCGGAGGAGGAGCCGCCCCTGCCCGCAGCGGCGGCTGCCGAGGCCCCGCCTGACCCGGCACCGACCGAGGCCCCCGCCCCGGAGCTAACCCCGGAACCAACCCCGGAGCCAACGCCGGAACCAACCCCGGAGCCGACCGAAACCCCCGCGCCGACCGAGACCCCGGCACAGGAGCCGACCCCCGCGCCAAGCGAGGCACCGACCCCAGTGCCGACCGAGACCCCGGTGCCCACCCCGGCACCGACCGAAGCCCCGGCCCCTGCACCGCAGCAGACGGCCACACCCGAGACCGCCCGCGCCCCGGTGCTGCGCGCCCTGCCGGAGATGACCGCCCAGCCGGCCGCCGTGACCGGGGTGGTGCTCATCGACAGCATTGCCGCCGATGGCTGCCTGACCGCGCAGGTCAACGGCAGTGACGAAAAGCTGCCGGGGGCCGTCTACACATGGTATCGCAGCAGGGATGGGGCCGACTGGCAGACCGTGACCCCGCAGATCTGCTCCGGCTCAGGCTGGAACATCGAGGCGGGCAGCGAGCAGCGGCTCAACGCGGCGCTTGATTCCTGCGTGGCGGGCATCGGCGATGCGGACAGGCTCTATTATAAGGTGGAGGTCACCGGCGCAGACGGCACTGCCGCGGCCGCCCAGACCCGGGTGGCCTACTACATCCAGCTGCAGAACGGCAGCTTTGAGGCCCCCGCCGTGGCCGGCAGCAGTGCGCTGTACTACCCCTTTGCGGCCAAGCGGTCGCACTTTATCCAGACGGCGGACGCCGACACCAACCCTGCCATTGTATGGCGAACGACCGGCGCGGCCCCCCACTGGAGCAGCCTTGTCAACGGCCATTACATAGAGCTTGTGGACGGCACAGGCAGCAGCTACACCGATCTGATCGACGGGGAGCTGCGCACCGACCCCAACGACCCGTCCGTCTGCTACCACACCCCCGGTGCCTATGACGGCAGCCAGTTTGCCGAGCTGAACTGCGAGGCCTACGGCGCACTGTATCAGGATGTGCTGACCGTGCCCGGCACCACGCTGCACTGGTCGCTGGCGCACCGGGGCCGCGCGGGCAGTGACTCGATGGCGCTGCTCATTGCGCCGGTCGCGGTGGCGCAGCAGATCACCGAGATCCTGACGCAGGCCTCGGCCGATACGACCGGCGGCAGCGTGCGCAGCGCACTGGACCAGACGGTGAACTACAACGGCCAGCCGGTCACGATCCGCAGCTTTATGGTCGGCGGGGAGATGACGGACGGCAACACCGCCTGGGTGACCCATCGGGGTGACTACACGGTGGCGGCGGGGCAGTATCTGAGCCGGTTCTTCTTTCTCGCACTGTCCTGCGCAAGCGGGGACCGGCGGGAGGGCAACCTGCTCGACAAGGTCTGGTTCAGCACCGAGCCGGAGCCACCGGTCATGGGCAGCGGCAGACTGCAGCTGACAAAGGCCGTGGAGCAGGACGCCTACCGCACCGAGGCCGCCGCCGTTACAAACACCTTTTCCATCGAGCTGCCCGCCGGCAGCTATACGCTGACCTATGCGGACGGCACGGCCGAGACGCGCACCCTTGCTGCGCCCGGCGCGCTGCGCTTCGGGCTGCGCGGGCTGCAGAGCGTCACGATCGGCAGCCTGCCCGCCGGGCAGTATACCGTGACCGAGACCGACCACCCCGATCTGGACAGCGCCTACTGCACGACAACGGCCGCCGAGGCGCAGACGGAGGTGGAGGTGACGACCGGCGCCACGGCACAGGCCGTCATCACAAACCGGTACGCGCCGTGGCGCAGCCTGACGATCACCAAGCAGGTGACGGGCGGCTACGGCGATACTCGCCGCGCCTTTGCCTTTACGGCGGCTGTGGACGGCGTGCCGGTGACAGCCGACCGCGCGGCCGTGACCGCTGCGGGCGGTGCAGCGCTGACGGCGGCGGGCTTCACGATCCCCCACCGGGGCAGCGTGACGATCGGGCATCTCAAGCCCGGGCAGACCCTGACCGTCAGCGAGGAGGCGCTGGCGGATTATGAGACAAGCTTTGCCGATGGCACCGCCGTGACGCAGGGCGGCCAATGGACCGGCGCGGTGGGGCAGAGCGACACGGCGCTGACCTGCCGCAACAACAAGGACGGCGTACCGCCCACCGGGCTGCGCCGGGACGCTGCGCCCGCGCTGGCGGCAGTGGCGGCGGCGCTGGTCTGTGCGCTGCTCCGCCGCCGAAGGGGGGTGTGAGTGCTGGAAACACAGGAGGACCGCCGCGCCGCATGGGCGGAGATACGGGAGTTTCTGGTGCGGGCGGGGGCGCTGGCGGCGCTGCTGGCGGTGCTGTTCGGGGTGGTGTTCGGGCTGGCTATCCAGCCGGACGACACGATGCACCCCCATATCAAGCCCGGCGATCTGCTTTTGTACTACCGCCTGCCGCAGCGCTATACGGCGGGGGAGACGGTCGTCTTTGAGAAGGACGGCACCCGCTATACCGGCAGGGTGGCCGCCCGCGGCGGCGATACGGTGGAGGTCACCGACACGGCGCTGCTGCTCATCAACGGCAGCGTGGTGGCGGAGCCGGACATCTACGAGCAGACGCCCCGCTATGACAACGGCGTACAATATCCCCTGACGCTGGCGGACGGCGAATACTTTATCCTTTGCGATGCCCGCGCAGGTGCGCGCGACAGCCGGTGGTTCGGCCCGGTCCGCACCGGCGAGATACGCGGCCGCGTCATCGCCCTGCTGCGCCGCAGCGGGATATGACCCGACCCCCACACATATTGGAGAGGAGACTTTACTTATGAACGCAAAGAAGCTTTCTGCAGTTCTTGCGGCGGCCCTGCTGGCGGGGGCGCTGTCCACCACGGCGCTTGCCGCCGACCGGCTGCCCACCGGCGATGCCAGCGTCACCTTTAAAAAGGCCATTGATATGACCGATGCCGCCGGTGCGGGCGGCGTGCTGGGCACGATGACCTTCGATGTGACCGGCGCGCAGGAAGGTGACCTGCCCGACCAGCCCGAGGAGGGCGCGGCGCTCGGCAGCACCGACCAGCTTGCCAGCCCCACCGTCACGGCGGTCTTTGCCCGAGGGGCTGACGGCAGCCTTGCCGCCGAGAGCGATGTCACCGTGCAGTTCGATATGACACAGTTTACCGAGCCCGGCGTCTACTACTACCGCCTGACCGAGCGCGACCCCGGCATTGCGGGGCTGACCGCCGCCCCCGCCTACCTGCTGAGGGCCCGTGTCGTCAATGCGGACGCCGCCGACCCCAACGGGACGAGCTTTAAGATCGACTATGCCGCGCTGACACCGCTGGCGGGCGGGGACAAGGTGGATTTTATCGCAAACACCTACACGACCTACGCGCTCTCGCTGACCAAAAGGCTGGCCGGTGATTTTGCTGACTACGGCGACAGCTTTGACTTTACCCTGACGCTGCAGGACCCCGATGCCGAAAAGCACATGGCGTCCGTGACGGTCCGCACCGGCGAGGCCGGGGGTGCGCTGACCGGGGAAGGCACGGTGCTGAGCTTTGATGCGAACGGCAGGGCAACCATCACCGAGACGATCCGCGCAAATCAGAAAATCGAGGTCACCGGCCTGCCGGAGGGCGCCTTCTACACGATTGCGGAGGGCGGCGATGATGCTGCCAAGTACACGACCGACTGGGCCACACCCACCGGCACGGTGGAGGATACCCGCACGCTGGCGCAGCGCGCCATGACGGCTGCGGATACCGACATCACCGTGACGAACACCCGCGAGGCAGCGGCCCCCACCGGCCTGCTGCTGGATGCTGCGCCCTACGGTGCCATGCTGGCGCTGGCCGCAGGCAGCGGCGCGGTGTTCTTCCGCAAGCGCCGCCGCGGCCACTGATGCTGCGGGCGGCGGCTCGGCTGGCCCGTGCGGGCAGCGCGGCCGTCAGCGCGGCGGCGGGGCTGCTTATGCTGGTGCTGCTCGCCTTCGGCGGGTTTGCCCTCTGGCAGGACGCTGCCGTCAGCCGCGGGGCCTTTGCGGGGGCGGAGCTGCTGCACTACAAGCCCGCCGTGCTGGCGGCAGACAACCCCACTCTGGCCGAGCTGCAGGCCCGCAACCCCGATGTCTGCGGCTGGCTGACCATTGACGGCACGAATATCGACTACCCCTTTGTGCAGGGGGCCACGAATATGGATTACATCAACCGCGATGTCACGGGGGCGTTTTCGCTGTCCGGCTCGGTCTTTCTCGACAGCCGCTGCGCCGCCGGGCTGACCGACCCCTACACGCTTATGTACGGCCACCATATGGAGAACGGCGCAATGTTCGGCGATGTGGCCGCCTTTGCGCAGGCGGATTTCTTTGCCGCCCACACGACCGGCAGCGTGAGCCTGCCCGATGCGGCCTACACCGTGGAGCTGTTCGCCTGCCTGTGTACCGATGCCTACGACAGCGCCGTCTATGACCCCCCGCGGTACCAGACCGGCGTGCAGCCGCTGCTGGACTATCTGGAGGCCAACGCCGTGCAGCAGCGCCCCTGCAGCGCCGATGCACAGGCGGGCATCCTTGCGCTGTCCACCTGCGCCGGGGCCGAGACAAACGGCCGGGTGGTGGTGTTCGGGTGGCTGCACCCTATTGAAAAAGGAGATGAAATGCAATGAGGTATGCCACAACGGCCCTGCGGTGCTGGCTGACGGCAGCGGCCCTGCTGCTGGCGCTGTGCTGCCCGCTGCCGGTTTTTGCGGCGCGCGCGGGGGCGGTGCTGCCCGTGACGGTGCACACCGAGGGCACGGCCGCTGATGCCGCCTGCGTGGTGAGCATCACGCCGCTGGACGCTGCGCCCGCCCCGGCGCAGGCATCGCTGACGATACAGGGCAGCGGCACGGCGTATTTTACCGGCTTTGCCTTTGATACGCCGGGGGACTACCGCTACACCGTCACGCAGGCGGGCAGCGGTCGGCCGCATACGGTGTACGACACCCACAGCTACACCGTGACCATCCGCGTGACGGGCCGTCCCGACGGAGGCCTGAATACGGAATTGTGGGCGGTGCGCAGCGGCGAAACCGCCAAGGCGGATAGCGTGAAGTTTACCAACCGCTATGACCCGCCCGCGGAAGAGGCGAAAACCACCGTGGCGCGGCCCGCCAAGAACACCGCCGCCCCGGCGGCACGCACGGCCAAGGGCAGCGCCGCACCCGCCCTGCCCCAGACCGGCGATGCCTTCCCCGTGGAGGCGCTGGCCGCCGCGCTCTGTGCCGGGCTTGTTGGCTTTGCCACAGCCTGGTCAAAGCACCGGTAAGCCTGCCCCGGCGGTCACAGATTGGTCATAATCTTTACAATTCGTCCCGTTTGATAAAATTCTTATCAAACGGGATTTTTTGCTGATTGTAACCGGGCCGCGGCGTGGGTATACTAAAGCCATACCAAACAAGCGGCGGCGGGCCGATGCAGGCAGCAAGCCTCATGTCCATCCCGCACCGCCGCATACCCATGACACAGGAGGTAGCGTTATGTATTATTCCAGCGGTAACTATGAAGCCTTTGCAACGCCCAAAAAGCCGGACGGCGTGGACGGCAAGTCCGCGTATCTGGTCGGCTCCGGTCTGGCAGCACTGTCTGCGGCCTGCTATCTGGTCCGCGATGCCCAGATGAAGGGCGAGCATGTCCATATTCTCGAGAAGGACCCCATCCCCGGCGGTGCCTGCGATGGCTACAAATATCAGGACATCGGCTATGTCATGCGCGGCGGCCGTGAGATGGACAACCACTTTGAGTGCATGTGGGATCTGTTCCGCTCCATCCCCTCCATCGAGGACGAGAACCACACCGTTCTGGATGAGTACTACTGGCTGAACAAGGCCGACCCCAACTACAGCCTCTGCCGCG
>OGCM01002585.1_pt1 | contig 16149 bp, 12 predicted proteins | sample 1570151 | NCBI WGS metagenome assembly OGCM01 (sample SAMEA4370582, study PRJEB24528) | human gut metagenome
TGCCAAGTTCAGAATCAATTTTCTCAAAATAGTCTTCATTTTGAAATACAATCTGATCTTCCGGCTCTTCCTGAAAAAATTCTGAGACGGTTGTGCCCAGGCACTGCAAAATGTCCATCAATGTCGCAATGGACGGGGAGGTGAGATCCCGTTCCAGCTGGGAAATAAATCCCTTGGACAGTTCACTGCGGTCTGCCAGCTCTTCCTGGGTGAGCCCCTTGGCGACGCGGAGTTCCTTAATCTTTTTGCCGATATCCATCAAAAATCCACCTTTCTGAAAGAATCATTATGGATTCCTTGTGTTGATTTAAAGTAAACATGATAAAAGCCGTCGCCAACAAAAATAAAATTAAACTCAAAGTTTAGTATTTGTTAACAAACGACCTGAAAATCATTATACAGGAAAAATACTAAAAATCAACAGTTTAAATGAAAATAATTGAAAAATGAATGTAAAATTTCAGAATGTAAAAATGAGCAAAAATGCAGATGAAGGCAGTTTTTTATGGACATGATAAATCATGAATGCTATAATAACTTAGTTTGACAATATGGCAGCTGAGAGGTATGTCATGCAATTGCATTCTTGAATTATTTATGGACATAAAGATAAGAATGAAAAGGAAATGGATATGAGAAAAAATCGAAAGAATAATTCCCATACCTATAGGAAAAGAATTTGTATTATGGCAGTTCTTCTGGCTGGCAGTCTTATGCTGGGAGGGTGTGGAGTAAAGAAAGAGAAAGCGGCAGACAACGAACTGCCGGAGATTGTCATTGGAATGGATTATTTTGAACCTTACAGTTATCAGGTGAGTAATGGTGAATATAAAGGTATTGATGTGGAACTTGCCAAGGAAGCATTTCAGAGGCTGGGATACCAGCCTAAGTTCGAGAATATAGTCTGGGAAGATAAAGACGAACTTCTGGCAGATGGAACAATCGACTGTCTGTGGAGCAGTTATTCCATGAATGGAAGAGAAGATAAATATCAGTGGGCAGGTCCGTATCTGTACAGTCGTCAGATGGTGGCTGTAAGAAAAGAGAGTGAAATCAATACGATTCAGGATCTGGAAGGAAAGAAGATTGCGGTTCAGGCGACCACAAAGGCAGAGGATCTTTTCCTTCATAAGATTGCATCAGATCTTCCGCAAATGGGGCAGGTAAACTGTTTTTCTACGACGAATGAACTTTATGCTGCACTTAGAAAAAATTATGTAGATGCAATTGCGGGACATGAGGCAATGCTGGGCAGCCTGGTGAGAGATGGAGAGGATGCATACCGTATGCTGGACGAGAGTATCTATACTTCAGAACTTGGAATTGCTTTTAAAAAAGGAACCCACGAAGAAGTAGCACAAGAGCTTACAGAAACTCTCGAAGAGATGCAAAATGAGGGCATTACAGAAAAAATAGTCAAAAAGTACGGATTGGATGCGGATGAGATCCTGCCAGGAGGAAAAAGCAAATGAGCAGACAGGTAAGAACGCAGATGCCACAGACGCAGAAAAAAGATAAGAAGAGTAAAAGCAAAGGAAAGAAATTTGATAAAAATGCATGTTTATTGATGTTTATTCTGCTTTTTTCCGGAATCCTGATTTTTCTTCTGTTGACAGCGAGTGATAATAAAAAACTGAATAGTACGTTGAATAAGACATTTGACTTTGCAAAAACCAGGATTGAAAGGTATGAGAACTATAATACGAATGACCAGGTGAAAAGTCTGGTACGCCTGATGGACAAAACAACAGAATTAAGCCGGGTCATAGCACAAGAAGACAATCTTAGTGAGGAGATGCTGGATGAATATGCAAACGAACAACGTCTGACAGGAATCCTTGTGTTGGATCAGAACCAGAAAGTGACAGAACAGACTGCAAAAGATGGAGATACTATGCTATTATGGCAAAAGCTGATTGAAAGTGATTATGTGTGTGATATTGCCAAGCATCCCCAAAAGACTTATACGACCCGCCTGAGAAATGAAGGAAAGCTCTATGATTTTGCGGCAGTGGCAAGACAGGATGCAGCAGGGATAGTGATCACATATATGCAGAAAGAGGAAGTAAGTGAGTTAAACGGAGACCTGACGATGAAATCGTTATTTGCGGATTTTCCTTTTGAAATGAATGGAAGCATAGTGCTCTGTGATGATGACAAGGTTGTCAGTACCAATAAACAGGAGCTTCTTTCGAGTTCTGTAGAAGAATCAAAGTCATTGTATAAAAATGAATTTAAGGCAGGGGGGAATGAAATTGTCTGCCTTCATTCAAAGGCCGGAAACTGGTATGGACGCAAGGAGAAGATTAAAGACTATGATGCATATATCTTTTTCCCGGAAAGCCAGGTTTACATCACACGAAATATTGTATGTGTGATTTATGTGTTACTTGTCTTACTTCTTTTCTCTCTTTATTGGGTGAGCAGGAACAGAACAGAAAAGAGAAGTATCCTTCAAGATCAGAAGAGACTTCGTGTGATCAATGCACTTGGCCATGCATATTCTTCTATTTCTCTTGTGAATATAAAAACAGAGAAAATCGAAATTGTAAAATCTTCAAGGAATATGAAGCCGGATCAGAAAGGGGATATTCTTTCCAAAGCGCACCTGGAAGAACTGATACAGCAGGTTATTACAGAGCCATTTCAGGAGAAATATCGTGAATTTATCAATATGAGTACGGTGACACAGCGTCTGGAAGAACGTGAGACGTTGAGCTTTACAGCTCAGACAGTAGAAGGAAGGTGGCTGACAATAATCATTGTGCCGCAGGGATATGATAAAACTGGGAAACTAAGTACAGTTCTGGTTGCGAACCGTGATGTAACAGAGGAAAAAGAACGAGAGATAGAGCGGGATAAGAATCTGAGAAATGCACTCGCAGCTGCGGAACATGCAAACAGGGCGAAAACAGCGTTCCTGAATAATATGTCCCACGATATCCGTACGCCGATGAATGCGATTATCGGATTTACAGCACTTGCGACAACGCATATTGGCAACACGGAACTTGTTCTGGATTATCTGAAAAAAATCCATACATCCAGTCAGCATTTGCTTAGCCTGATCAATGATGTGTTGGATATGAGCAGAATCGAGAGCGGTTCTGTTCGAATTGAATATACAACGGTACACCTGCCGGATATTTTGCATGATTTAAGAACGATTATTCAGGGATCTGTACATTCCAAACAGCAGGATCTTTATATTGATACACAGGATGTAAATCATGAAGATATCATTACCGACAAGCTGCGTCTGACACAGGTCCTTCTCAATATTTGCAGTAATGCTGTAAAATTCACACCGGTCGGCGGTATGATTAACATTCGTGTTTCGGAGAAGTCATGTAGAAGAGATGGATACATAACGGTCGTTTTCAGTGTGAAGGATAATGGAATCGGAATGTCTAGGGAGTTCCGAAAGCATGTGTTTGATTCTTTTTCAAGAGAGCATACTGTTACGGAGAATGGGATTGGAGGAACCGGTCTTGGAATGGCAATCACCAAAAACATTGTGGACATGATGGGCGGTACAATTCAGGTTGAAAGTGAAACCGGAAAAGGAACAGAATTTACAATTATGCTTGAATGCGAAACATCAGGAGAGATAGTGAAACGGGAACCTGTTCCAGAGCTAAAAGGTGCCAGAGCGCTTGTGGTGGATGATGATGCACAAACTTGTATGAGTGTGAGCAGAATGCTGCGTGAGATTGAAATGACAGCAGACTGGACAACTTCTGGAAAAGAAGCGGTACTTCGGGCAAAAGAAGCGTATGAACAGAATCAGGAATTTAAAGTGTATATCATTGACTGGCTGATGCCGGATATGAACGGAATCGAGACAGTACGCAGGATCCGTATGGTGGTTGGAGAGGAGTATCCGATTATTATCCTGACTGCCTATGACTGGTCAGATGTTGAACAGGAGGCAAGAGAGGCGGGAGTAACTGCATTTGTGTCGAAACCGTTGTTTCTTTCAGAGCTGCGGGAAGTTCTGATGAGTCAGACGCAAAGAGAACTCCTTAAGAATGAAAAACAGAAGGCTCAGGCGAAAAACCGAAAGAGTTATGCAGGTAAAAAAGTCCTTCTTGTAGAGGATAATGAGTTGAACCGCGAGATTGCAACAGCAATCATGAAAGAAATTGGTCTGGAAGTGGATACAGCAGAGGATGGCACAGATGCTGTGAATATCATGTCATCAGCAGAAGGCAGGAAATATGATCTGATTTTTATGGATATTCAGATGCCGAAGATGGATGGCTATACTGCAACCCGGGAGATACGTACGCTGAACAATCACAAATGTGCGAATATCCCAATCATTGCGATGACTGCAAATGCTTTTGAGGAAGACCGTAAAAAGGCGGTCAAGGCTGGTATGAATGGTCACATTGCCAAACCAATCAGTGCAGATGTAATTCTGGAAAATCTGGATCAGATTTTTGAATGATAAAAAAGAACAAAAACAGGTTTTGACAAATCACCTATATTTCCGTAAAATATAATTGGTTATTTATGCAAAATGGATTTTAAAATTTCTGAAAAATCAGGGAGAATGAAGAGAGATTATGATTAAGATCAAGAATTATAAAAAGGTAGAAAACCTGGAAGAAGCCTGGGAGCTGAACCAGAAGCGCACGAACCGGATTATTGGAGGTATGCTCTGGGTAAAGATGAGTGATGCTAATGTGCAGACTGCAATCGATCTGTCCGGACTTGGGCTGGATCAGATCGAAGAGACAGAAGAGGAGTTCAGGATCGGTTGCATGGTCACGCTTCGTCAGATGGAATTGCATGAAGGATTGTCTCATTATACAGAAGGCGCAGTGAAAGACGCATTTCGACATATTGTAGGAGTACAGTTCCGTAATCTTGCAACAGTCGGAGGAAGTCTGTTCGGCAGATTTGGATTCTCAGATGTGTTGACACTTCTGCTTGCATTAGATTGTGATGTGGAGCTTTACAAAGGAGGAATCATGTCCATTCAGGAGTTTGCGAAACTTAAAAGAGACAATGACATTCTGGTTCACATTATAATAAAGAAGACGCCAGTTCATATTTGTTATCAGTCTGTGAGAAATACAGTGACAGATTTCCCGACACTTAACCTGACAGCAGCAATCTTTGCTGATAAGATGCGTATTAGTATCGGTGCCAGACCGGGAAAAGCTATGTTGTTCGAAGACGCGGCTGGATTGTTGAAGGGGCTGACAAATGGAAGTGTTACAGAAGAAGTGATGCACACATTTGCCAAAGAGATAAAAGAAAAGCTTCCGACTGGAAGTAATATGCGAGGAACTGCTGAGTATCGAAGCCATCTGGCAGAGGTTATGACCGTTCGCGCACTTCGTATACTGGGAGGTGATAGAAATGCAGATTAGTATCGTACTTAATGGAAAGAAAATTCAGGAAGAGATCGAACCGGACCTGCTTCTTATAGATTTTGTAAGAAAGCATGGATGTAAAAGTGTAAAACGTGGATGTGAGACTTCAGGTTGTGGACTTTGCACAGTATTTTTAGATGACAAGCCGGTACTGTCCTGTTCTATTCTGGCAGCCAGAGTAGATGGACATAAAGTCACAACGCTCGAAGGGCTTAAGGAAGAAGCAGAAGAGTTTGGCGCATTCATTGCAGACCAGGGAGCAGAGCAGTGTGGTTTCTGTAATCCGGGCATGATTATGAATGCACTGGCATTATTCCGTGAAAATGAATTTCCGAATGAGGAAGAGATAAAAGAGTATCTGGCAGGGAATCTGTGCCGTTGTTCCGGGTATGAGGGACAGCTTCGTGGAATCCAGAATTTCCTTGTCTGGAAGAAAGAAAAAAGAGGGGAGGAAGTATCATGCAAATTGTAAATCAGCCAGTCAGAAAAAAAGATGCCATGCAGCTTGTGACCGGTCAGCCAGTATATATGGATGATATGATTCCGGAAGATTGTCTGATCGTGAAACTGCTCAGATCCCCTCATGCAAATGCGGTGGTGCAGGAGATTCAGACAGATAAGGCAATGAAAGTTCCTGGAATTGAGGCCATCTATACATGGAAGGATATCGACCAGAACGGACGAAGATTTACATGTGCAGGACAGACTTATCCAGAACCCAGTCCATATGACCGTCTGATTCTGGATCGTCATGTCAGATTTGTAGGAGATCCGGTTGCGATTGTGGCAGGAGAGACAGAAAAAGCGGTGGACAGAGCCATTTCCATGATCAAGGTACAGTACGAGGTGTTGGAACCGATCCTTGATTATCATAAAGCTTTGGATAATCCAATTCTGGTGCACCCGGAAGATAACTGGGAGGCGCTTTGTCCGGTAGGAGCAGATAATAAAAGAAATCTGTGCGCACATGAGGCGAGTGAACATGGAGATATTGATCAAGTACTGTCAGACTGTGACATTATCATCGACCAGGTATATCATACAAAAGCGTGCCAGCAGACGATGATGGAAACAATGCGTACATATTGTTCCATTGATACATATGGACGTCTGAATGTATTTAGCTCTACCCAGATTGTGTTTCACTGCAGAAGGATCATTGCAAATGCACTTCATATTCCAAAATCACAGGTACGTGTCAGCAAGCCGCGTATCGGAGGAGGTTTTGGAACAAAACAGACAGCGGTCTGTGAGGTCTATCCGGCATATGTGACCTGGATGACAAAGAAGCCGAGTAAGATTATTTTCACCCGTGAGGAATGTATGACAGCTTCTTCTCCGCGACATGAGATGGAAATGCATGTGAAACTTGGAGCTATGAAAGATGGAACTATCCGTGGAATTGATCTGTACACCATTTCTAACACAGGTGCCTATGGGGAACATGGACCGACAACAGTCGGACTGTCCGGGCACAAATCTATTCCGCTTTACGGAAAAGCAGAGGCATTCCGCTTTGTTTACGACGTGGTTTATACGAATGTTATGTCTTCTGGAGCTTATCGTGGATATGGTGCAACACAGGGACTTTTTGCCATTGAGACAGCAGTTAATGAACTGGCAGAAAAACTCCATATGGATCCGATGAAACTTCGTGAGATGAACATAGTAAAAGAAGGACAGGTCATGCCGGCATTTTACGGTGAGACAAATACAAGCTGTGCCTTGGACCGTTGTATCGCAAAGGTGAAAGAGATGAGTCACTGGGATGAGAATTATCCGGTTCGCGAACTAGGACATGGAAAAGTCCGTGCTCTTGGTATGGGACTTGCCATGCAGGGATCTTGTATCAGTGGATTAGATGTAGGCAGTGCAGCGCTGAAACTGAATGATGAAGGTTTCTACATTATGCGAATTGCAGCAGCAGACATGGGAACAGGTTGTGATACGATTCTTGCACAGATTGCAGCAGAAGTATTGGAGTGTCCGCTTGATAAAGTAATTGTATTTGGAGCAGATACGGATGCATCCCCATATGATTCCGGTTCTTATGCCTCTTCGACAACATATATTACAGGCGGTGCTGTTGTAAAAGCCTGTGAGAAATTAATCGATAAGATGGAGCTGATCGCTGCTGGATTGATGAATTGTTCGAAAGAAGAAGTACAGTTTGAAGGAAATATGGTCAAACGGCTTGGAACAGATCAGTCAGTCAGCGTTGAAGAAATTGCAACCAAATCGCAGCTCTTTAATGATGAAAGTGCAGAAGTTACAGCCATGCATACATCACCGGTATCACCACCGCCGTACATGGTCGGCATGGTTGAGATCGAGCTGGACAAACTGACCGGCAAAGTGGATATTCTGGATTACAAGGCGGTTGTGGACTGTGGTATCCCAATCAATCCTGCGCTTGCGAGAATCCAGACCGAAGGCGGGCTGGTACAGGGAATCGGTCATACCTTAATGGAAAATGTGACCTATAACCGGATCGGCAGACCAATGGAGTGTAATTTCGCCCAGTATAAGCTCCCGACCAGACTGGATATGGGAAAACTGCAGGTAGAATTTGAACACAGCTATGAACCGACCGGACCGTTCGGCGCCAAGTCCATCGGTGAGATTGTAATCAACACACCGGCACCTGCTATTGCGCATGCCATTTATCGTGCAACGGGAGTATGGCACAGAGAACTGCCAATCACTCCGGAACAGATTGCACTTGGTAAAAATGATTGATTTTTTACCTGATGTTTAGTAGAATTAATCCTAGCACAGGGAGGTAAGAAAAGTGGCAGAAATGACGAGAGTAGCCCTGGATGCCATGGGAGGAGACAATGCTCCTGTAGAAATGGTAAAAGGTGCTGTGGATGCAGTAAATAAAGAACAGAATGTTACCGTGCTCTTAGTTGGTATAGAAGAGATTGTCCGGGAAGAGCTTGGTAAGTATTCTTATGATAAAGAACGAATTCAGGTGGTTGGTGCAACCGAAGTTATCGAGACGGCAGAACCCCCGGTGAATGCAATCCGCAAGAAGAAAGATTCATCCATCGTAGTCGGAATGAAGCTGGTAAAGAAGGGCGAAGCAGATGCATTTGTATCAGCAGGAAGCTCCGGGGCGATACTGGTCGGAGGGCAGACGCTGGTAGGACGTATCAAAGGTATTGAACGTCCGCCGCTTGCACCGTTGATCCCAACCGCGAAGGGTGTATCCCTGCTGATTGACTGCGGAGCCAATGTAGATGCAAGACCGTCTCATCTGGTGCAGTTTGCCAAGATGGGTTCGATTTATATGGAACATGTGGTAGGTGTAGAGAACCCTAAGGTAGCGATTGTGAATATCGGTGCAGAAGAAGAAAAGGGCAATGCGTTAGTTAAAGAGACATTCCCGCTTCTCAAGGAACAGACCGATATTAATTTTACCGGAAGTATCGAAGCAAGAAATATCCCTTACGGGGATGCAGATGTAATCGTATCAGAAGCATTTGCCGGTAATATTATCCTGAAGCTTTACGAAGGACTTGGGGCAGTGCTTGTAAGTAAGATCAAGGACGGTATGATGACATCGACAAGAAGTAAACTCGGTGCCCTGCTCGTGAAGCCGGCACTGAAGGAGACGCTGAAGGCATTTGATGCGACAGAATACGGCGGAGCACCGCTTCTGGGACTTCGTGGTCTGGTGGTTAAGACACATGGAAGTGCAAAGGCGAAGGAAGTATGTAATTCCATTATTCAGTGTATTACATTTAAGGAACAAAAAATCAATGACAAGATTATGGAATGTATTCAAACGGAAAGCCGTTCCGATGAATAGATTAATTACAAGAAAGGAGTAAAAGAACTATGGAATTTGAAAAATTACGTGAAATTATTGCGGATGTAATGAACATTGATGAGAAGGAGATTAAAGAAGATTCTTCTTTTGAAAACGATCTGGGTGCGGACTCGCTGGATGTATTTCAGATTATCATGGGCATTGAAGACGCTTTTGATATTGAGATCGATAATGATGAAGCAGAGAAGATTGTTACAGTAGGCGATGCTGTAGAACAGATTAAGAATGCTACAAATTAGGGAAAGTCGGAAAAAGCCCATTTGCGGGCTTTTTCTGTTTGGAGTGAGATTATGAGAAAAAAACTTGGATTATTGGAGGAACGTATTGGGTATCATTTTGATGAGTTTCATTTGTTAAAGAATGCCATGACACACAGTTCCTATGTAAATGAAAAACATCTGCCAAAATATGAATGTAATGAACGTCTGGAATTTTTAGGAGATGCTGTATTAGAGATCGTATCCAGCGATTTCTTATTTCACGAGCATACAGAGATGCCGGAGGGACAATTAACGAAGCTCCGTGCAGCTATGGTGTGCGAAAAGAGCCTGGCGTATTGTGCGAAACAGATCGATCTGGGAGAGTATCTGTTACTTGGCAAGGGCGAGGATGCAACCGGAGGAAGAAAGAGAGATTCTGTAACATCCGATGCATTGGAAGCATTGATCGGGGCAGTGTACCTCGATGGTGGTTTTGCTAATGCAAAAGAGTTCATCCACAAATTTGTGCTTAACGACATGGAGAATAAAAAGCTCTTTTATGATAGCAAGACTATCCTGCAGGAGATTGTACAGGCAAAGTATTCGGAAAGTATGACGTATCATTTGTTAGGTGAGGAAGGACCGGATCACAATAAGTCCTTCAAAGTGTCTGTATTTATCGGCAAGAAAGAATACGGAATCGGTTGCGGCCGTACAAAGAAAGCGGCAGAGCAGGATGCGGCATACAAGACAATTCTGATGCTGCGTGAAATGGATAAAGAGTAGGTGTTGTATGTATTTAAAAAGCATTGAAGTACAGGGCTTCAAATCGTTTGCAAATAAAATCGTATTTGATTTTCATAACGGTATTACAGGCATCGTAGGTCCGAATGGAAGTGGTAAGAGTAATGTTGCCGATGCCGTGCGATGGGTTCTTGGCGAACAGAGAGTTAAGCAGCTTCGAGGCGGTAGCATGCAGGACGTTATCTTTTCCGGAACAGAGAACCGCAAGCCGTTAAGTTACGCTTATGTGGCAATTACGTTGGATAATTCTGATCATCAGCTCGCGGTCGATTACGAGGAAGTGACTGTAGCGAGAAAGTTGTATCGTTCCGGTGAGAGCGAATATCTGATCAATGGTCATTCCTGCCGTTTGAAGGATGTGAATGAGCTTTTTTATGATACCGGTATCGGTAAAGAGGGATATTCGATCATCGGCCAGGGACAGATCGACCGTATCTTAAGCGGTAAGCCGGAAGAACGAAGAGAACTCTTTGATGAAGCAGCGGGTATTGTGAAGTTCAAACGCCGTAAGAATATGTCATTGAAGAAGCTGGAAGATGAGAGGCAGAATCTGGTCCGGGTCAATGATATTCTGAGTGAGCTTGAGAAGCAGTGGGAACCTCTGAAAAAACAGTCAGAGACAGCGAGAGAATATCTGAAAAAGAAGGAGTCTTTGAAGACCTTTGATATCAATATGTTCCTTCTGGAAAGCGAACGCCTGAAAGAGCAGATTCGTGATATGGAGAATAAGATTCAGACTGCTAAGGGTGAACTTGAGAAGGATACTGCGGACTATGACAATATGAAGACCGAATACGAGGCTGTTGAGGAAGAGATGGAACAGATTGATGAGTCCATTGAAAGTTATAAGTCCAAGAAGAATGAGACAAGCCTTTTGAAACAGAATCTGGAGAATCAGATCGCTTTGTTAAAGGAGCAGATCAACAGTGCACAGATGAGCGATGAACATTTCGCTCAGCGTTCTAATGCAATCCGCGAGGAGATAGAGAGCAGACAGGCTCAGAAACAGGATCTGCAGGAAGAGGAAAGAGGACTGCAGGAACAGTTATCTGAGCAGCAGAAAAAGGAAACGGAATCGAAAGTAAAGCTTGCCGCATTACAGAGCCAGATTGGTAAGCTTGGTGATGATATTGAAACCTGGAAAAATGATATGATCGAGCTGCTCAACAACCGTGCTTCTACACAGGCGAAGGGGCAGCGCTATGATACGATGCTGGAGCAGATTCAGGTGCGTAAGGCAGAGATCCAGAGCAGACTGCTGACTTCTCAGAGCGAGGCAGGCTCTGTACAGGAGAATCTGCAGTCTTATGAGCAGGAGCTGAAAGAGATTTCGGATAAGATCATTGAACTGACAGAATCCAATCAGGCGAATGAAGATGAGATCGCAGAGATCCAGAAGGAAATGCAGGGCAAATCCGAAGAACTGCGTAATAGACAGACTTCATATCACAGGGACAGATCCAGACTGGAATCTCTGCGCAATATCACAGAACGCTATGACGGATATGGTAATAGTATCCGTAAGGTTATGGAGTGCCGCAACAGAGAACCGGGTCTTCTTGGTGTCGTAGCGGATATCGTAAAGGTAGAAAAGGCTTACGAAGCGGCGATCGAGACAGCCCTTGGCGGTAGTATCCAGAATATTGTTACAGATAATGAAGACACCGCTAAACGAATGATCGGATTTCTGAAAAAGAATAAATATGGACGTGCGACATTTCTGCCATTGACCAGCGTGTCAGCAAGAAGCGGTCTGAACCGTCCGGAGGTATTAAAAGAAACTGGTGTCATCGGACTTGCAGATACGTTGGTAAAGGTAGATCCAAAGTACCGGGAGCTTGCAGCAAGCCTTCTTGGAAGAACAGTGGTTGTAGATAATATTGACCGTGGGATTGCGATTGCAAGAAAGTATAAGCAGTCCCTGCGTCTGGTCACACTGGAAGGAGATCTGTTGAATCCGGGCGGATCTATGACTGGTGGAGCATTTCGTAATTCCAGTAATCTGCTAAGCCGCAGGCGTGAGATTGAAGATCTTGAGAAACGTGTAGCACACTGGAAAGAAGGCATGGAGCTGCTGGAACTGGAGACGGAAGCACTCCGCGCCAGAAGAACTGCCTGTTATACGGCTATGGATGAAGTACAGAAAGAATTGCAGGAAGCTTATGTTGTCCAGAATACAGCTAAGATGAATGTGGATCAGGCATCCAAACGGATTTCGGCGGCATTGCAGGCAGCCAAGCAGGCAAAGGATGAGACGGCGGAACTGAATCAGCAGATTGCAGATATCGGAGATAATCAGGGAGCTATTGCACAGGAGTTAAAAGATTCTGAACAGATGGAGCAGGAGATTAACCGCAAGGCTTCTGAGGGGCAGAAAGCACTAGAAGAACTTCGCAAACAGGAGAGCAGCAAACAGAAGGAGACAGAGAGTCTTCATATTGCCACTGCCGGTCTGGAACAGCAGTTAGCCTTTATCAGAGAGAATACTGCACGTATAGAAGAAGAACTGGTCAAATTTAAGGAAGAACAGGAAAGTCTGGTGAATAATCAGGATCATGCATCACAGGAGATACGTGAGAAAGAGAAAAAGATTCAGGATATCAGACTCACCATTGAAGATTCCAAAGATCTTTTCGCTGAGATTGAAGCAGAGATTGAGAAATCAGTTCATGAACGCGAAGAATTGAACAGACGTCACAAGTCTTTTCTAAAGAAACGCGAGGATCTGTCCGGACGTATGTCAGCTCTGGATAAAGAAATTTTCCGTCTGGAAAGCCGTAAGGAAAGTTATGAAGAGGCTGCTGTCAAGCAGATCAATTATATGTGGGAAGACTATTAGCTCACTTATAGCCATGCTCTGGAACTGCGCAACGAGAATCTGACAGATCTGGCGATGATGAAGAAAGAGATTCAGACACTGAAAAGTGAGATCAAAGCACTGGGACCGGTGAATGTCAATGCTATTGAAGATTTCAAGAATTTGTCCGAGCGATATGATTTTTTGAAAGGTCAGCATGATGATCTGGTGGAAGCAGAAGCAACACTGGTGAAGATTATTGATGAATTGGATGAGGCGATGCGCAGACAGTTTACCGAGCAGTTTGCACGGATTGCCAAGGAGTTTGATCTTGTATTTAAAGAACTTTTTGGCGGCGGCAAGGGCACGCTGGAACTGATGGAGGATGAGGATATTTTGGAAGCGGGTATCCGTATCATTGCGCAGCCACCGGGCAAGAAACTGCAGAATATGATGCAGCTTTCCGGTGGGGAAAAGGCACTGACGGCAATCTCGTTGTTATTTGCTATTCAGAACCTGAAACCATCACCGTTCTGTCTGTTGGATGAGATTGAGGCTGCACTGGATGATTCTAATGTCACCAGATACGCCCGGTATCTCCACAAGCTGACAGAGCATACACAGTTTATTGTAATTACCCACAGACGAGGTACGATGACAGCGGCAGACCGTCTGTATGGAATTACCATGCAGGAAAAAGGTGTGTCCACACTGGTATCCGTAAGTCTGCTGGAGGATGAATTAGATAAGTAATTGACAGGAGGAAAGTATGTCAGAAGAAAAAGGTTTTTTTGGACGTCTGGTAGAAGGACTTAATAAGACCAGAGATAAGATCGTATCCGGAATGGACAGCGTATTTGGCGGGTTCTCTTCCATTGACGATGATTTTTATGAAGAGCTGGAAGAGGTTATGATCATGGGAGACCTTGGCGTGACAGCGACCTATGATATTCTGGATGATCTGAAAGAAAAGGTTAAAGAACGTCATATCAAGAATCCGGCAGACTGCCGTGAACTGCTGATCGAAAGCATCAGAGATCAGATGAGCGTAGGCGCGGTAGAATATGAATTTGAGGAAATGAATCCGGTAATTATGGTAGTCGGAGTTAACGGTGTCGGAAAGACGACTACGATCGGTAAGTTGGCAGGACAGTATCATGCACAGGGTAAGCGTGTTATCGTGGCTGCTGCAGATACTTTTCGTGCTGCTGCAGGTGAGCAGTTAAAGGAATGGGCAGACCGCGCACATGCAGAACTGATCGGAGGACAGGAAGGCTCTGATCCGGCTGCAGTTGTATATGATGCGGTAGCGGCAGCCAAAGCGAGACATGCGGATATCCTGCTGTGCGATACTGCCGGAAGACTGCACAATAAAAAGAATCTGATGGAAGAGCTGCGTAAGATGAACCGTATCATCGACCGTGAATATCCGGAAGCATGCCGCGAGACGCTGGTTGTACTGGATGCGACGACTGGTCAGAATGCGTTGCAGCAGGCAAAAGAATTTAAAGAAGTTGCAGACATTACCGGTATCATTCTTACCAAGATGGACGGAACAGCTAAGGGAGGTATCGCTGTAGCGGTACAGGCTGAGCTTGGTATTCCGGTCAAATATATCGGTGTAGGCGAGAAGATGGAAGATCTGCAGAGATTTGACCCGGATCAGTTTGTAAAAGCATTGTTTACCCCGGAAGAGGAAGATGGTGAAAAGGAATAGACATTTAAAATAATAAGATACAGAACAGATGGCGGAACAGACATACGAACGAGGAGGAAACTATGCTGACATTAGAGAAGTTTGAAGAGGCCAGTGAGGTGGTCAAAAAGGTAACCAATCCTACCAAGCTGTTATACAGTGAATATCTGAGTGAACAGACCGGAGGCAAGATTTATTTGAAGCCGGAAAATATGCAGTTTACAGGTGCATACAAGGTGCGTGGTGCTTACTATAAGATCAGTACCCTGACAGAAGAAGAGAGAAACCGCGGACTGATCACGGCATCTGCAGGAAACCATGCGCAGGGCGTGGCATATGCAGCACAGAAATTCGGCTGCAAGGCAATCGTGGTAATGCCGACAGTCACACCACTGATCAAGGTTAACCGTACCAAGAGCTATGGCGCAGAGGTCATTTTGCATGGAGATGTATACGATGATGCGTGTGCATATGCTATGAAGCTTGCCGAAGAAGAAGGATACACCTTTGTACATCCATTTAATGATCTGGATGTGGCTACCGGACAGGGATCCATTACCATGGAGATTATTCAGGAACTTCCGACTGTTGATTATATTCTGGCACCAATCGGTGGCGGCGGTCTGATCACAGGTGTATCTACGCTTGCTAAGATGCTGAATCCGAAGATTAAAGTGATTGGTGTGGAGCCTGCAAATGCAGCCAGCATGACAGCAGCGTTAAAAGCCGGAGAACCTGTAGAACTTGACAGTGCAGACACTATTGCAGACGGTACTGCTGTTAAGAAAGTTGGCGATAAGAATCTGCCGTATGTACAGGAGAATGTAGATGATATTCTGTTGGTGGAAGATCATGAACTGGTAACCGCTTTCCTTGATATGGTAGAAAACCATAAGATGGTTGTAGAGAACTCCGGACTCTTAAGTGTGGCAGCGTTGAAACAGTTAGATCTGAAGGGTAAGAAAGCAGTTGCGATCCTCAGTGGTGGTAATATGGATGTGATCACAATGTCCTCTATTGTACAGCTTGGACTGATCCAGAGAGACCGTATCTTCTCTGTAGCAGTACAGCTTCCGGATAAGCCAGGTGAGCTTGCCAGGGTAGCATCTATCATTGCAGCAGCAAAAGGTAATGTAATCAAGCTGGAGCATAATCAGTTCGTATCTACCAACCGCCATGCGGCAGTAGAGCTTCGGATTACGATGGAAGCATTTGGAACCGGGCACAAGAAAGAAATACTTGCGGCATTGGAAAAAGAAGGCCTGAAACCGCACGAGATTGATGCGACATTATAGGATAACAACTTAACATATCTGTATTAGTGAATATAGTATGGTAAAAGTGGCAGTACAGAGAATAATCTGTGCTGCCGTTTTGTTTATCTCAGTCGAGAAGACTCCCACCTCTTCAGGTGGTGAGTAATAGCAAAT
>OGCM01002626.1_pt1 | contig 15844 bp, 12 predicted proteins | sample 1570151 | NCBI WGS metagenome assembly OGCM01 (sample SAMEA4370582, study PRJEB24528) | human gut metagenome
CTCGCTTGTTCTGCCTTGTCACATCCTTGACACCTCCGTTCGTAGTATGATGAAATATGTATGACTATCGTTATTTTTCTTTATAAAGATGGCCTGCCATGCTACAATAGCCGCATCTACGGCCACCGGACAACAGGAAAGGAGTATCTCATGGCCAAAACTGCCGACACCATTGCCATCTATTCCCGCAAATCCCGCTACACCGGCAAGGGCGAAAGTATCGGAAATCAGATCGACCTCTGCCGCGAATATATCCGCACTCACTACGGCGATGCCGCCGCGGAACATGCCGTTGTCTTTGAGGACGAGGGCTTTTCCGGCGGCAACCTGAACCGCCCGGATTTCAAAAAGATGATGACTGCGGCCAAGGACCGGAAATTCAAGGCCATTGTGGTCTACCGTCTGGACCGCATCAGCCGCAACATCAGCGACTTTTCCAGCCTGATTGAAGAACTGGGACGGCTGGGCATCGACTTTGTGTCCATCCGTGAAAGTTTTGACACGTCCAGCCCCATGGGCCGCGCGATGATGTACATCGCATCGGTGTTCAGTCAGCTGGAACGCGAGACCATCGCAGAGCGCATCCGGGACAATATGCACGAGCTGGCAAAGACCGGGCGCTGGCTGGGCGGCACCACCCCCACCGGCTACGCCTCCGAAAGCGTCAAGAGCATCACAGTGGACGGCAAGACAAAAAAGGCCTGCAAGCTCAAGCTGCTGCCGGATGAAGCAGAGATCATCTACAAAATTTTCGACCTCTACGAGCAGTACGATTCTCTGACCATGACCGAGACCGAGCTGCTGCGGCAGGGCATCAAAACAAAAACCGGGCGTTCGTTCACCCGGTTTTCCATCAAGTCGATTTTGCAGAATCCTGTCTACCTGATTGCAGACAGGGACGCCTATCAGTATTTTGTGGACAATGAAGCAGAACTGTTCGCCCCGGAGTCCGATTTCGACGGTGTGCGCGGCGTGCTGGCCTACAACCGCAGCAACCAGGAAAAAGGCCGTGCCACCGTCTACAATCCCATCAGCGAATGGATCGTTTCGGTGGGCGAACACCCCGGCATCATCTCCTCGAACCGGTGGATTCGGGTGCAGGAGTCGCTGGAACGGAACAAATCCAAATCCTACCACAAGTCCCGCGGCAACGAGGCCCTGCTCACCGGTCTGCTGTGGTGCTCCTGCGGCAGCCGGATGTACCCGAAGGTCACCGGGCGCAAAACTGCCGACGGGCAGGTTGTCTTTCCTTATATGTGCAAGCTGAAGGAGCGCAGCCGGAGAGAGTTATGTAATGTCCGGAATGCCAACGGCAATTTGCTGGATGCTGCCATCTGCGAACAGGTCAAGCACCTTGCCGACCATTCCAGCGACTTTATGAAGCAGTTGGAAAAGGCAAAGTCCGCCCACGCAGGCAACCGCTCCGAGTTTGAGACCAAGCTTTCTGCCCTGCGCAAAGAGCAGGCCGAGACGCAGCGGAAGATCACCGCCCTCATCGACTCCCTTGCCGATTTCGGCGACAGTACCGCCGCAGTCCACCTGAAAAAGCGCATTGAGGAACTGAACGGTCAGGATGCCGCCCTGAGCTCCCATATCCGGGAGCTGGAAAGCCTTACGGACGAAGGCGTTCTGGCAGGGATGGAATTTGACCTGATGCGTCAACTGCTGACCGTGTTCCACGACAACATCGACGACATGACCGTGACCCAGAAGCGTGCTGCCATCCGCACGGTGGTGCGCAAGGTGGTATGGGACGGCAAGGTGGCGCATGTGGTGCTCTTCGGTTCACCGGAGGATGAAATCGACTGGACCACCTTCCCGGTAGACCCGGAAGAGGACGAGAATGACCCCGGGGGCGGTGGAGATGGTTCCGATTCTCCGTCCGGCGTTCGCTCGGGTGAGGATAGCAAACGAGATCCGGATGCAGTTCCGGCGGGAGCGCAAGAGCGGCAGCACCGTTTCCCTGCAAGAAACACTGGAAGCGGATGGGGAGTCTGCCCTGACGCTGGCGGATGTGCTGCAGGACAGCTTTTGCATGGAGGAATGCTGTGAGAAGAAGGCAGACCTGCTCCGGGTGCGGCAGCTGCTGGAAACGCTGCCTGCGCGGGAGCGGCAGATCCTGCTGCTGCGGTACGGGCTGGCCGGGCAGCCGCCCCTGACCCAGCTGGAAACGGCACAGCTGCTGGGCATCAGCCGCAGCTATGTGTCCCGTCTGGAAAGCCACGCGCTGTGCCAGCTGCGCCAGCATTGGGACAAAAAACCGGCGCAGGAGTGAAACATTTCTCCTGTGCCGGTCTCGGAATCCTTATTCGGTCAGCGCGCTTGCCTGGATCTCGTCCAGCTGCTCAAAGGTGTACAGCCGGTTCAGCGCCTCGACCAGCTCCTTTTTGGAAAGGCGCGGCGGCAGGCCCAGTGCATTCAACAGCTTTGCCTTGCGCTCTGCGCTGCCCGGCTTGCCGGAGAGCCCCCATTCGTACAGGTCCGTGTAGGTGATCTGCCGACCTTCCGGGCGGGCAGGCGCTGCGCCTGCCTCAGCCCCGAGGGCATCCCGCAGAGCCTGCAGAACGATGGCATCCTCCACACCTTCCACCCCCAGCAAACCTTCCTTGCCGGGCTGCTCCTTGCGCTTTTCCTTGCCATGAATGGCGGGCACATAGGCCTGCACCACGTTCTTTTCGCCCACCAGATTCGTGATGTAGTTCCGGATGCGGAAGCCCGCCGCATCCGAATCCGTCAGCAGGATCAGCCCGTTTTTCTGCGCCAGCGCTTTGAACAGCTGCTGGCGCTTTTTGTCTTTGTAAATGCCAAATCCATCCGTCAGCAGGATCATGGCATCGGTCAGGTGCGCAAGGCGGGCGGCATCGTATTTGCCCTCCACGATCAGCACCCGGCCAGTATGGATCATTTCATTCTGCATCATCGTCCACTCCCTGCCATGGCCAGCCGGCACAGCGCCGTTTCCAGCAAGATCTGCTCTTCCACCGGCTGGCTCTTCAGGTTCTGGTCCAGCTCCAACAGCACCTGCAGGCAGGCTTCGATCTGCCCCAGCGTATAGTGCGACGCCGTTTCGGCCGAGCGCTTGAGCCGGTAATCGCTGCCCTTGTAGCCAAAGTCCTTGAACACCGTACTGTAGTTCTTTTTGCGGGCCGCGCCCAACTTGACCCGGTACAGATCCACATAGCTGCCGATCATGGCCGCCGTGATGGCAATGGGCTCCTGCTGCAGGCGCAGAAGGGTCTGCAATTTCTTGCAGGCACCAGTGGCGTTTTTGGCGGTGATCATGCGGATCATCTCAAACACATCGGCTTCCAGGCTCACGGTGCCCATATCGGCCACCATGGCAGCGGTCACGGTCTGGTAGCCGGACAGCGCACAGAGCTTGTCCACCTCGTTTTCCAGCAAAAATGGATCCTCGCCGCAGCGTTCCAGCAACGCAGCAGCCGCGCCGTCCGGCAGTGAGGTTCCCTGTGCCTTTGCCCGGTCGATCATCATGGCCTTGAGCTCAAAGGGACGGGGTTTGGCCAGCTCTTCAACGTAGCCGATGGCCTTGCACTGGGCAATGAGTTTCTGGGCCGATTTCCCGGCCTTGAGCTTGTTGCGCTCCAATGGGAACACACTGCCCAGCACCACCACCGCATTTTCCAGGCTGGCCAGCGTACTGCACAGCTCGTCCAGATCCTTTGCGCCGTATGCGCCCGGGTCCACCTCCGGCAGCACCACCACGCGGCGGGTGCCAAAAAAAGAGATGGTGCCCGCCGCCATGATCAGTCCTTCGATTTCCGGAGCCGCACCGTCCAGAACGGTTGCGTCCTCGTCACTGTCTGCCGAGAGGATGCGGACAGCCGCGTTCACCGCCTGCCGCACCAGATACCGCTCTGTGGAATAAAAATAGTACACCGGGCAGCCTTTGTCGGCCAGCTGCCGGAGTTTTGCCTCGGTCGCCAAACCCGCGGCCCCCTTTCGGATGAATTGTTATAATACCCATATAGTGTACCACACTCCGGCCGGATTGCAAAGCATCACTCTGCCCACCAGCCGCCGGAAGGGCGCAGGCTGAGGGAAGCATATACCGCTTCCCCGCCCTGCATCCATTGGTAATGATCACTCCGGCTCAGCAGCTGTTCCCACTGCACGGCCTCCGGCTTTGCCGGAGATGCCAGCAGCCACTGCACCCGGACCGGTTCGGCCAGCGTCACCGTTCCGCTCACGGTCACGAACTGCTGTTCCCCGATGGTCAGCCGCACAAGGCAGCCGGACCGGGTACGCAGGGTCTCCACCGCTGCGGTCTGCGTCTGCCGGGTGACGGCGCTTCCCACCGGCTGCACTGCCACTCGGCACATCGTCCGGGCAGGCAGCGTGCAGGCATTTTCCGGGTCCAGACGCAGATCTGCCAGCAGTTCCACCGTGGTCACGCCCCGGCGGGCCAGCTGGTTTTCCACCGCCCGCTGAGTGGATGCCCCGCCCCGGAACAGCACCACGGCTGTGTGATTCTGGCTGACCACCACCGCCGGGCTGTTGGCACTGCCCACAAGGTCGACGTGCACCACATCCCGGCACAGGGCATTGCCTGCGCCAATGGCAAGGGCTGCCGTCAGCAGAAGGCCCGGCACAGCCACCCGCAGCCGTACCTTCCAGAGATGTGCCAGCCCGCACAGAGCCATCAGCAGCAGACAGACAAGGGCTGCATAGTTTGTGTCAAAATACAGCCCCGCACCAGGCTTGGCGCTGACCCACACGGCCCAGCGATTCAGCAGGCCGGTCAGAAATTCCACCGCTTTGCCAATCATCGTATATAACGGCCCGGCTGCCGGGACCAGCCCCGCAAAGGCAGTACCAAGGCCCAGAAGCATCATGGGTTTGACCATCCAAAGCACTGCTGCGCCGGACAGCACTGCATAAATGCTGACGCTGAGGCCCCGCAGCACCAGAACCGGAAAGGCAGCCGCCGAAGCACAGGCCCCGATGCACACCGTCTCGGTCAGGCTGCTGCGGACATGTCGCAGGATGCGCTGCAATACAGAGGGCTTTTTCTTCCGGGTCGCGTGCGCTGCAAAGAGTGCATGCAGGTGACGGGAAAGCTCCGCACCGGCCAGTGTACCCAACACAGCGGCAAACGACAGCTCAAAGCCGATATCACACACGGCATAGCTGTTGCGGGCGGTCATCAGGATGCCCGCCGCCGCCAGTGAGGTGAGGGCGTCCGATGCGCCATAGACCCACACACCCAGTGCGCTGACCCATACCGCCACAGCCGCCCGGCAGACAGAAGGCGTAAAACCGGTGACCCCTGCCAGCAGCAGCGCCAGGAAGGCCGTAAACAGCGCCTTGACCCGGCGGCTGCGATAACTGCGCTCCCGCCTGCGTCGGCCGAACACCGACCCGAACACGTTCCCGCACAGAATGGAGACGTGCATCCCGCTGACCACCAGCACATGGGAGAGTCCCGCGCCCCGGTAGGCGCTGCGCAGGGCGGAAGAAAGATGGTTCCGGTCGCCCACCGTCATGGCGGCCAGAACCCCGCCGGCATCCTCGTTCATCTCACCGCGCAGGCTGGTACTGAGCCGCTTTTGCAGGCGGCCGGTGCGCGCCCGGAAGCTGCTGCTTTTGCCCAGCCGGGCAAAAGCCTGCGGCTCCCTTGCCCACAGTACAACGCCGTCGGCAAAGAGGGTTGTACGGTCGGCAGGCTCCGGCGCTTCCAGTGCAAAGCGCCCCTCCACCCGCTCCCCGGCTTCACAGACCGGCAGGGTATCGCATTCCACCCGGAACTCTGCCGCCCGGCCGTTGACCCGTTCCACCCGCAGCACCGCAACCATGATACCCGGATAATAGGATACCGACACCGATTCCACTTCTGCCGTCAATGCTACCGTCTGCCCGGCGTATTTTTCCAGCGTTTGTTCCAGACGGGCATTGGTATGTCTCGCGGCAGCCAGCCCGGCCGCCGCACCCAGCAGCAGGCAGAGCAATGCTTTGCGGATGCGGTCCGGGATGCACAACAGCAGGCAGACGGCTACAAAAAATGCCGCAAACGGCACAAAAAGTTCCGTTTGCGGCAAAAAAGCGCATACTAACGCAACACCCAGCATTCCGGCGCAGAATACGCAGAGCGGGCGTCGCATGGCGGCTTAGTGGAAGAACAGGGGCAGCGGCTCCAGGAAGATGATATCCTTGCGCTCTGCTGCGTCACCCTCGGCCAGAACAGCAGCCTGGCCCACGATGGTGCACTGGGTCTGCTCGGCCAGTGCATCCAGAGCTTTCAGCGAACCACCGGTGGAGATCACGTCGTCCACCACCAGCACCCGTTTGCCGCTCATCTTATCCAGCTCCTTGCGGTCGATGACCAGCTTCTGCTTGCCGGCAGTGGTAATGGACTGATCCTCCACCACCACAGGATCGGGCATATAGAGCTTGACGCCCTTACGAGCGCAGACGTAGGGCTTACCGCTCTGGCGGCTCATCTCGTGGGCCAGGGGGATGCCCTTAGCCTCTGCCGTCAGCAGGATATCAAACTCCGGGCACTTCTTCAGCAGCTCGGCAGCAGCAGCCACGGTCAGCTCGGCATCACCCAGCATGATGAAAGCGGCAATATCCATGTGATCGTTGACCTTGCAGATGGTCAGCTCACGGGTCAGGCCTGCAACGTGCAGGGTATAAGTTTCAGCCATAATCAAAATCTCCCTTTCGTATCGGAATCAGACAGGCAGTTTTTCGCCGCCCAGAACATGGAAATGCAGATGCTTCACGGTCTGGCCGGCATCCTCACCCACATTGGAGATGATGCGGTAGCCATTTTCCAGCCCCTGCTCCTTGGCCAGCTTTGCGATGACGGCAAAAATGTGGCCCAGCAGGGCACCATCCTCCTCCGTCAGCATAGCGGCAGAAGCAATGTGCTTTTTAGGCACCACCAAAAAGTGCACCTTGGCCTGGGGGTTGATGTCGTAAAACGCCACCACCTGCTCATCCTCGTACAGCTTTTTGGAGGGGATCTTGCCCTCTGCGATCATGCAAAACAGACAATCTTCCATGGGGAACACTCCTTCCTGCTTCTACATAAACGTCCTAGCCCTCTCCGCCACGGCGTGAGCCTTGAGAGGGCTAGCTCGTTTTATTTTTTAGCCCAGGGCCTTCTTGACGATGGCACCCACAGCAGCCAGTGCCTCGTCGATCTTGGTCTCGTCCTTCAGGCCAGCCATTGCAAAGTCCGGCTTGCCGCCGCCCTTGCCGCCGGCGATAGCAGCCAGTTCCTTCACCAGCACACCGGCCTTCAGGCCCTTTTCCTGTGCCAGCTTGTTGACGGTGACAGCCATGGTGATCTTATCCTCGGCCTTGCCCACCAGCACAGCCACCACAGGGTTCACGGCCTTGTCACGGATGCTGTCGCACATACCACGGAGGGTGTCGCCAGTGGTACCGGTAAAGTATGCAGAGGCGATCTTCACGCCGTCTGCTTCCTCGGCATTATCGAACAGGCTGTCCACCTTGGATGCGGCGATCTTTGCCTTGAGCTCTTCCAGCTCCTTGCTCATAGCCTTGTTCTCAGCCATGACAGCCTCGGCGCGGACAGGCAGTGCGGTGACATTGTTAGCCTTCAGGGTATTGGCCACATTGTGCAGCATAGCCTCCTGCATGTTGGCGCGGATCAGCAGGTTGCGGCCGGTGACAGCCTCAATGCGGCGGATGCCGGCGGCCACGGAGCTCTCGCTCACGATCTTGAAGCCGCCGATCTGGGCAGTGTTCTTGACATGGGTGCCGCCGCAGAACTCGGTGGACCAGCCCTCAATGTCCACCACACGGACCACCTTGCCATACTTTTCGCCAAACAGGGCCATCGCACCCAGCTTCTTGGCCTCCTCCACAGGCATCTCCTTCACGGTGACGTCCATGGACTCGAAGATCTTGTCGTTGACGATCTTCTGCACACGGGCCAGCTCTTCAGGGGTCACGGCACTGAAGTGGGTGAAGTCGAAGTGAGTGATGGAGGCATCCTGGTAGGAACCAGCCTGGTGCACATGGTCGCCCAGCACCTCGCGCAGGGCAGCCTGCAGCAGATGGGTGGCGGTGTGGTTGCGGGCAATGGCCATGCGGTATTCCTTATCGACCTTTGCGGTCAGGTGGTCACCCACCTTCACGATGCCGCTTTCCAGCACACAGGTGTGGACGTAGTAGCCCTTGGGGGTCTTTTTCACGTCCAGCACGCGCAGGCTGCAGTCGGCACTGGTCAACACGCCGTGGTCAGCGGCCTGGCCGCCCATCTCGGCGTAGAACGGGGTCTTGTCCAGCACCACCAGCACGCCTTCCTTGGCCTGCTCGTCGGTAGCAATGGCGTCGGTCAGGGTCTCCTCGTCGCTCAGGGCAACCACCACGCTGTTGTCGTTCAGGGTATCGTAGCCGGTGAACACGGTGGGCTCGGCGGTCAGGCCGCCGAACAGATCCTCGCTCCAGCCGGAAATGTTCTTCTTCAGACGCTCGGCACGGGCGCGCTCCTTCTGCTTCTTCATCTCAGCATGGAAGCCTTCCTCGTCGATCTCCAGGCCCTGCTCCGCAGCGATCTCCTTGGTCAGATCCAGGGGGAAGCCGAAGGTGTCGTTGAGCTTAAAGACGTCCAGGCCGCTCAGCAGGTTCTGGTGGGCCTTTTCCAGAGTGTCGATCATGTTGTTCAGGATGTTCATGCCGGCGTCGATGGTACGGGCAAAGTTTGCCTCTTCGGTGCCGATGACCTTCTTGATATAAGCATCATGCTCGCGCAGCTCGGGGTATGCACTCTCGCTGGACTGGATGACAGTCTCCACCAGATCCACCAGGAAGGGGTGGTCGATGCCCAGCATCCGGCCATGACGGGCTGCACGGCGCAGCAGGCGGCGCAGCACATAGCCGCGGCCCTCGTTGGAGGGCAGGATGCCGTCGGACACCATGAAGGTGCAGCTGCGGATGTGGTCGGTGATGACGCGGATGGAAATGTCGGTCTTGGGATCCTGCTTGTAGGTCTTGCCCGCGATGTGCTCCACATGATGCAGCACGCTCTGCACGGTATCCACCTCAAACAGGTTGCCCACGTTCTGCATCACGCAGGCCAGACGCTCCAGGCCCATGCCGGTATCAATGTTGGGGCGTGCCAGACGCTCGTAGTGGCCCTTGCCGTCCGCGTCGAACTGGCTGAACACCAGGTTCCAGATCTCCATATAGCGGTCGCAGTCGCAGCCCACGCCGCAGGTCGGCTTGCCGCAGCCGTACTCCGGGCCGCGGTCAAAGTAGATCTCGGAGCAGGGGCCGCACGGGCCGGAGCCGTGCTCCCAGAAGTTGTCTTCCTTGCCCAGACGCACCATATGGTCCGGGGCGATGCCCACCTTCTTGGTCCAGATGTCGTAGGCCTCGTCGTCCTGCTCATACACCGAGATGTGCAGGCGGTCCTTGGGGATGGCCATCCACTCGTCGCTGGTCAGGAACTCCCATGCCCAGGGAATGACCTCTTCCTTGAAGTAATCCTGGAAGGAGAAGTTGCCCAGCATCTCAAAGAAGGTGCCGTGGCGGGCGGTAATGCCAACGCGCTCGATATCCGGGGTGCGGATGCACTTCTGGCAGGTGGTCACACGATGACGGGGCGGCTCCTCCTGTGCCAGGAACCACTTCTTCATGGGAGCCATGCCGCTGTTGATCAGCAGCAGGCTGGGGTCATTCTTCGGCACCAGCGGGAAGCTGTCCAGACGCAGATGGCCCTTACTTTCAAAAAAGCTCAGGTACTTTTCGCGCAGTTCATTCAAACCGGTCCATTGCATAAGTTTTCTCTCCTCAATTGTCCTTGGCGTTTGCACGTCAGATTTTTTATGATGTTATGGCAGAGGGGCAGACAGGCGCAAAAAACAAAACAGCCTCCATCCCAATCAAGGGACGAAGGCTGTGCTGCTCAAAACTCCGTGGTACCACCCAAATTGCAAAGGATAAATTGTCCCCTGCCGCTTTCGGCGCGTTAACGCTGCGCAGCGTCCGGTTTGCATTCGCCGGAAGCTCCGGGGTGGCGCGAAATGGACCCGACCGGAACGCCTTGCAGCCTGCGGGCGTTCTCTCTGGACGGTGGTGTGTGCATTTCTGACCCCATCATTGCCATCTGTCATAATTTCACATCACACAAGACGGGCGCTCAGCCCCCTTGCGTACAGTTAAATTATAGCATGAGCCGGGCATTTGTCAACTCTTTTCCGGCAAAAACCTTTCCTTACAGACGAGGCAGGCCAGCGGCAGCGCCTGAGAAATCACGGCACCCAGATGCGGCGCACTTCCTGCACCCTGCCGCCCTGCACCACCAGCGTGGTATTATACACTGTCCAGTTGTCCGGGTCCGCATTGATGGCAGCCGCCACGGCCGAAGCGCCGGTGGTCTCCAACTCTTCGGCCTGCGGGTCAGCAGAGCTGTCCTTCAGCACTACGCCATCTGCCAGCGGCAGCGTCTTTTCGCCCATCTCATAGTAGACAGGGTAGTCGTCAAAGGTCATCGTGCGGTAGGTGCCATCCTCCTCCAGCTTCAGGTCAAGACCGTACTGCTCCTCCATGCCGCCATTGATGGTGACAAGATGGTACTGATCGTTTTTCTCGATACTCTCCACTGCAACGGTCACAAACTGGTTCCATGCAGCCCCCTCTTCGTGGAGGGTGATCTGATCCCCAACGGCAAGTTTTTCAACATCTTCTTTTTTATAAAGGTCATAGCTGAAGATCTTTGCAGTCAGGTTTCCGCCCTGCACACCGGAGGTGATCTCCGCCGGAATAAAGGTGACCGTGTCCTCCCTGTCGAGGTCATCCAGCGTCCACGTCAGCATGTTGATGGGCTCCGTGACCCCTTCCTCTGCCACATGGGAGGAGGCCGGCACTGCACTGGATGCAGGCGTGCTTGCAGCTGTACCGGAGCTGCCGCAGCCCGCCAGAATGCCCACTGCCAGAACGGCCGTCACGGCCAGCATTTTTTTATTCAGTCTCATATTCTTGGCCTTCTTCTTATTTCTGTGGGAAAGGTCTGTTCCGTTCCCCGCCCGTATCATATGCCACCCGCACGGAAATGTCAACTTTTCCAGCCCCGTGCGCTTGACGTGCGGTTTGTGTTCCGCTACAATAAAAACGAACCAGAGAACCTTCTTATTGCAAGACAGAGAGGAACTTTTCCGTGAAAATTTTAAAAGTAAAATGTCTGGCCCCTACCCGGCTGGACAACTATCTGATGCAGCAGTACCCGGCCCTGAACCCGGGCCGCCTGAACAAGGCCCTGCGTGAAAACAAGATCAAGCTCAACGGCAAAAAGCAGCCGCTTTCCACCCGCGTGATGGCGGGCGATGAGATCAAGCTGTTCATTCTGGACGAAGTTCTGGACGCCGACAAGCGAGTGGAGGGCCCGGCGTGGAAGAACGCCCGCGGCCCGGCGCAGGTGGTGTACGACTGCCCGCAGATCCTCATCGTGAACAAGCCCGCCGGCCTTTCCGTGGACGGCCCGGACGATGACACCCTGCTGAACCGCGCCCTGCTCTACCTGAACCAGCAGGGGGAGTACAAGGAGAACGACCTGTACACCCCGGCCCTGTGCCATCGGCTGGACACCGGAACCAGTGGTCTGGTGATCATCGCCAAGACCCCGGAGGCCGAGGAGCTGTTTCTGGCCGCCATCAAGAACCGTGACGTGCAAAAGACCTACCTCTGCGTCACCTTCGGCCGCCCTGTGCCGCCGGACGCCACCCTGGGCGGCTACCTGCTCAAGGACGCCGACCGCGGCATCGTGAAGATCGTGGAGGACAAGCAGCCCGGTGCCAAGGAAGTGGAGACCCAGTACGAGACCATTGCCGTTTCCGGTCGTCTGGCCCTGCTCAAAGTAAAGCTGATCACCGGCCGCACCCACCAGATCCGTGCCCACATGGCCAGTATCGGCTGCCCCATCCTGGGCGACAGCAAGTATGGCAACAACAGCGCCAACCGGGAGCTGAAGCTCAAGTATCAGGCCCTGTGCGCTTATGAGCTGACCATGCCCCGCTTCACCCAGCCGGATTTTGCCTTCCTCAGCGGCAAGACCTTCCGCGCCCCGAAGCCCTGGTACTACAGCCAGGTGCTGGACGGAACACTGAAGTAAGACTCAAATCAACAGACAAGGCCCCGTGTGCTGATGCACACGGGGCCTTGTTTTGATTCAAGCAAATTTTATGCCGGATAATTCAGGGTGTCCAGCAAGGCGTTCAGGTAGTTCTGCGGCATGGCACCGGTGCTCTGGGCACACAGCAGATAGGTGGTGGCACCGTGCTGGAACACGGTGTACTGGGCCGTCACATTGCCTGCAGCATCCTTCACGCTGTAGATCTGGTAGACCTGACCGTTGGCTGCGGTGTAATCTGCCTTGGCATACGATGCACCCGGCGCGGTGACCGACTCCTCCACCGCAGCTTCATCGCTGCCATCCCAGCGGGTGCTTGCCGCAAAGGTCAGCGACACGGCACCGTCCGTGCGGTACTGGTTGTACATGGTATTGGTGATCTTCTGGGACGGCTTGAACGAAACCACCACATTGTCCGTCCCGCCGCCCTGCGGAAGGGCATCAAAGGTGCTGCTGGACACAAACTTCATGCCCAGCTGGCTTTCAGCATCCGCACGGCTGTTCATGCCGATCTCCACCACGCTATTGCTGGTGCGGCGGGCCGTGGTCTTGACCTGCGCCTTCACGTCTGCGCCGATCTTGGCGGAATCCTCCACGGCAGGCATCTGCAAACGATAGCTCAGACGGACATTGCCGCCGCTCTTATCCACGCTGCTGGCATTCACAGCCCATGCGGCCGGGCACAGCAGCGACACTGCACAGGCGGCAGTGAGCAGCAGACCCGCGATTCTGCGCATCTTCATAAAGCATTCTCCTTTCGGCGGGGGCACCGGAGCGGTGCCGCCATACTTTTCCAGTTTTAAAATAGCAAGAATATGCGCTGCTGTCAAGTGGCAAATTAACTAAAAAGTTGGAATTATTTTTAGAGATTCCGCCTGTTTCCTCCCCGCAGCCACGCAAAAAAGGCAGTGCACCGGAGCCCCGGTACACTGCCCTTTTTTCTTTTTCAGCCCGTCGGTGCGGTGGTCAGGAAGCAGCTTCCTGCACCACCACATACACGCCTGCCGGCACACAAGCCGCCCAGGCACCGTCCTTGTCCAGCCAGCCGAATTGCTCACAGATATGATCGGGGCACTGGCTGTCCAAAAACGCGATCGCGCCATCTTTTACCTGCAGGTGGACCACATAGTCGCCCACATCATACAGGTAATCATGATCTTCGTCCAGCGAGAGGGTCTCAGATGCGCCGCTGCCAAAGTCAACGACTGCTTCCAGACCCGTGCCCTTGCTGCCGCGGGCCGCGCGCCAACCAAAGTACAGCGCCGCTGCCACGGCCAGCACCACCAGAGCAAATATCAGGTTCTTCTGCCACGGCTTCCAGCGTTTTTTGCCGGAAGCTGCGTCAGTTTTTTTGGTCACGCTCATGCAGCGTACTTGCTGGCAGCGGCACCTGCAATGCGACCAAAGACGGTGAAGTCAGCCACAGCGTTGCCACCCAGACGGTTTGCACCGTGCACACCGCCGGTGACCTCACCGGCTGCGAACAGACCGGGGATCACGCTGCCGTCAGCCTTCAGCACCTCAGTGTTGGTGTTGATCTTCAGGCCGCCCATGGTGTGATGCACACCAGCGGTGACCTTGATGGCGTAGTACGGAGCGGTGTTCAGGGGGTTGGCGAAGCTGGTACGGCCGAAGTCGGGGTCGTTCTTGGCCTCAACATAGCCGTTCCAGGTGTTCATGGTCTCGGCAAAGGCAGCCTCATCGACGCCCATGGCCTTGCCCAGTTCCTCGTAGGTCTCACCGGTCACGGTGTAGCCCTTCTTGATGTAGCCCTGGATGACGCTGGAAGCATCGACCATAGCCTGATCGACCACCAGCCAGCTGTAGCTGCCGGTCTGTGCGATCTCGGCTGCGGAGACCACGTCACGGGTGCCCACTTCGTCGATGAAGCGCTTGCCCTCGGCGTTGATCAGCACGGCACCGTCGCCGCGCAGGCCCTCGGTGATCAGGGCAGCGGTGTTGGCTTCCACGGTGGGGTGGATCTGGATCTGATCCATATCCACGGTGTCGGCACCGATGGCGGTTGCCATCTCAATGCCCTGGCCCTGAGCGCCGGCAGCGTTGGTGGTCATGAAGCCCTTCAGCTCAGGCTTGTACTCAACGACCATGTCCAGGTTTGCGCCGAAACCGCCGGTAGCCAGCACAACAGCCTTGGCATTGACGGTGACGGTCTCACCGGAAGCACCGGTAGCCTTCACGCCCACGGCAGCGCCGTTGGCATCGGTCAGGATCTCGGTAGCGGTGGTGTTCAGCAGAGTCTGCACACCAGCCTTGTCGCAGTTCTCCTGCAGCAGGGGGATCATGTAAGAACCGACGGAAACGGTCTTGCCGTCGCCGTCCACGGGGCGATGGATGCGCTTGACGGATGCGCCGCCGAAGCTGGACACGCTGTGCAGAGTGATGCCGTGCTCGTCCAGCCAGTCGATGGCGTCGGCACTGTTGGAGCACAGAGTCTCCACCAGCTCAGGGTTATTCAGACCCTTGCCGCCGATCATGGTGTCCAGCTCCATCAGCTCCACGCTGTCAAAGTAGCCCTTGGGGTCAGCCTGATAAGCTGCCCACTGCTCAGAAACCGTCTTAGCCAGGGCGGTGATGGTAGCGTTGTCGGCGTACTTTTCAGCAGCGGTCTTCAGGGTCTTTTCCACGCCTGCAGACTCGCCGAACTCGTTCTCGTCCTGGTACACGGTCTTGCCGGCGTTCATGCCGCCGGTGGCGCGCACGGAGTTGCCGCCCACCATGGGCTGGCTCTCCAGGATGACAACGCTCTTGCCCTCAGCAGCAGCGGTGATGGCAGCAGTCATGCCTGCGCCGCCTGCGCCCACAATGGCAACATCTGCGTCAATGGTGGAGTCCTCAGCCTTGGTGTTCTCAGCCTCGACTGCAGTCTTGTAGTCATCGGCGTTCAGGCCGGCAGCAGTCAGAGCGGCAGCTGCAGCCTCCTTGATGGCGTCGGAGGTGATGGTAGCGCCAGAGACGCCATCCACAGCGATGCTGCCGGTCTCAGCGATCTGGCCGGGCAGCTGCTCCAGAGCCAGGGTACCAATGCCCTGGGTCTCGTCGGCACCCTCAGCGGTGCAGCCGGTGATCTTGCTGTCGGTCAGGGTCAGGGTGACGGTCACGTCGCCGCCCATGCCCTTTGCAGTGCCGGTGAAGTCACCGGAAACACCCGCAGCAGAGGAGGCGGAATTGCTCTTTGCACCGCAGCCGAACAGGCTCAGGGCCATGACGGATGCCAGCGCAAGCGCAGCAATGCGTTTTCTCATGATTGGATTTTCCTTCCTTCTTAGTGTTTGCTTCATGGTTTGTCCATGCGAACATCTATCAGCATAAAAAGGGGAAGCTCCGCATTCGGAACGCAGCTTCCCCTCTGCCGAACTAAAACAGAAACTTAGGCGTTAGCCTGAGCTGCAGCAACAGCGCATGCAACGGTAGCGCCGACCATGGGGTTGTTGCCCATGCCGATCAGACCCATCATCTCAACGTGAGCGGGCACGGAGGAGGAGCCAGCGAACTGAGCATCACCGTGCACACGGCCCAGAGAGTCGGTCAGGCCGTAGCTTGCGGGGCCTGCTGCCACGTTATCGGGGTGCAGGGTACGGCCCGTGCCGCCGCCGGAAGCAACGGAGAAGTACTTCTTGCCGTTCTCGATGGCCCACTTCTTATAAGTGCCTGCAACCAGGTGCTGGAAGCGGACGGGGTTGGTGGAGTTGCCGGTGATGGAGC
>OGCM01002631.1_pt1 | contig 15799 bp, 8 predicted proteins | sample 1570151 | NCBI WGS metagenome assembly OGCM01 (sample SAMEA4370582, study PRJEB24528) | human gut metagenome
CCCCCACCTACATTGTAAATGTTGAGGTGGGGGTATTCTGCTTGATTTAGATAAAAAAGAGACGCAGGCATTGTGGATTAATGCCTGCGTATCGTGAATTATTAATCTGAAGCCGTATTTGTCTTTTTCGAGTTGATAGGCGTAAACTGTAATGTTGGACCAGTTGATTCTGGAATGATATTTGTATTCGGATAAAGTTTACGTAAATCAAAGTTTTCAGATTTGAAGTAATGGTTCATTTTTGATGATTTTGTCTTTTGTGTTTTGCGTCGATTGGAATATCGCTGATGATAAAGCTGTTTAATCTCTTTATCATACTTTTCCTGATAATACAGCTTATCTAACTTTACGCAGGATATGTTATCGAATAATCCTAAATTATAACACATATCATCATGAATATCGGTGATGCGCCGATAAGCATAAATACCAACACCAGCAATAGCAATACAAATGCACATGCGTATGATTGTCGTTGTGAATGAAATGGTTATATTGTCGTATGCAGCAAAGAGTGCAAGTATAAAACCAATAGCAATTAATACGATAAACAATGTACGTAGCACATTAAGTGTTGTGAGTAAGCGTCTTTCACTTCTTGTTAAATCAGTCATAATAATTAATTCCTTTCTTGTGTTTTAGATAATATTAACGCACCCGATGCTTATTGTATCACATATAATTTTCTCACGCATATTCGAACTAATGTTTGTATTATATATTAATATGCATTATTCAACACTAAACTATTGTATATAATAATTATTATTCAACATTAAACTCAGACATCACACACAAATAATAGCAAAAACGTAAAAAATGAGACACATATTCGAACTAATGTTCTATCTGTATAAATATTCATAAATATTGTGGTTTTCTTGCATAATTATGCAAAAATTTGTCTCATTTTTGATTTGAAAAGTGAGACACAAAAGTGAGACAAAATAAAAATGAGACACGAAAAAGCCTATAAAATCAAAGGTTTCAGGGCTTGTCTCATTTGTCTCACTTTTTTTTGGAAAGTTGAGACAGTTTTGGAATAAATGAGACATGTCTCATTTTTTTGTCTCACTTTTTCAAAAAAGTGAGACAGATTTTGATTGTTAAAAAATCCAGTGTTTACAAGGGTTTGCGGGTTTTTGAAAAATGGCTTGTCTCATTTGTCTCATTTTTAAAAAAAAAGTGAGACAACCACAAAGCCAGTATTTACAAGGGTTTGAAGTACTTTGTCTCATTTGTCTCATTTTTTTTTAAGTCAATTATAGAAATATTTTAAAAAATAGAACATATGTTTGGTATGTAAATGTTAGATATATGATGATAATGTACGATAATATATGATAATGTGAGATAATGTTTTTTCGTGTTAATTTGACGTAAAAATAGTATATAAAAAGGTTTGAAAAAAAAGTGAGACAAATGAGACACGAATAAATATAATATGCATATTTTTCGTAAACGATAAAAAAAAATATCGACACCAATTTTAATTGATGTCGATATATTTATGGGTTCATCACAACAACGGGACAACCGCTATTATTATTCTGTGTACTGGTACGTAAAATACCTCTGTATCGTTCTTTTCTGGCAAAGTTCTTCCAGTTTGTTAAATTATATGTTTCTGCTAATGGTTCGTCTGCGTCCATGTAATGTGCTGTACGTATCTGATTTTTAGAACCAAGGCAGTACCATTCATCAGATGAACTGATTGTTTGTATGATGTCGTTAATGAATGTGTTTTTTCCCTGTAAGCTGCCATTTGGTGAATTCTGCTTGAACCAATTCTTGTAAATATCATACAGGAATGTAAATGGTAATAAATCCCATGTTGCATTTGTTATGACATCATCATAGAACTGTCTGATTGGGTCATTGAACTCTTTGTATTCATCCAATGCATTTTTACATGCTTGTGGTTCTGATAAAGAATAGTAGTTCATATTCAGGACTTTATATAATACATATTCCAGAACGGCTTCATCATGAAGATACTGGTTTTTGATGTATTTACGTTCTTTTCCGGTAAAGCATTTTGTAAACGGTACAAATAATTGTCTTCGGTAAAAACTGTCACTTTTATCTTTGATACGTGGCATTTCATTTAAACACTGTACCATAAATCCTCGGAAACGATAGGCAATCGGTTGTTTGAATTTACGGTTCATTTGGATGATATCATTTGTGATAATTGCTTTTAAAATGGCTGCTTTGTCGATGTAAACACCAACATCATTCTCATCAACAATGATACAGGTGGCACGAATCAATGGTTCCAGCATAAAATCTTTTCCAAAATCGGATAACGGAATACTGGCATAAGAACCTTCTCCTGATAGCTGTCTCATCAGCTCACATAATGTGCCTTTACCATTATTACCTGTATTGGAATAAAACCATGCCGATTTGTTCCATGAAACGTTTGGTCTTATGATTGCTCCTAAGATTTCCCAAATAAGTTGTTCAATTTCCGGGTCGTCAAACAGTTCTTTCATCCAGCTTTCTACATCCCAATCTGTTCCATCATCAGGGTTGTGTAAAACGACATTATATGCCATCGGATTGTAATTCACTTTTGATTTTGCCATGAAGACAAATTCAGGGTCAAATGGCAATAATTTTTTGGTCTGATAGTCAAAGATACCATTGTTGACCGCTATGAGGTCAGGGTCTTCACATCTTACTTTACGTGGCGCTTTGGCTCTAATTAGGCTGATAACTTCTTGCACATCTTTTTTTGTAATGGAATAGCAGTATTCTTGTGCAAGTAAGTAGAATACGTGTTCACTATCGATGTAAATGCCTTTGTTGTCACCTTCGGTTTGATACATTGCTAAAATGTCATATTCTCTGTCGGCATTGACACCAGCACATGCAATATTGACGATATTGTAAAGTCGTAATAAAATGTCTGCAATCTGAGCCGGAATGAGTTTTGTCATATATGCCCATTTTTCGCCTTTGTTTTTGTTGGCATTTTCTATTTCAAAGGCTGTATGTAAATTTTCCAGAATATCAGCTTGAATGATTGCTGGTGTTGGTGGATTATCTACATCAATGTTTTCAAGATATTCCGTGGTAACTTCGCGTATGGTTTCGTCTTTTGTTCTTGCCATGTTTGTACACTCCTTTCTATGTGATTTTGAAACCATACTTTATTTTTTGAGATAGTTTTCTATCTGTTCTTGTGTGTACATACGATAACCGTTTGGTGTTTTATGGTGTGGGGATAATTTTCCTTGCTTGTCCCATCTACGGACAGTTTGTGTACAAACGCCAATAGCCTGTGCAAATTCTTGAATTGTAAGATATTGCTGTTTTGGATTCATTGTTAGCTCCCTTCGTGTTAAATTTTGTTGTTCAAACCTTATACAAGTTTATACAAGTTTATACAACCTTGTACATTCATTATAATGCGCTATTTGTTTTATGTCAATGAAAAATCTGCTCATATATCAGACATATTTTAATGTATTCATGTTGAAAAATGTGTGTGTATATGTTATAATGGTTCTAGTTTGATAGAAAGTGAGGTTTCGAAATGAAGCAAAAGCGATTTGCTACAATGCTTTGTGTCTTATCTTCTGTTTTTATGTTATCGGGATGTGCGATGCATGTTCCTGTGATTATACCCGATGATGAAAATGTATTATCTTTATCATCATCTGTTGTAAAAGATTTATCGTCTTTAAACGTAAGTGTAGACGGTATTATGTTGTATGGAACAGATACAAAGGGTTATCAGGTAACATATAAAGGTTCTTTATCTGGTGATATATCGGATGTATTGTCTGGTAAAATGCATATGGAAAAAGCATCTGCGACAAGTAAGAAGGATTCTGATTGGGAAGTTGCTGTAAATAAGAGTGATAATATCACTGTGTCAGATGATGTCGTATCGAATGATATAGAATGGTATCGTGATACAAAAAATAATGCATATTATGAAAAGCAGACTGAAACAAAATGGATAGGTTATTCTAACGGTTCATCCGTTATGGATATTGCTTGGTGGCAGAACCAGTTAAAAGAAAATACTGCGTTCAAATATGGTGGAAAGGCAAAATCATCAAATGATAAATCTTGTTATTTGCTTGAAGCAACGTATTCAGGTGATGATGCTGTATCTTTGATGCAGCATTTGGGAATTCGACAGAATGTTTCTGCATCAACATCGGATTTACATGTAAATGCGTATGTGAATAAATGGTCCGGTATGCCTGTTGATGTGGAGATTTCAGCATCTGATACGGGTTCACAGATTATGATTTCGGATGATGACGTGTCGAATAAATTATCGATGTTTCATTTTCGATTATTGTTTTCTGATGATGAAGCATCTGATGTATCAATTCCAAAAGATGTGACATCTTTAAATTTGATTGAACCTACAAATCAGATTTTGATGACTGATTCTGCAGAGATTGATGAGAAGAAAGGATTACGTTTACATGATATGTATGTGAATGTAACAAAAAGTGATGTGTTTAATACAGTAAAATACGATACAGATAAAAATATGATATCAGTATCATCCGATACGAAGTTGGATGGACAGCCGTCTATGAGTGTGAGTCTTATAGACAATGGTGATGCATATTTGACTGCTGTTTCTGATAAGGATGCTATTCTTGATTTTTATAATTCATTAGGTCTTAGTGAATTATATGTATCGCCTGATGTATTACAGACAGCTATTGATGGCTGTCCTATGTATGTATATCACGCTCAGTATACGGATTCCGAAAATGGATTTGTAAATACGAATTATTTTGCGTATATTATGTTATCTGAATCATCATTTGCAAAAGTAGTCATAAGTTCTATGGTTGACCCCGGAGTTAATGTTGTTTTAACGGATGGCTATGCAAATTCTATGTTGTCTCAGATTACGGTTGTAAAAGGGGGGCGATTAGAATGATACAGAAATTGCGAATGCATTTGACAAAGCGTACCATGCCTGTTTTTGTTTTGGCGTGTAGTTTATGTATTGGATTTATCCTGTTTGGATTGTTTGTTCCCATTCGACTGACCATTACAAAATTGCCGAGTCCTTTGTATGCTGATATTCATTTAGATAATAAAAACACAACAGTGAAGACCGTATCGTTGTTTGGTGTTCATTTACCTGCGTTTGATGTTTACGGTAAGCAGAATGTAAATGGTGAAATTATAATTTGGTCGAAAGACTTATCGTATAAGACAAAGAAATCATTTGTTGTACCAAAAGATACAGCGGTATCATATGATGGTGAGGGCGTTTATGTTGGTCAGTCTGTGGATAAAACAAAGATTCATGTATCAGCTATTTACGATGATAATTTAACACGTGATGTAACGTGGTTTAATATTTCAGATGATAAAATACCTTTATCGTCTGATGTATCTATTCCAGTGCAGACTGCTTATGGTACGACAAAACTTTCGGTGAAAGCTATCGCGCCAAAAGAAATCAAAGCAGAATATGCATCATGTAAAATGGGCGATGTCTTTAACCGTAAAAATGTAACTGTTACATTGGTTTATCCTGATGATACGACGTATCAGGTGGATGATTTTTTGATACCGGATGCGCCGAAGTATATTGCTAATACAAATGATATTACTGTTTGCACGGATTATGGAAACACTACACTGCATATCACACCAGATAATGCTGCAGATATTTCGGTATCATATGATGATACAGTATATGTTGGTGATGAAATTCGTGTGTCAAAGATACATTTACATGTTGGTGATACTGATTTATCTGGTAATAATTTACGTATTGATGACGGCATAGGTATTATAAAATCTCACACACAGATTTTAGTCAATAGTAAGTATGGAAATGCTGTGTTGGATATTAATCCTGTTGGTGTAAAAGATATCAAGCCTGAAATTGAGGGTGAATTATTGGAAGGTGAGAAGCCAAATATTAAGTCAATCACATTAATTTTTGATGATGATACCTCACGCACATTATCATCATCGGATTATCAGCTGACTAATTTATCAAAAGGTTTGCCTGCAGGTGCTATGAAAGTTTGGTTTAAATATCAGCAGATGTATTTTAGTTTTGATATTTCAGCAATACCTCAGAGTGTCATAGACTTGCGTAAAGCAGGAAAAGATATTCCGACTGATGCAAAGACGTATGATTTGACAGATGAGCAGATAAATCAGATTTCAATCTTATGTCAGAGACTGGCATCTGATGATTTGAATGAGGTTGCTGCAGAAGCATCGTTATTGGCAAATCGTTATGAACTTTATGGTTCTTCTTCTGATATGTCTGGTGATGCGTTGTTAAATTATATGATATCGTCGAAGTATTGGGGCGCTGATAGTTCGGATTATATGAAAGACCGTGATGTAAATACAACAGCATCTTATGTTGTACGTGATGTGTTAATGCAGGGTCATCGTGCATTACCGTTATATGTAGATGAACGCCAGTTTGTTTCTGACAGGTCTTCGTATAAAGATGGTGATATGGTTACAAAGACAGATGGTACAACGTATCGTTATTATGGATATTTATCAGATAATACATCTGTGTTATATGGTTATACCGAAATTGCATATCAGAAAATCACAGGAAAAACGTTTGATACATCTGATATATCTGTATCAAGTGATAATGATATTGTAATTGGACAATAATTTTTTAGATAGGTGATATGAAAATTATGAAAATTATTTTCGAGTATATTTGGAAGTGAATGTATATAAGAACCCAACGTGCTTTAGTTGTTGGAGTGTCAGAAATATATGCATATATCAGAAATAATTTGACACACTAAATATTGTATGATATTATATCTCATGTGACTTAATGTCATTGCAATTTAAAAGTAGAACTCAATACTTTACTCCAGAAAAATAGCCACGATTGCGTGGCTATTTTTTTTTTATTTAAAGGGCATTGCATTATTGTATTTTTCATATTATACTTAACTTGGATATGGAAATCATACACAGCGGCAAGCAGCGGTTTGTCATGTCGTATCTATTTTGGGAAGTGTGATTTAATAAAGCCCTTTCTGATAATGGACATACGGTGTGATTTATACGTTTTTGTAAAATGTGTTGATTGCACCGTATTTCTTTGTAAAAAACATTATACAGAAAGGAAAACATGTTATATGAAAAAGAAGTTTAATTTGAATGCATCGGTTTTTGAATATAACTTTGCTCGTATGGTTGAAGATACGAATATTGTTTTATTTAACGCTGGCAGACGAAATAATCTGATTATGGCTTCGCATGGTCGAGCACTTCATGACCGTGTATTAAGTTTCATGGAAGCTGATGGTGTAACACCTGAGACAGTTCGTTTTGTAAAAGATGCAAACGATGCAAGACCTGTGTTTGAAGATTATTTTATTCGTGCAATAAAAGAGTCTTATGGTAGTTCTCTGCGGTCTACTAAGATTTTTGAGAACAGAGCAAAGGGTTATGCTAATGAGTATCAGAAATTAAGTGGTATTCCGTTATCTGAAAATAACGGTAGCTATGTATTGTCTAGTCAGGCTCAGTCACAGGTATCTTTTAATGGATATATGCCTATCTCACCGTTTGACAACAATTATGCATATCGTACGAATGTTTTGAATGCTGGTACTCGTATCTTGTTTGCAAGTACATCAGATATGGTGAAGTATGAGAATCAGGAGTTGAAAGATGTACATATTGACGAAAAGACAGAAAAGGATGTAGTTCTGTATACAAGACAGAAATATATTAACGGTAGAAAAGAAGTACGTTCGTTAAATGATACCAGTCTGGATTATCAGAGTGAGGATGATATTTCATATCGAAGTGCTGGTACTTTGTATGTTAATGATGATGCACTTGGTTTGGCACGTTTGAAACCATATATGACTGATGCTGAATATAAAGTTGCTTGTACGTCTATGATGAATGTACCGGAATCAGAACGTATGTCTCCACAGGGTATGGACCGTGCAGTTTTTATTTTACAGTTTTTGTCTGATAATGGTGTTCCTTATACCGTAAAACCTGATATGAATATCGGTCAGTTGAAAGCTGAAATTTCAAATACGAAACAGGACATTCGTTTGACAGATTTGCATAAAAATGAGCAGTATATCGGTCGTGGTTATCGTGATGGTGTTTCTATGTATATGTCTCCATCAAGTACTGACAGAGCAAAGAATAATGCTTATGTTATGACTCTGGCTGATACGGAACTTTTGGTTCGTTATATGTTAGGTGAATCACCGGAACGTCCACATGTGGATAGCAGCTTGATTGATAGTAAGATTGGTTCTACATCAAAATGGAGTATGAGAAAGAATAGTACCTATGTATCTAAGACAGATAAGAAGGGTGTTACGTTTCATACACTTGCTGGATATAGCAGTAGCCAATTACAGACACTTGGTAATGTGCCATTGACGATTAACACAGGAAATGACCATTCATCACCTCATATCAATTTTGAGGATAATGAATCTGCTGAAGCATTTTTGAAAGATTCTATCGATTCTGCAAAACAGCATTTTATCGATTTGGTAAATGTCGATATGTTGTTGAAAGAAGCAAAAGAACATCAGGATGACCCTGATTATGCGCCTGAATTCAGTTCTGATGAATCCATTGCACCAATTCAGCAGATTTATTGGGAAACGCTTACTGGAAAGAGTGTATTGTATCGTCCAACAGAAAAAGTTGATGATGATGTGTATGGCTTCTTATTCGATGCTTTGCATTTGACAGACCCTGATAATGATGATGAAATGGAAGAAGTTTCACATACTGATGAGATAAATGGTAAAGAAGCCTATAATGGTACACCGGAAGAAAATGTCAAAGCACATTTAAAAGAAAGTTTGGATGTGTTGTTTGGTTCTTATGAGCCTGATTCTAGTGGAAAACGTTTCAATCCTGCATTGATTGCGTCTTTTATGGATTCACCGAACAGTGTTTATCGTAATAACGATAATATTGTTGCTGCAATGTATAAACTTGAGTTTACAGGCGATGAGCTTCGTGGTAATGATTTCCAGACAGGCGCAATGAAAGACCGTCTTCTTCGTTTTGATAATGATACTGCGGTTCGTATGGATTCTTTAGAAAGTCCATTTATGAAAGCAATGTATGAGCAGGTGAAAACAACACTTGAGACAACAGCTTGTCGTGTAAATCCAGAGGATATTCTGATTGATGAAAATGGTGTTGTAAAATATGTTGCTTATCAGACATTCGGTAAGGATGTTGGTACAGAACGTAAAATTGAAGGTACGATTGGTCAGATTTTTGAGCCTGATGCTGATGGTATTGTGGAAACACGTTATAATGGTTCAGAAAATAAATTATTTTCACCGGGTTATAATGCTTTTGTTACAAGACCAGATTCTAATTCATCACCTTCAGAGAACTTTATGAGTCGTGTTCGTTTACGTGGTCTTTCACAGGTCATGGCTGAAAACATTGCAATGACAATTCGTTCTGATGTTACAAATGGTGATGAAACAACACTTTATAATCAGGAAGGTGATGCGATTGGCGTATCTATTGGTACGACAACAAGTATTAATAATACCTATCGTAAACTGTATTCAACAGGTTATCGTGTCATGATTGAACGTGAGGAAGGAGAATCTTTGAAAGATGCCTTTGTTCGTCAGTGTGATATGACTGGTTTGGATAGAAGTGTGCAGAAAGCCATTTTTGAAACAAATGCAAAAGCATTCCGTTTCCCAAATGAATATCGTGATAATTCAACGGTAGATGCTGAAGCCAGATATTCACGATTCAGTGACCATGGAAATAATGAATATAGTGATGTTTATGAGTTTACAAATGACAATGTCATGAATTATTATAACATGACAAATCATACAAACCTTGCTGTTACGCAGTCTGGTTCTTTAGGTTACACCGATGATGTTCAGACTGGTTCTGGTAAGAATCAGGGTATTGTTAGATATTTGGGTGTTGGTGTAGATGTAAATCCTGTCACTGGTGAAATTATTCCTGTTACTGTAAAAGATGAAAACGGTAATGAGAAACTGGCAGAAGTTCATTCACCACTTCGTCAGTTATTGATAGATGAATTAGGTGATACAGTAGATGCAAAACCTGCTGACCGTGCTCAGATGGTTACGTCAAACTTGCAGTCTGCATCTGGTGTAGCTGGATGGACAGAACGTGAATTGTCTGATGGTTCAAAGGTACAGGGTGTAGGTGTTGCACAGCTTACATTGCAGGGACTTACATTTGATGATGGTGCATTAGTATCAAAGAAATTTGCTGATGAACATCAGGTTGTTATTGAGGGTGGCGAATTACGTTCTCTTGTTATTGGTGATAAGGTCTGTGATTTATCTGGAAATAAGAGTATCGTAGCAAAGGTCATTGACCCTGATTTGGACCCTGAGGAAGCAAAGAAACAGGGAATTGATGTTGCTGTTGAGTTATTCAAAGCCAATCCTGATTTGGATGTTGTACAGGCACCTTATTCTGGACAGTCTCGTTTCAATGCTGCATCTGCATTGCTTGCAATGAGAAATCCAAAACCATTGACATTACCTGATGGTACAGTTCATGACGGTTGTCTTGGTTTTGCACCAATGATTATTACTAAGCATACAGCAAATGACCATACAAAGATGTATGATAATGAGCAGGATGTAACTTCGAAAGAAGTGAAAGGTCGTAAGATTTCAGCTCAGTTAGGTTGGGTATTATCTGCAAAGAATTCAAAGAATTTGATGGCAGAAATTTACTCATCAAACAATTCAGCAACTACGAACTTCCGTGAAGTTGTGAATGTATTGGGTCTGGATATGGATGAGGTTGGAACTTTACGTAAAGGATATCAGCCACATAATGACGAAGACCGTCATGTATTCCATTTACCTGATGAAGAAACACTTGCAAATACACCGGATAAAGATTTGATTAATCTGTTCAGAGATGCAGTTGATAGCAAGGGTGGATTTTTGGAAATTCCATTTCCTTTGACATTGAGTTCTGGTGAGGTAACACCAGAGATTCCGGCTGACAAGTCTTCACGTCCTGATAGACCGATGTATCAGTTGCCTGTATTATCATCACATTTGCGTAGTGGTCAGACATTTGAAGATGGAACTTCAAAGGTACATGATTATACGAATCAGTATGCGAAGATTTTTACAAGTGCATTGCGTTATCTGAAAGCGGAAGAAAAGCAGAATACAAAAGGTATGGAAGATGCTGTTAAAGATGCTCGTGCTTCTTATGCTGATATTTCAAATAGCTTGATATCTCGTAAATTTGAAACGAAGCATAATATGATGCGTGATGAATTTATGTCAAGACGTATGCCGCATTCAGCAACAGCTGTTTGGACGCCTGCGACGAACTTGAAATTGAATCAGGTTGCCATGAATTCAGAAATGATGAAGAACATGGGTGTAAAAGAAGGCGACTATGTCATGGTTTGGCGTGACCCAATTCTTCGTGATTATGGTACACGTTACATGGAAGTAAAACGTGATGATAACCTTTGTGGTATTGCAATACATCCTTTGGTTGCCGTTGCATTTGATGGTGACTTCGATGGTGACTCTGCTGGTATGTGGAAGCCTAGCTGGAAGTCATCACAGCAGGAAGCTATGGAGCAGTATTCATTGGAAGCTACGATGCTTGATTTCACACAGAAACGTGAGAATGGTGATTTTGCTTTGATTTTCAATACAGGTATGGATGTTCGTTCTGCTGAGTATTGGGATAATGAAAGAGCGAAAGAAGCACAGGCTCGTGGTGAGGATTATGGTCCGACATTAGAGGAACGTCGTCTGGCATTAGAGCATGAAGCAAATGAGATTTATCGTTCTAATATGTCACCGGAAGAAAGATTGGAAGCCAATCGTAAGGTTTTGGATGGTCTTTCTGATTGGGCACATGATGCACTTTGTGATACTTGTGGTACTGAAATTATTTCTTATAATAATTTACAGGAACATGTACAGTCTATGCTTGATGTTGTAGACCATGGAGCAAAAGGTTCTATGAGTAAGATGAAGCATTATTTGAAGTACATGGGTGTTGAATGTGACACAGATGAGAATGGTAACTTGTTAGCTGAGACTGCTCGTTTTGCAGACCATAAATTGGTTACTGAGCAGGATATTGCTGATACTGAGAAAGCTACGGCTATTAAGTCACATGGTACTGGTCTTGCAGGTACAGTTTCTCAGAGAATTGTACGTGTGCTTCGTAACACACCTGAAGCTGAACAGACAAATTCAAATGAAGTAACACATCAGAGTACATTGTCATCCGCATTGCAGTTGACATATCTTTCTACACAGGGTATTTTGCAGGCAAAACATGACCCTGTACAGGCTCAGATTCTTTATGATAGTGTAAAGGGTCCAATCCGTGAGGTATGGCGTGGTCATGCATTGGAGCATAAAGATGTTGATGGTAAACCTGTTTGGACAACAATAAAGCAGATGGATGCAGATGGTAACATGAAACCAATTCAGGCTACAAAAGAGCAGTGGATTGAGTCATTTATGAATCTTCATACTGACCCTAGTGGTCTTGACCTTGGTGGTGCTATCAATCTTGACCATGTAAAACAGGTTGCTGATGCATTGCATAATCCAGATACAGGACGTATGTATGATATTGAAGATGATAAGACGATTGACCGTCTTGCATCAACAATGGATATCTTGGCATATGGTCCAAACAATGCGTTTGAGACCTTGTGTCATATGGCTGATGAGCATGTAAACATTTTTGAAGGTAGTCGTACTTCATTGTTTATGCCAAAGAACATTTCTAAGAACTTAGAGATTTTGGCAGAGAATGAAGCAAAACTTGAACGTGGTGAGATTACTGCTGATGAATTACATCAGGGTATGCGTCCGATTATCAAGAGTGATACACGTGCTGATTATGATGTTCATGCTAAGATTGATGTATCAAAAGCTGTAATTGGTTTGGATTCTGAAAGCGTGGAACTGGCAGCAGCAAAAGGTATTGAAGTACCTGCTCCTGAACCTGTACAGGAAGGTGTCATTGAAGATACAGTTGCAGAACCAGTTGATGTGACAGATTCTACCGTACCTGTTGAGGATATGACAAATGAACCAGCTGAGGAATCTGCAGTAGAGTCTGTATCAGAATCAGTTGCTGAACCTGTATCTGAACCTGTTGCAGAAACTGCACAGCAGTCTGAGCAGCCAAAACCTATTAGCTTTGCGTTTGATAAGGCTGTTGAAAAGACACCTGAAAAAACGCCAGAACCTGCAAAAGAACCTGTTTCTAAGAGGAATTCATTACCTGATGTTTCCGGCATTCTTGAAAATGATGGAAATGACGGTCATGGCGGTTTAGGCGAATAGTCATTCATATAATCCACACCACAGTGTTGTGGTGTGGGTTTTTTAATATCAGAAAGGAGAATATTAGTATGAGTTTACGTACAACGGGAACTGCAAACTGGACCAGTCATTGTGGTGGTAATTTTAGTTTTATTGATACGTTCATTCGTGAAAAAGCAAATCTTGGTTATTTGCGTCGTGGAACGGAGCAGCGTTTAAATTCCGAAGTATTGGATGCGTATCATTATATTCAGGATGTTTCAGCAAATGAGTCTGCTGAATTATTGCAGTCACAGCAGGATGCAATTAAATCTGCAAATCAGGCTGTATTAGACCGTGAAAATATTAATCCAAATGATGGTATTCCTGCTTATGTATCAAATCAGTTGATACCTGATATTTCAGAACTTGATATGGCTGATTGTATGATGATTGAAGACCAGCGTAGAAGTTATTTATCTGAGTTTTATGATGCTGTCAGGAAAGATGGTTTCGATTCTTATTTGTCAGAGGATGTAAAAGCTGAATTAAATTCTGATAGCTTTTCATTTGACACATATGATAAGGCAATGATGGAACAGGAAGCATATGAAATGCAAAAAGCTGACGATGCAAAGAAAAAGTCAATGTTAAAACCAAATCGTGATTATTCAAAAGGTTTTGAAGAAGATGAACATGGTAATTTGATAGATGATGGTTATGGATTTGATGATGATTTGTAAATTGTATTGATATATGGCTATATTTTTGGTATATTATATATAAGTATTAAAATTTAGAAAGGGTAGGTAGTATATGAATAGTGAGTTAAAATCATCGTCACCGATGGATGAATCATCTGCAGCTTTGGCTCAGATGGAAGAACGTATCAGACATTTACAGCGTAGTCAGATAGATATGATGCAGTCGCAGTTATCTATACGAAAAGAGAATGAGTGTTTGAATGCTCAGTTGGCGCAGGCAAATCAGTCTTATAATCTTGGACTTATGATGTTTATGTTTCATCCAGCAAAGAAAGGTGCATCACATGATTCTATTTTGAAAACACTTGGTTTTTATGCAGCTTGTTGTTTGTTTTCAAAATCGTTTCGTTGTGATGTTAAAGATGCTGTGACAGACATGTTCGGTGGTGATGTAGAGAGATATGCGTCTGTAGACGATTCTGTGTGGAGAAAGCGAAAGGTACGTGTGGAACGTGATGATGTAAATGGTCATTTAACATTAACACCTGATAGCATTGCTATGATGAAAATAGCATTGTGTAAACAGGCATATGAAGATATGCGTGAACCGGATTCTAATATTTCTGCAATTTTGACGTCTTATCATGATGATGAAGAGTCGTTGTATAAGATTGCTGCAAAGAATGGAATTAGTCGTAATGTGTTAGATGTATATTCCAGACGTATGGTTCACAATATGTTAATGGAAAATCCTGATGATAAGAAGTATTTCAGTGAGTTAGCATATGGTGATGCTGTTTTACAGCCAACAGGTTCTTGTAATTATAAGAATGGTGATAGTTTTAACTGTTTCTTTACACCAAGACAGCCGGAAAATTATCATGATTTGAATAAACGTATGTCTATGGTATGGGATTCCTTATTTGAAACAGCTGCTTCTCCGGTTGATGTAGAACGTGTTGCATTTTCTTCGGCTGCATGTGATATGCAGTATGATTTTGAGCATTATAATACAGACGATAAGTTTCGTATTGGTGTTGTAGAAGATACATCTGTAACTGATGATTTTCATGGTGCAAATCCATTTGTATTAGATGGCTGTAGTCAGAATGTAAATGATTTCTTATCTGTTGGTCCGAAATCATGTGATACGAATTATATCACATGTAATTGTCGTCCATTGTTGTCTGCAGTTGGTCGTTGGGTAAATCGACATATTGATTTTTCACCAGCATATTATCAGGGTTGTGCGAATGATTTATTCTTAGATGTGGATGCAGATAATCGTGAAGCGATTCGTAAAAATGTAACAGATTTATTTGTCAAGAGAGATTCTGTTGCTAAATTTTGGCATCGGCTTTTGACACAACATACATTTGTGGAATTGTGTCCTGTTACAGATTTGACTGTGATACCAAAGCAGGCAGAAACTGTTTCTAAGAAACGTGATGATTTGTCAATTTCACGATTGAATGCATTATCGGATATGTTTCAGGCACAGCGTGATAATGTCACATTGCCGCCGGAATATGATGGTATGGATTTTTAAAAAAAAAAATATGGCAGTCTCGAAATATCGGGACTGCCGTTTTTTATGCGGATTTTTCGTTTGTTGCTTTACGCAATTCTTCATACATATCTGCTAATTCGACAAAAGTATCGTATACATATTTAACGCCAAATGAATGACTGTCTTCATATGCTTTTCCCCAGATAATACCAGCTTCTTTTACGAATTTAAGCGAGAATGCTCAGTTATTCAATTGCTGAGATGAAAGCGTT